>ERZ1026903.305-NODE-305-length-24698-cov-61.518078_pt1 | contig 24698 bp, 27 predicted proteins | sample MGYA00380180_ERZ1026903 | MGnify/ENA primary metagenome ERZ1026903 (study PRJEB33269, sample SAMEA4719816) | human gut metagenome | biome: human-associated habitat; feature: organic feature; material: feces | place: Cameroon | collected 2013-10 ... | reverse complement strand
GGTACAGAGTATCGCCACGGACGGAAATATCTCAGGCGCGATATGGGCCTGCATGATTTCGACCTGGAGGATGAAGAAGAATACCTAACCGAGGACGAGGAAACGGAGGAAAAGAATGAGTAAACTGATTATTGCGGAAAAACCGAGTGTGGCAAAATCTATCGCGTCGGCCCTGGGTGCTTCATCCAGGGCCAATGGCTTTTATGAGGGCAGTGGACTTCTTGTATCCTGGTGCGTGGGACACCTGGTATCCCCGATGGATGCGGGCGGCTATGACGAGAATTTCAAGAAATGGCGCTATGACGATCTTCCCATTCTGCCGGAGCCGTTCCGCTATGTGCTGGCACCCGGCAAAGAGGACGCTTTTGAAAATCTTCGTGCCCTGATGAACCGCCCCGATGTGGATACCATCGTCAATGCCTGTGATGCCGGGCGTGAAGGGGAACTGATCTTCCGTCTGGTGTATGAAATGACCGGCTGCCGCAAGCCGGTCCTTCGCCTCTGGATTTCCTCGATGGAGGACAGCGCTATCCGGGAGGGCTTTTCTGACCTGCGCCCCGGCGCCGATTATGAAGCCCTGTATCAATCTGCCCTCTGCCGCCAGAAAGCGGATTGGATGGTTGGGATCAACGCCACGCGCCTTTTCTCCGTTCTCTATCACCGCACCTTGAATGTGGGCCGTGTTCAGACCCCCACACTGGCAATGCTGGCGGAGCGTGACGCAAAGATCACACTGTTTCACAAGGAAAAATATCATCTTCTGCGCCTGACGCTGGACGGAGCCGAAGCGGTTTCGGAAAAGTTCACCGATCCGGCAGCGGCGGAACAGGCAACGGTCATGTGCAAGGGTGCGGCCGTCACCTGTACCTCTGTCACGAAAGAGCAGAAAAAAGAACAGCCTCCGAAGCTCTATGACCTTACCACCTTGCAGCGTGAGGCAAACCGCCTGTTCGGATACACGGCGAAGCAGACCCTTGACTACGCCCAGAGCCTCTACGAAAAGAAGCTGCTGACCTATCCCCGCACGGACAGCCGGTATCTGACCTCCGACATGGCAGAAACGGCTTCCTGCGTCATCCATCTGGCGGCGAACGTGCCGCCCTTTGACGGGATCCGGCGCTCTGGCGGAGATATACTTGCCGCGCTTGATCTCATAACCTTCCCTCTGCAGGCGGCAAAGCAGTTCTTCCAGGTTGGAACAGGCTGGCAGGAGCCGGTCGATGGCCGCTTTCAGCTTTGCCTTATAGCTGGTGCCGTTCTGCGTAGCCTGATGTTCAATATAGCTCTTGCCCTTGTCCTGTCCTGGGATGATGACGGACAATCCATGTTCTTTGCAGAGGCGGTCGCTGGTGCGGCGGATATAGTGGTAGCTCCGCTTATTGGAATGGTAGTGCTTATAATCGGTGAAGCTGACCGCATTAAAAATCAGGTGGTTATGGATATGATTTTTGTCTATGTGGGTGGTGAGGACAAACTCATACTTGCCGCCCAGGATTTCCTTTGCAAGCTGCATACTGATTTCATGGGCTTCCTCCGGCGTCACCTCCCCAGGCTCAAACGCTTGGATCAGATGGCGGCCCAGGTGCGTCCCTTTGTCAATGGCATGGCGGCGGGTCCAGGAAAATTCAATGTCCGCTGTTTCGGCGGCGCAGCCATAGGAAGATACAAGCAGCTTCCCGTCTGTCTTTTCGGGATTGCAGATATAGTCGATGGCCGCTTTCAGCGTAGACTGGATAGGATGCGTCTTTGTAACTGCCATATCTGGTCCTGCCTTTCCCGGATTTCCTCGATATCCGCCTGATAGACAGAACCTCCGGCGTTCAGCTTCTTTGCAATCTGATTGATGTTCCGGCCGATGGCGGACAGCTCTGCGGTAAACGCTTTAATATCCGTGGTGTCGGTATAGATAATATACCCGTCAATCGCCATCTTCCGAAGATAGGCGCCGATCCGCTGTGTCGGGAGCTGGGCCATCTTCTGCTCAATCAGTGCCCGTTCCTCCGCTGTCACCGGGCAGCGCAGGATGATGGGCCGCTTTCGGTTTGCCATAGCGTGTTCCTCCGTTTCTCATAAGGGTCTGGGATTATCCCAGCAAGCGATTTTCGATTTAGGGGGAAGGGTTCCCTAAATCCAAAATCCGCAAGTGCGGCCGCACTTGCTGTGCTTGCTGTTGTTTCTTTCTTCGTACCTAAGTAATACGGAAACGGAGCGTTTGGCTACCTTCCGGCAAAAAAAACGCTACAAACTTTATCCGTTCATAGCGTCTTTCATACTTTGTTCAGTTGTACCGGAAACACGATTATTCCCCCTTCTTTCTGGCGTTCAGAAGGGCCTGCGCCGTTGCGATGATAATTCCGATCTCCGTATCGTTCAGGTCATCGGCCAGGGCGTCAAGCTGGCGGCGTGCCGTAGTCTTGCCGTCTGCTTCCTCCCCGAAAAGGATCTGATCCACGGAAACATGGTAGCGCTCCATCAGTTCCAGAAAAATCTGGACGCTTGGGTGCTGCCCTTTGTTCTCTATATTCGCCAGATAGCGGGGAGAGAGGAACATTTCATCCCCCACTTTGTTGCGGGACTCCTTGCGTTCGGTTCTCGCCTTTTTGATTGCCGCCCCATACGGGCGGAGGTCTTTTTTCTTTACTGGTCTCTTTGACATATTCATTCACCCAGTTACATTGTACTGTTCCTTTTTGGTTCTGAATATGCCTACAAAGTTCCTCTAATTAGCCAAAATAATTCATATTAATTTATAATAAAAGAAAAGATTATTTCAAAAACTTTCTTGAATTAACAATTTCACTAAATCTCATACCCTGGTTTTATATAGCATGGGGAAAAAGGATACTCGTGATTTTTATCCCAATATTGGCAAGCTGGTTCTAACTGATAAGTCTCTACAAAATATGCAACAACATATTGTGCCAATTCTTCCGGAGACTCTTTACAGCCATTCAATAACCAACGATTCGCCATTCCCCAAAAACCAGACATACCCAGAAAGAAGTGATAACGTATTTTGGGAGAAAAATCAAAACCACTTTTATCTGCGTTTTCTGGCTTTAAGTCTTTAGCAACATCAAACATCAGTTCATCATAGCTTTGTAACATAAAATAGAGCATTCCACTATCTCGCAATAATTCAAGAAAAGAACGATGTTCTAGCCAATATGAAAAATATCCGATAGCTGTACCATAAAAAGTGTTACAGTCTTCTTCCTCTAGCCGTCTGCTCAGTCCACTGAAAACCGTCTTACAACATTGCATTAGAAGCTCCTCTTTACTTGCATAATATCGGTAAAAGGTACAGCGTGCTAATTGTGCCCTCTCCACAATTTCAGTGATTTTAATTTCACGAAACGGTTTTTCTTTCATCAGCGATAATAAAGAATCCATCATCCATTGTTCAATCTGATTTGGTGTTTTGGCTGCTTTTTCTTTTGACATAAACTTCACCTCTGCGACATTTTTTCGTTTTTGTATCATTTTTCTCAGCATATTGAATTGACAATTCTTTTTGGTATAATGATAGCAGATTTCCCGAAAGATACAAGTGTCTCTTTAAAGAAAATGCTTGTCTGCACTTGCCGTAGTCCATCGGGCTGCGGCAATTATTTCGGAGGGAGGTTAGCGTAATCTAACGCAATTAACCAGATAGGAGGATAACATGAGTAAAGAACGAACCCCTGACCAGCCAGAAGCTGTGAAAATATCATATCTTTTTGAACTGGCAGGCAGTAAAAAAACAGGCTTGTATATCGCTGTTATCTTTAGCGTTCTATCAGGCCTATGCACTTTTGTACCATATCTCATGATATTCCGTACAGTGCTATTCCTTTTTGATGGAAATGGCAATAGTACGGAAGCTATGCGTTATGGGCTGATAGCAGCTGCATTTATTCTGCTGCGATTTATATTTCAAGCAATATCTGTGAGTCTTACACACTATGGTGCTTATTCAGCGTTGTATGCTGTTCGCAAAAAAATTTGTGAGCATATTGGGAAAGTTAATCTTGGCTTTTTTACTGATAACAGTACCGGCGAGATAAAAAAAGTGTTGATGGAGGATGTTGAAAGATTAGAACAATTCCTCGCGCATCAAATTCCAGACATTACAGTTGCGATAGTTGTTCCACTGACGGTCTTTGTTTATCTTCTAACCGTTAATATTCCGATGGCGTTGATTTTGGTTGTTCCAATTATTTTAACACTGGTTTTGCAGTCAATCATGATGGTGCTTGTTACACCGAAAATGCAGGATTTTTCAGTGGTGCAGGGACAGCTCAATTCAGCTCTCCTGCAATTCGTCAATGGGATGCCAGTTATGAAAGCATACAACCTTACAGCTAATTCCTACCAGGCATATTCTAAAGCGGGTGAAGATTTTAATGTTCTTTGGAAACAAATATCGCGTATGGCGGCTCCGATCAGTGCTGTGTGTAAAGTCCTGATCGAATCAGGAGTTAGCTTTACTCTGCCAATGGGAGGATTCTTGTATCTGGCCGGATATTTAGATTTAAGTTCTTATGTGTTCTTTGTTATTATGAGTATCGTTTTTTTATCCTCGTACAATAACCTTATGAACTTTGCTCAAATATTTAGTCAAATATCCGCGGGCCTCGGACGTATTAAAGATATTATGGACATCCCAGAAATGCCGGCTGGACAAGATCATTTCGTGGCAGAAAAAAATTGTCCTCGTATCGCATTTTCTCATGTAAAGTTTGCTTATCAGAAAAAAGAAGTTCTGCATGATATTAACTTGGAACTTCCAGCAGGAAGTTTAACGGCATTTGTTGGTGTATCTGGCGCTGGAAAAAGTACTGCAGCTCAACTTATTCCGCGTTTTTGGGATGTCACGAGCGGACAGATTCAAATTGGGGAACATAATATAAAAGACTTGTGTATGGATAATTTAATGGATACAGTATCTTTCGTGTTCCAGGACGCATTTATGTTGGATGATACGATTTATAAAAACATTTCAATCGGCAAGGATAATTGCACACGAGAAGAAGTCGAGAATGCTGCAAAAGCAGCACAGATCCATTCTTTTATTCAATCGCTTCCTGATGGGTACGACACTTACCTTGGTTCTGCCGGGATTAAATTGTCTGGAGGAGAAAAGCAACGTATTTGTATAGCCAGAGCAATTTTAAAGGGTGCGCCTATCATTGTTTTTGATGAAGCGACTTCGTTTACTGATATTGAAAATGAACATAAGATCCAAATAGCCTTGGAGAATTTGCTGAAAGGCAAGACAACAATTATGATTGCTCATCGGCTCCATACGATTGTCAATGCAGATAATATTTGTGTATTTCAAAATGGTTCAATCGTTGAAATGGGGTGCCATACAGACTTACTCGAGAAAAATGGTGTTTATGCCGAGATGTGGCGCGCATATACCCAGCAGGGAAAGGAGGTGTTACATAAATGATTTCAATTATAAAATCACTGAATCGCTTGATTGGTCAAAACGGTATACGACTGGTACCATCTATTCTTTTGAGTATGTTAGATTCAGTTCTCAATTCCTGTATGTATGGTGTTATGCTATTCGTATTGATTGACTTATCAAACGGACAATTCTCTGCTGAAGGACTGAAAATGTGCATAATCGCCGTCGTAATTATTTTTACGCTGCGTTGCATTGTTCAGGGGATCAGTTTCACACAAGCGCAATGTGTTGGGCCAGACGTTTCTCATAAACTACGGATTTCAATGGGAAACCATATTAGAAGCCTAAACTTAGGCTTTTTCACTAAAAACAGTATTGGAAAGTTGTCTGGCACGCTGCTTACTGACATTAATGATTTTGAAACAATTAGCACACATTGCTTATGTGATGTTATCAAAGTTACATCCCTTACAATTTTATCTCTTGTCATAGCGTTCATGTTAGATTGGCATTTTGGTCTTGCAGTCACTTTACTGGTAGGCATAGCTCTGCCGTTATTAGTGATTTCAGGAAAAGTGTCTGCTCGTAATTCGGATGAACTCAGAACAGCAAACCGAACTGTTGTCTCGCGCATTATAGAGTACATTAGTGGTATGCGTACTTTTCGACTTTACAATTTGATTGGCAAACGCTTTGATCGCCTCGATAATGCACTGAAAGAATTGCGGAAACAATCCACGAAGGCGGAAATATCTATTTTACCGCTCTCTATGAGTTTTTCAGCAATTACTGCAATGATTGTCCCTGTTTCACTAATTTTAGGAACATGGCTATTGACTTCTACTGAAATTAACGGAGCTAGCTTTTTGCTGGCAATCCTGTTGGGAATCTCTATTTCCAGTACTATGACAGTAGTGAGTTCTCTTTATCCACAGGTACGTTCTATTTCAAAAGCGGCTGACAGTATTATTTCAATTTTGGATGAGTCGCCACTGACCTATCAGGAGGAAGAAGTAAAATTTACAGATTACGCCATTGAATTTAAAAATGTAACTTTTGGATACAATCCAGAAACTACGGTTCTACATGGCGTATCGTTTAGTGCCAAACCAGGAACAACCACCGCCCTTATTGGGCCATCTGGTTCAGGTAAAACAACTATTGTAAGCTTGCTTGCTCGCTTTTGGGATGTAACTGGAGGACAAATTTTAATTGATGGGATAGATTTACGAAAAATCAATCCTGATATATTGGCAGAACATATGGCGATTGTCTTTCAAGAGGTTTATCTTTTGAAAGATACAGTTCTAAACAATATTCGCATTGGGAAACCAACCGCAACCAAAGAGGAAGTGATTGAAGCTGCAAAGGCTGCTCACTGTCATGAATTTATCATGGGGATGGAAAATGGATACGAAACGATGATTGGTGAAGGAGGATCAACTCTTTCAGGCGGAGAAAAACAGCGTATTTCAATCGCACGCGCTTTACTGAAGGATGCTCCGATTGTTCTGCTTGATGAAACAACCTCTAGTTTGGATGCTGATAATGAAAGAGAAATCCAGCATGCTTTTGATCGGTTAATGAAAAATAAAATAGTGCTGGTTATAGCTCACCGCCTTAATACGATTGTCAATGCCGACAATATTTTGGTATTGGATAAAGGCCGTATTCGAGAATCCGGAACGCATGCTGAACTCATGAAGCATGGAGGCTGGTACGCTCAAATGATTGAAGAACAGAAGCAAGCTGAACAGTGGGCTGTTAAAACAGAATAAAAAATAGAAAGGTGAATGTAAAATGAACTCTAAAAATTCTAACAAATTACAGATTAAAGACTATATCAACATCGGTATATTCAGCGCAATTCTCATGGTTTTGTATCTGGTGGCGGCAATGACAAATGTCACACCGATTACTTATTTGATTTACTCGCCGGCCACGGCTTTTGTCGGCGCCATTCCGTACCTGTTTATCACTACGAAAATTCCTAAAAAGGGGACTGTTTTGCTTTTCGCAGTTGTTCCATTCCTTTATTTTCTGCTGCTTGCAGGAACGGAAGGCATGATTGTAGCGGCTTTCTTTGCGGTTTTCGCCATTCTTGCAGAACTTATTTTAGGAAATGATAGAAAGAATTTCAAGAGGATTACCATTTCCTATATTGTGTTTGCTATGTGGAATGCCATTGGTGGTCAATTTAGACTGTTTGCAACAACTGAATCTTACCTTGAATATGCAAAGAATCTTGGTTTGAGCGAAGTATATATTGATTTCTTGCGTTCACAGGCGAATTACTTTACTTGGGCTATTGTTATTGTTGGCAGTATAGTGGCAGCCGTTGTGGGAATTTATTTGAGCCGACTGATTTTCAAAAAACACCTTATCAAAGCAGGTATTCTGTAAATGTTAAGATTAGATATCCGCACCAAAATTATTATATTACTGACGATAAGTACATCTACGTTTATTGTAAATACACTTTGGATTGAAGTTCTATGTGTAATTATACTAAGCGGAATGCAACTTGCTTTTGGTAAAAAAGTGTTTAGCAAATGGCTTGTTTTTGCTTATGTCATTCTTTTTTTTGCTCAGTGTACCCTCCTTCCTTTAATGCCAACGGTGGTGGAAGCTGCGCTTTCTGTTATTGTCGTACAGTTTAGATCCATGATCCCTCTTTTAATGGGGATTTTAATGATTGTGAGAACAACAAAAGTGAACGAGCTCATAGCGACCATGACCAAAATGAAAATTCCAAAACCAGCAACAATTACTTTGGCAGTAACCCTGCGATACTTTCCGGCTATTGTGGAAGAATGGTCACATATTCGGGAGGCTATGAGATTAAGACCTATTGCATCCACACAAAAAAGTATTCCTAAAAAAATCGCAGTAAACGTGGAGTGTTATCTTGTTCCGTTATTTATTGCTGCCTCTAAAACAGCTGATGAATTAACCGCAGCTGCACTTACTAGAGGAATAGAAAATCCAACCCAAAGAACATGCAGAGGTTACCATCAAATTAGTCGGATAGATATTTTTATTATTATCTTATGTGTAATAATTATCTTTACGGCTGGTATAGCAAAGGTGGTGAGTTTATGTTAGAGCAAATGGCTGATGCTCATATTAAATTGGAAAATGTTAGCTATTTGTATGATAACGAAATTTCTGGCGGAGTCCAGAAAATTAATTTCGAGATACGACCAGGCGAGTGCGTTTTGTTATGTGGAAAAAGTGGATGTGGGAAAACAACGGTTACCAAACTGATAAATGGTTTGATTCCTAATTTTGTGGAAGGAAAAAAGCAAGGGATTGTTTTTCTTGGTGGAAAGAACATTGAAGAACTAGCTATGTATCAAATTTCTGATATTGTGGCTAGTGTTTTTCAGAATCCTAAAAGTCAATTCTTTAATATTGATCCAGAAAGCGAGATTGTCTTTACACTGGAAAATCAAGGAACAGCTCTTGAAGAAGTCGAAACGAGACTTAAAAAGACAATCGTAGAGTTGGAACTCGAACCATTGCTCGGAAAAAGTATGTTTGCAATGTCTGGAGGTGAAAAACAACGTATTGCTTTTGCCTGTGCCTATGCTACAAATCCAGAAATCATAGTTTTAGATGAACCGACAGCTAACTTAGACATGGACGCTACTGCACAAATTGCTAAAATCATTGGTAAATTAAAGGCCTGCGGCAAAACTATATTAATAGCGGAACATCGTTTAAATTGGCTAAAGTCACTTGTTGATCGAATTTTCCTTTTTGAAAACGGCAAACTGATCGAAGAATATGAAGCAACATCATTCTACCAAAAAAGTGATGAATGGAGACGTTATCGAGGACTTAGACAATTAGAAAATCAATCAGCCTTTTCAGCCAAAAGCAAACACGATGGAGCTTCGCACAAACTTGAATTCAAAAATTTGTATTTGGCTTACGAGAGGAAGTGTGTTGCCAGTGATTTGAATTTTACATTGTATTCAGGCGAAGTTACTGCATTGACAGGACGTAATGGTGCTGGCAAAACCACGCTTGCAAGATGTTTATGCGGATTACATAAAGAGGCAACTGGTGACATTTTTTTAGATGAAGGGAAACTATTAGCCAAGCAACGTCGAAGGATAAGCTATTTGGTTATGCAGGATGTAAATCATCAACTGTTTGCTGAAAGTGTTGAAGCGGAATGTTTTTTAGGTAGTATGGCTTCACAAGCAGATGTTAATGAGTTGCTGAAAGAATTTGACCTTTATCAATTCAGGGAAAAACATCCGCAGACTTTATCAGGTGGACAAAAGCAAAGACTGGCAGTTGTTACTGCCCTTTTATCCAATAAGAGGGTTCTGATTTTTGATGAACCTACGAGTGGATTAGATTATGACAATATGCTTCGAGTCAGTAAAACGCTTAAAGCGCTGGCGGAAAAGGACTATTTTGTTTTAGTTATTACCCATGATTTTGAATTGATTGAATCAGCTTGTGACCGTTGTCTTAGACTGGAAAATAACCAAATTTATGATCTATAACTGCACTATTTATAGCAGATAGGAGGTGAGAGTAACTGATACTTCATGCGTCCGGGGAGGACTACCTGGAAACTATCCTTGTTCTCCAAAAGAAACTCGGTATGGTACGCTCCGTAGATGTGGCCCGGCACATGGAGGTGTCAAAGCCAAGCGTGTGCCATGCGGTGGCTACCTTGCGGGACGGCGGCTTTCTTACAATGGGCGAAGATCACTTTCTTCATCTGACTGATGTGGGCCGCGAGGTTGCCGAAAGAACCTATGAACGCCACTGTTTCTTTACCGAGCAGCTTATCGCCGCAGGCGTTGATCCCAAAACTGCGGAGGCCGACGCCTGCCGGATTGAACACATCATTAGCGATGAGAGTTTTTCGCGGCTGAAAGAGGCAGCCGCACAAGAACAAGATTAAATCGAATATTTCAAACTATCCTGCCCCGCCTGACGGGGAAAGAAAAAAACGTTGCTGGGGCAGGCAGTTTCGTGCGCTCATTTTGCATTTATACCCATCGGCGGTTTTGAGAAATCAAGGCCGCCGTTCTTTTATGCCCTCATAAGAAGCGACGCCCTGACGCTGGCAAGATCGGCGGCTTTAGGAGGGAGCCGCCATGAAGCAAAGAGCGTTTCGACAAATTAGGACAGAAATCTACCTGTCAAAAAAAGCCCGGCCATCACCGGGACCAGTTGCTTATTATTATGAATTATATAATCATGTAAATAGCTTAAATAATTCCTTTGCGCCTTTCTGCATTTTGCAGACGGGCGCCTTTTTTTGTTTATGCGAGCCTCCGTCATACAGCGGAGCCTTTCATAAAAATTTTCTTCCTTTCGCGGTTGCCAAAATTGCCATCCCTGGATTACTGAGGCGAAAGGGAGGAAATCACCACCCCTGCACCTGCGGGCTGCGAAGGGAGGTGAGAAAATGAAAGACTCCTATGAGCAGCGTATTCAGAATCAGTTTGGCGCTTTCTGTGTCAAGGTTTTGAAGAATGAGGCCCGGCATATCCAGCGTGAATATGCCCGCCTCCGGGACCAGGAAAAATCCCTGGGCGAGCTGACCGCCTCCGAGCTGGAACAGACCGCCGTATGGGACAGGCACTTTATGGACGAATATGTCTTTGACGTGCAGGGACTCCCGGTTGTTGTGAACGGCAACATTCTGGCCGACGCCTTAGCGCAGCTGCCGGAAGGCAAGCGGGATGTGATCCTTCTGTCCTACTTCCTGGGAATGACGGACCGTGAGATCAGCGAAAAGCTGAACATCGTCCATCAGACTGTATCGAAACGGCGGCGTGCTACACTGAAAGAATTGCGCGAGTATCTGGTGAAGGAGGGATTTGAATGGCCGGACGAGTGAAGCCAATCCCGGTTCCTGTGATCCTGGCGGCTGTGAATGGCGACGAGGACGCCCTTGCCGCTGTAGTCGCCCATTATCAGAGTTATATCCGGGCGCTTGCAACCAGGCCGCTGAAAGACGATTACGGTAATACATATCTGTGCGTCGATGAAGATATGCGGCTCAGGCTTGAAGCAAAGCTGATCCATAGCATTGTAACAGGCTTCAAGGTATTGCCGGTCTAGAACCTTTGGGACAGGCTTCTTCTCCCTTTCACTGTCCCGATGGTCCGGCATGAAGCCTGACGGACCTTGACAAAGAAAGCCCGGCGGGAGGCCGCCAGCGCAGTATAAGGCAGACGGATACGTTCTGTCCTGTATCGAGCCATGCGTCCGGTGCGCCATGACCTCTCTCTGGGAGCGAGCGATAAACACTGGCCGCAAAGCAGGTGTGGCGTCCTGCGGGCGATGACATATAGGGCAGGTTAAAGATACTCGCGCGTTGAACGCCCACAAAGCATTGCGCGCCGCACCCACAAGCATGGGCCGGGGTGAGACTCCCGTGGAGCTGTGCCGGCAGCCGTCCGTTTTTTGCCTCTTTTATAACTTGACGATTGGTTTTGTATATGAAAGGGTGAAATTATGCAGAACGAGAAATCAACCGCGCCATCAATGGTGCGTGAATATAAAATCGGGAATACAACTTATGTTGTAAAATCCCATTCCAGACCCGACGCCACGGAGGACGCAGTTTCCAAAGTAAGGCGTCTGATCCGAAACGACCTCCGAAAAAAGCCCGTAAATTCCTGAAAGGCAGCAGACAGTTCCCAGGCAGCGCGGTATAATAGAGTTGGAAAAAGCATTGCCTGTTTGACTGTCGGATAAGGAGGTTGTAATGTTACAGTCAAACACCCGCCCTGCCGCAAACAGTTTTCCTTTTGCAGTTTTGAACCAGGAAGAAATAACCGCTCTGTACTGCAGGTTATCCCAGGATGATAAACAGGAGGGCGACAGCAACAGTATTATCAATCAGAAAAAAATCCTCAAAAAGTATGCGCTGGACAGAGGATACACAAATATCCAGTTCTATATTGATGATGGCGTCTCAGGGACGACGTTTAACCGGGCCGGTTTCCAGAGCATGATCGCTGATGTGGAAACCGGGAAGGTCAAGCGGGTCATTGTAAAAGATATGTCCCGTCTGGGCCGTGATTATCTGCAGGTGGGAATGTACACGGAAACATTATGGACAAGAGCACAAAAGGCAGACCGAGAAACGGGCTGCTGACAACAAATAAAGGCTGAGTATCAAGCACCGGGAAAGTGCGGAATATTCAGCCTGTTTTGTTGTCAGGGGTTTCCAAAGGGGCTTGCCCCTTGGCACACGACTTTGCTCGCAAAGTGTAGTGTGTTATACGCTTTGTCTGCGTTGCCGTGAAAACGCCATTGCCGCCGGATAGGGCAAGGGCATTTGAAGCGGCAGGAAAACAGGCTTGGATTTGTGGGCGGGTGCTGCCACAAATGCGGGGCTGGTTTCAACAGCAGATAGGGCGTATATGAAAGTCCCCGTCCATCGTTCCCCGTAAAAGTTTGGACAGCTTGCCCCGATGTTGCCGCTTGTGGTCACGATGGTCAGAAGATTGCGGCGGCTCTCGTTTTCTCAAAATCTGAATGGGCGGGAAAGCCATTTTAGGGCTTTCCCGCCTTGATTATCCTTTAGCAAAGTCGGGCGGGACTGTCAACGGCGGCGCATGAAATGCACCGTTCATCTTGACCGTTGACTGGCTCGACTGGCTTTGCTATTTCCTCGATAAACTTGAAGTTGTACTTATGCACAGACAATCAAGCATCCCGTTTAATCAAAGCGGCATCGGAGTCCGGGCAATCACAATGACTGCCAAAACAGCGCCCGCAAACGCTGCTGCGCCGATAACTGCCGCCGTCTTTTTGCTGAGGTTCTTCTTTACTGCCTTACAGATTAGCATGGCACAAACCACGCAAACAGCCGCAACCGCAAGCGCAATAACCAGCGTCTCCCATAACCATGAAAGTTCGTATAATATTCTCATTCGCTCACCATACCTTTCTCTGGCAAACTGGAAGTTACTTTTTCATATACACGCCTTCGTCAAATCCCGATTTATCCCTTTACTTTCGCCCCCGCTGTGGGTTTGGATTTTTCAGCAAGTCCGATTTCTCCGCAATCTTTTTCAGCCACTTCTTTTCGTCCTCTGACAGCTTCTTCAAATTCAATTTAAGCCGTTTACAGATAAACGCCAAAGACGCTTGCTCCGGGTCGCCGTCCTCGCTGGCGGCTTCGTCTGCGGCCTGTAAAAATCCTTTCAGCGGGTTATCCTCCGGGACGCTGAAAAAATCGTCCTTGTGGGCTTCCCGCAGGTCAAGGGCTATCTTGTTTATATCCTGCTGTATCACGTAGCGGCAAAAACTGTCCTCGTCAATGTGGGCGGTAATTAGCTGTCTTAACTGCGGGTCGGTCAAACCGGGATTGTGCCGTTTCATAATGGTTGCGCTCATAGCGTCTACAATGGCATTGGCACCCTGTATCTGTTTTGTCGCTACGCCGTTTACATAGATTTCAAGTTCAGCCATGAGCCGGGGGAAATCCGAGTGTGTTGCTAACTCACACAACAGGGAATTATCCAGCCGTCCGCTTTTCAATAGTTCAATCATATCATCACTCAAACGCAGGTCTGCAAGATCAGCGTTTGGGTGATTTTTTGTTTCGGTCAATCCCAGCAGATAATCAGCGGTCACGCCGTAAAACTTCGCCAGCTTGATAAGGGCATAGTGGCTGATGTCCTTAAAATCGTCCGCTTCATAACTACCCAAAGCAGATTTAGAGAGATGTGTCTGCTCTGCAAGCTGCTCCAATGTCAGGCCGCACTCTACACGCAGGTCTTTTAAGCGTTCCTGTATTGTCAACGCCAATTCGCACACCCCCTTATGCTTATTTCATGCTTTCTTGACACTCGCTACACTCTCTGTCATGGATAGAAATGATACCCCCACATTTTGAACAAGTATATTTCTCTTTCTGCTGTTCCATGAACCTTTCCAAACCGTGCTGGCGAACAAACTCACTATTCGTCATGAGGCTCGTCTGATACCTTTTGTTGTAGCTTTTTTCAAGGTTTTTTATCAGCTTGCAAGGGTAGTCGGTACACTCAAAACAATAGGACAGTCCTTTGCCCTTGATACAATCTTTTATCTTGCATTTACGGCAGTGCTCCGGCTTTCCTATATCACTGTTTAAGCAACCGGCACACGGTTTTTTATGATAACAATGTTTATAGCAAACCAAACAGTTCATGCCGCAGGGGGCAAACATAGCCGTATCAATTTTTTCTGTTGGCATTTTCATGGCTCACCCTCCTTGTCAGCTTATCGTTTCTTTCATTCTACCACAATTCCGAGAGCTTGGAAATAGGCAGTTTTTTGGGCGGATTTCCTACCTTTCGGATATACGGGATGGGCGGTCATTTAGGTGTAGACTTAGGGTAGTTCATCGATGAGCTGCACCTTGAAAACCAAATGACCGTCCGAAAAGGAATACCCCGGCAGGGGAAGCACCGCAAGGAGCCAACTTCTGGACACTTTGTCCAGAGGTCACTTCGGGACAACTTGTCCCGAAGCTGTGGGGAGCGTGCCAACGCCGGAACACGCCGCAGGAATGGGGCAGGAAGCCTTTTCGGGGAGAGCGGCAACGGAAAGCAAAATGGAGGAAACACATGAGAGAGAACCCATATAAACGACTGCCGCCCATAGAGCGCAAGCAGGACAGTTCCCTTTACCGCATGACACCGGCACAGAGGAAACAGGCAAACGCCCTGATCCGCCGGGAGTGCTGTTGCTGTGAGGACGGCAACTGCATTGTCCTTGACGATGGGGACACCTGCACCTGCCCGCAGACGGTTTCTTTCTCGGTCTGCTGTAAGTGGTTCCGCTGGGCGGTTTTGCCGCTGGACGGGACGCTGGAAGCGGAGATTTTCCAGGATAAAGACTTGAAACGCTGTGCGGTCTGCGGCAGAGTGTTCGTCCCCAAATCCAACCGGGCAAAATACTGCCCCGGCTGTGCCGCCAGAGTTCACAGGCGGCAGAAAACAGAAAGTGAACGGAAAAGGAGGTCTGCTGTGGACAGTTAGGAGTGAAAAAAGCCTTGATTTATCAGGCTTTGCAAGCCCCAAAACGGGGCAGGTGGTATAAAGTATCGCCCGCCCCGGAAAACGGGCTTCTAACTGTCCACAAAACACACTATGACAAACACGATTTATATTCATCAACCGGAGAAATCGGTCAGCTTCACCCGGCTCCCGAATTTCCTCTTTGAAGCCCCCACATTCAAACCCCTGTCCAACGAGGCAAAGATATTGTATGCCTTTATCCTGCGCCGGACAGACCTATCCCGAAAAAACGGCTGGGCGGACGAATACGGGCGGATTTACCTCTACTATCCCATCAACGAGGTAGTGGAGCTGCTTCACTGCGGACGGCAGAAAGCGGTCAGCACCCTGCGGGAGCTGCAATACGCCGGACTGGTGGAGATTCAGAAGCAGGGCTGTGGAAAACCCAACCGCATTTATCCAAAATCCTATGAAGCGGTTTCAAACACCGACTTCAAGAAATCCGGTTATGGAACGCCGGAGGACTGAAAACCGCACTCATAGAGTACGATAATCAATCCTCTTGAAGTACGAAAACCGGATGGTATATAGAAATACAGAGATTAAAACGATTTTATTTATATCTATTCCATTCCAATCCTATCAGAGATAGTTTCAGCGGGATTTTCCCTGTGGAAAACCCGCTGGAAAAGAATGAAACGGGGAAAGGAGCAGAATGGCACAACACGCAATCTTACGGTTTGAGAAACACAAGGGCAACCCGGCAAGACCGCTGGAAGCCCATCACGAACGGCAAAAGGAACAGTACGCCAGCAATCCCGACATTGACACCAGCCGGAGCAAGTACAATTTCCACATCGTTAAGCGGTCGGGCAGGTACTACCACTTCATTAAAAGCCGCATTGAACAGGCTGGCTGCCGCACCCGTAAGGATAGTACCCGGTTTGTGGATACGCTGATTACCGCCAGCCCGGAGTTTTTCAAGAAGAAGCCCCCAAAGGAGATACAGGAATTTTTCCAGAGGGCGGCTGATTTCTTAATCGGGCGGGTAGGCCGGGAAAATATCGTGTCGGCAGTGGTACACATGGACGAGAAAACACCCCACCTGCATTTGGTCTTTGTCCCGCTGACAGAGGACAACCGCCTGTGTGCAAAGGAGATTATAGGGAACAGAGCCAACCTCACAAAATGGCAGGACGATTTTCACGCCTATATGGTGGAGAAATATCCTGACTTGGAGCGTGGGGAAAGTGCCAGCAAGACAGGCAGGAAGCATATCCCCACCCGTCTGTTCAAGCAGGCGGTCAATCTATCCAAACAGGCAAGAGCCATTGAAGCCACGCTGGACGGCATTAACCCGCTGAATGCCGGAAAGAAAAAAGAGGAAGCCCTCTCCATGCTGAAAAAGTGGTTCCCACAGATGGGGAATTTCTCCGGGCAGTTGAAAAAATACAAGGTCACAATCAATGACCTGTTAGCGGAAAATGAAAAGCTGGAAGCAAGGGCAAAAGCCAGTGAAAAAGGCAAGATGAAAGATACGATGGAACGGGCAAAGCTGAAAAGCGAACTGGACAATTTACAGCGGCTGGTAGACCGTATCCCGCCGGATATACTGGCGGAACTGAAACGGCAGCATGGAAAGGAAAGGTGATTTTATAAGTACCACTATCAGATACAAAAAGGAAACGGAAGTCGTGACTTTTCAAGGCAGGGAAATCACGCTGGAAAACCTCTCCCCGGTGTTCACGCCGGAACAGGAAGCGGTCAAACGCCGGGAACTGGAGCAGCAACTTTATGAGGTGTTCCGCAAATATGCCGATAAGCGGCAGAAAGAGGATGCCGGGGCATAAGGTTTCCCGAAACCATCGTTGATTTGCGGGGCTGCTGACGGTATAATAAGGCTGTCAGCAGCTCTGTTTCTTTTTTAAGAAAAGGAGCGACAATATGAACAACAGGATAGACGCGATCTATGCAAGGCAATCGGTAGACAAAAAGGACAGCATTTCCATTGAAAGCCAGATTGAGTTTTGCAAATACGAGTTGAAAGGCGGGAACTGCAAAGAGTACAAGGACAAAGGGTATTCCGGGAAAAATACGGAGCGTCCACAATTCCAACAGCTTATGCAGGATATTGAAAGCGGCCTTGTGCGGAAAGTGGTGGTTTACAAGCTCGACCGTATCAGCCGTTCCATTCTCGACTTTGCGAAGATGATGGACTTCTTTCAAAAGTACGAAGTGGAGTTTGTGTCCTCTACGGAGAAGTTTGACACCTCCACCCCGATGGGGCGGGCGATGCTGAATATCTGTATCGTGTTCGCCCAGCTTGAACGGGAAACGATACAGAAGCGGGTGCAGGATGCATGGTACTCCCGCTGTCAGCGGGGCTTCAAAATGGGCGGCAAAACGCCCTACGGATTTCGGACAGAGCCTTATGTGATGGACGGGGTGCGCACAAAGAAGCTGGTAATAGAGCCAACCGAAGCGGCCTTTGTCCGGCAGATGTATGAGATGTACGCTGACCCGCAGGTATCGCTGCATGACATTACAAAGAAGCTGACGGCGGACGGTATGCGTACTTATCATGGCAGGCCGCTGTCAAGGGCTACTTTGAGCGTTATTCTCCGAAACCCGATTTATGTCATGGCTGACCTCGACATATACGAGTTTTACAAAAGCCAGGGGACGGATATTTACAATGACGCCGCCGACTTTGCCGGGACAAATGGCTGCTATTACTATCAGGGCAAGGGGAATACAGAGGACAAGCACAAGCACCTGCAAGGACAGACGCTGGTACTGGCTCCACATGAGGGGTTTATCCCATCGGAGCTGTGGCTGAAATGCCGGAAGAAGCTGCTTGCCAGCCACACCTACCAGCCCGCAAGGAAAGCCCGGAACACATGGATGGCGGGAAAAATCAAATGCGGGAAATGCGGCTATGCGCTCATGTCGGCGCACTCCAACGGTATTCTTTACCTGCGCTGCACCGTCCATGCGGACAGCAAGGCGTGTCCCGGCTGCGGGTGCGTGAAGCTTCACGAACTGGAAGCGGTAGTCTATGGGGCGATGGTTAAAAAGCTGAAAGATTTTAAGACGCTGACAGGTCGGAACAAGGCTGCAAAAATCTCCCCGAAGCTGACTGCAAAGCGGCTGGAACTGGCACAGGTAGAAAGCGAGATTGAAAAGCTGCTTGACACGCTGACGGGCGCAAGCCCTGTTTTGCTCTCCTATGCCAACAGCAAAATTGAGGAACTGGACGCAAGGCGGCAGTCCATTGCCAATGAGATTGCAAAACTCTCTGCGGACGCTGTGCCGATGGAGAAGATGGAAAGCATTTCCGGGTATCTGGATGACTGGGAGAATGTCAGCTTTGAGGACAAGAGGCAGGTGGTGGACGCACTGATAACGGTCATCCGGGCAACAAATGAAAAGGTAGAAATTGAATGGAAAATCTGACGGGTTAATCCCCACCGTACCTATCCCTTTTGTGCTCTTGTCTATAATAGTGAAATTTTCTTCCCGGAGCATGATGTTCATTTTATCGCAGTTAATGATGGGGTAGACAGCAACCAGGAGGATAATGAGTTCACTCCCTTCCGCAATATCATCAATGAGTGGTACGCAAAGGACACAAGCAAGAAAATCCGCGCCGTAAAGCGGTCAAAGGGAATGGCTGGCGAGCATATCGGCTCCCATCCTCCCTACGGCTATATGAAAAATCCTGAGAATAAAAAGGAATGGATCATAGACGAAGAAGCCGCCGAAGTCGTGCGGGAAATCTTCCGGCTGTGTGTCGGGGGCTACGGTCCTACGCAGATTGCCAACATCCTGACGGAACGAAAAATCCTCTGCCCTACGTATTACGCATTGGAGAAAGGTGGAAAGCCACGGACAGCCCTTCCTGCTGACAAGTTTACCTGGAATGGGCCGGTGGTCGCAAAGATACTGGACCGGATGGATTATCTGGGGCATACAGTGAATTTCAAGACCCATGTAAAATCCTATAAAGTCCACAAGACCATCTATAACAGCCCTGACCAGTGGAAAGTCTTTGAAGGCACCCATGAGGCGATCATAGACAAGGAAACTTTTGAGATTGTCCAGAAAATACGGGCAGGCAAACGGCGTCCTACCAGGATGGGAGAAATGCCGATGTTTTCCGGTTTGCTCTATTGTGCGGACTGTGGACGTAAGCTGTCCTTCCACCGCAAGGCTGACGAACCTGCCGAAAAGCACCATTATCTCTGCGAGAATTACCGCAGCAATACGGCCAACTGTACCATGCACTACATCCGAAATGTAGTTGTGGAGCGGATCGTCCTTGAAAATCTGAAAGAGGTGATCCAGTATGTTTCCAACTATGAGGATGAATTTGTGCGGATGATAATGGATTCCGATATGCGGCAGCGAAACCGTGAGTTATCGCAAAAGAAAAAACGTCTGGCAGAGATACAGAAGCGGATTGGGGAACTGGATACTATTTTCCAGCGTATCTATGAGGATAATATCATTGGCAAACTTTCTGACGAGCGTTTTATGAAAATGTCGAAGGGCTATGAGGACGAACAGCGTACCTTACAGACTGAGGCAGATGGAATCCAGAGCGAGCTCCAACAGGAAGAAAAGAAAAGCGTGGATGTAAAACGCTTCCTTGCCATTGTAAAGAAATACACGGACCTGACCGAGTTGACGCCTGAAATCCTCCGGGAGTTTATTGACAAGATTATCGTCCACGCTCCCGATAAGAGCAGCGGCAGACGGTTACAGGAAATCGAGATCATCTATAACCATATCGGAGAATTTGACCGTTCAAAGGTCACTCTTTGGAAAGGAAATGCGGTATAGCACCTATAATGCCATACCGCAATATCCTAAATCTAAAAAACATCCTTACGAAAACCTTGCTAATACGCCATTTTCTGGGCTTTTTCTATACCCAAAATTCTGTCTGGACTGTTCGGCTTTGATGGAATTTGAACGGAAATTTATGGGCTTATAGTGGTCAAATTACTGGTGGACAAGCCCATTTTGACCTCTTATGGGTTAAATTACTGGTGGACCATAGGAGCAAATGAAGTCCAATTTTGCCATCGACGGACGAACACATACTTGACTGATTTACATAGAGCCTTGGCTCATTCTTTGAAAACGAGAATGGGTCGAGGCTCTATTTTTTTGCCCGAAATCCGGCGAGACAAATTTGAGTACCGCAAGACCAAATCGGAAATGCAGGATTGGCTTGTGGCACAGAAGATCGTGCCGGAAATCCTGAAAGAGGACGAGAAGAAAAAAGAGCAGCTGCATGGGAGGGAGAAGAAAATAGAGAGAATAGTAGATGATGGAATGCAGTGCAGGACAGAAGAATCTTCCTGTGCTGCTTCTTTTTTGTGCGTATCAAAATACAGGTACCCTGTGTGCAAAATAATGTACATTGCATCTGTCATTCTATGTTTGGAAGATATATAATAATATCGAAGCGAATGATGAGAAAGTTCTAAATACAAAAAGAAAGAGGAAGACAAGATGGCGGTATGGAGATTACAGGTGAATACAGGAGGCACAAATGTTGCCAACTATTGCTTGAAAAATCATGTCGCAGCAATGGGATGGAGTCTGCGTGAATTAACCCAGGCAGAACGTTCTGGGATACATACATTTTTGGATTACTGTAAGCTGGCAACAACTCAGTACAAATTATTCGACAGTGTATGCCGCATGGTAGAGGATGTGAAGGAAGGAGACCTCCTATGGATGCGCTCAAGAAATGAAGGGAAATACTATATTGCGAGAGTGAAGGCGAACAGTACCTGGGTGTTTCGCGAAGATGCAGTACAGATGGATGCAGCGAATCAGTTGACCAATATAGACTGGTATCCAGCTACAGATAAGGCAGATGAAGAATCCGTTCCTGGTGCTGTGGCAACATCATTTATTAAGGGTTCAACCATCCAGAGAATTAAGAAAAATGGAGTGGAAGAATACAGTCAGATGTTGTATAACCGTGTCCACGATTCGGCGCTGGATCTATTCAATTATCCCGATCCAGCCCTCTCGTTATGTGAGAAGCATTTTTACAGCCTGCTTCAGTCGGAAGACGTTGAGGATTTACTTGCGCTGTGGCTGTATGATACGAAAGGCTACGTTTGCATTCCATCGACAAATAAAATTGCTACGCCAAAGTATGAGTGCGTTTTGGTTGATCCAAATGACCTAAACCGAAAGCATATTTACATTCAGGTAAAGAAGGGGGATGTTGATCTCAATACAGATGACTATTCCAGCCTGAATGGTGAAGTGTATTTGCTTACAACAGAAGGAAACGTTCAGAATGCACAGAAATATTCAAATGTGAAAGTAGCAGATCCAACGGTTGTCTATGAATTTGCGATCAATCCGGATAAGTCTCATATCATTCCGGAGAATGTTTTATACTGGGTGAAATTTCTGACAGAAATAGAAAATAATCGTTTGAAGTTTTCTGCGTGTAAAGGAATCATGTTTGATACGAATATCTCGTATTCAGATACAAATGAATCCGAGATGATTCTCGGAAACAAAATAGCGGCATATGGAGATGCCAAACGGTATATCGACAGCTTTCCAAAGATGACTATGCTCTTTTTTATTCCAAAGGAAGAGGAATTATTGCAGTTGGACAGATAGTTACAGACACACCAACGGAAGTGGGTGATGAAAAATATCATAGTGTCAGAATGATTGTGCCGGAAAATTTCAATGGAGATGTTAAAGCATTGCCTGCTCTTTCTCCGAATGAGATTAAAACAATTTTGAAGCGGAATTTCTATTGGGCATCGACAATCAAAACACCATTCCTTACAGGAGCACAGGTTGAGATGTTGATTCGTGAACTAAAAAAGAAGCATATCTCTGCGTTTGGAAAGTACAAAATAGAATACTAAACCTATTGCAAAAAAGAAGTAAGCGCGGTATAATATAAAAATAAAGATAAATGCCGCTGCAACGGTGCAAAAAAGACCCCGGACGTTTCCCGAAAGGGGAAAATCGAGTGGAACTTATCCTCGGTGAATAAAAGACGCTGATAGGCACTGCCTGCAGTAAGTTATTTGAGTAAGCAAAAAGGCCGCAGAAATGCGGCTTTTCTTAAATGGACAGGTTAGTCTGATCTAACCCAGAAGCGTGTGCGTATCGGTTTGCTGAATCTTACATCGAGGAGGAAGGATTACAATGCGAGAACATAAGAACTTTTGGGACAGAAATGCAGGTCGGTATGACCGCTTTATGCGAAAAGACAGGGCGGCATATGAAAAAATGTATGGACTGATCCGTCCGGTCGTGAAAGGCAAAACAGTGCTGGAGCTTGCCGCCGGCACGGGTCTGATTGCTAAAAACATCGTAAACGCGGCGGCGCATATCGAGGCGACGGACGCCTCCGTGGAGATGATCGCCGAGGCAAAGCGGAATAATCACTCTGCCAAGCTGTGCTTTTCGGTGCAGGATATGTTCTGTCTGCCCTATGCGGACGAGTCCTTCGAGGTGGTGATCGTGTCCAACGCCCTGCACATCGTACCGCAGCCGGAGAAAGCCCTTGCCGAGATTCATCGTGTACTGAGGGATGACGGCGTGTTGATCGCGCCTACCTTCACCCACGCAGAAAACTCCTTTTTCGGAAATAGTAAGGCTTTTTTCCTGAAGCTGGCGGGCTTTCCTCTACACAGCAGGTGGACGAGTGAGGAATACCTGTGCTTCCTGCAGCAAAATGGTTGGACTGTGCGGAAAAACGCTGTACTAAAGGCGTCTTTTCCGCTGACCTATGTTGAATGCGTGAAAGCGGAGGTGTGATATGTCGTTCTTTGAAAACACCCGCAAGCCTGTGGGCTTTGGCGGGAAAATTATGGTTGCTATGATGAATCTGGGACACAGTCCCGTGGCGCGGTGGGGGCTTCGCTTTTTAGAGCTTGCGCCGGATGCCAGAGTGCTGGATTGCGGCTGCGGAGGAGGCGCCAATATCAAAAGGCTGCTGAAAAAATGCCCGCAAGGCATCGTCAGGGGTGTGGATTATTCTGCTGTCAGCGTGGAGAAAGCCCGGAATTTAAACCGGGCTGCCATTCAGAAAGGGCGCTGTGCGGTGTGGCAGGGCAGCGTGGAACGTATCATCTTTGCCAAGGATTGGTTTGATGCGGTTACCGCGTTTGAAACGGTCTACTTCTGGTCGGATTTGCCGCAGTGTTTCCGGGAGGTTCGGCGGGTGTTGAAGCCCGGCGGGACCTTTCTCATCTGCAACGAAAGCAACGGTGACACGGACAAGGACGAAAAGTGGACGGAGATCATCGGCGGCATGACCATCTACAAAGATATTGAATTAAAGGCGTATCTGGAGCAGGCAGGCTTTCACGATGTGCAGATACACAAAAAGAAAAGTTGGCTCTGCATCACGGCGCGGAAATGAGGAGATCAAGCATGAGCATTTTTGCGTCCATCCTGCACATGGCTTATAAGCTCTCCGGCGCGAAAAAGGCGTTCGCTTTGCCGGAGGATGCGCTGCAAAAAGAAATCGAAAAGCAGAACCGGCACCGCGGCGTTTTTACGCCCACCGACCGCAAGGCGTATTATGAAACAATTACAGTGAACGGCTTTCCCTGCCTGATCGTGCGAGAGCGTCCGAAACCGTCCAAGCGTGCTATTCTCTATTTCTTCGGCGGCGGCATGGTGATCGGCCCCGATAAGGGCGACCTGCCTGTGATGCGCAAGCTCTGCCGCGAGACCGGCTGTGATGTGTGGTTTCCGTTTTACCCGCTCTGCATGGAACACTGCATTACTGAAACATACGCGATGGTGTACGAATGTTATCGAAAAATGATTGCACTGTACGGCGGCGGAAATGTCAGCACCTGTGGTTTTTCCTCCGGCGGTGCGCTGGCGCTGGGCATTGCGGCGCACAACAACGCGCAGCCCGAACCGCTGCCGCAGCCGAGGCACATCGTCGCCGTATCCCCCGGTGAGGTGCCGTGGAACGATGCGGAAAAGGCGCGGATGCAGGCGCTCAATGAACGGGACGTCTCCATCGACTATGCCTTTATGGTGACAGTGAAAAAATTCATGCGGCACGGCTGCGAGAATGTGCCGGACTATATGCTCTCCGGCTCCCGGGGAGATTTTACCGGCGTAGGCGATATCCACTTCTTCTATTCTGCCGACGAGGTACTCTACGGCGCACTGCCGGACTTCGAGGAAGCCTGCAAACGGGCGAATGTCCCCTATACGGTGTCTGCCCGCCCGAAGATGGTGCATTGCTACTGTATGCTGCCGATCTTCAAGGAGGCAAA
>ERZ1026903.301-NODE-301-length-24798-cov-14.068504_pt1 | contig 24798 bp, 36 predicted proteins | sample MGYA00380180_ERZ1026903 | MGnify/ENA primary metagenome ERZ1026903 (study PRJEB33269, sample SAMEA4719816) | human gut metagenome | biome: human-associated habitat; feature: organic feature; material: feces | place: Cameroon | collected 2013-10 ... | reverse complement strand
CGATGAGATAGAAGACCTTTGTGAGAACTATCTGCCGTATGCTCTCAACCCAATGATGACTGCCGGTCAGGTGAAGAAGGAGGCGCATATCAGCGAATCTACCCTAAGAAGGGCTATCGCTGATGGGGAACTAGAGAGCGTGGGAAACGCTGGGGATCATTCTCATTTCTTTAAAAAATGGGACGTTAAGGAGTTTATTAAGAAAAGATTGAAAAGAAACAAGAACTAAGCCCTATCGCAACACGGATAAGCGATATGAATATGGTAACATTTTTATTTGTAGAGTGTGCTATCATTATAATGTTGAGCGTTTCGTTTAATATCTTTGTTTGGTGGACAGGAGATTATAAACGCAAGAAGTGGTTGTTTGCGTGGCTAACATTTATCAATGTGATAGCGATTGCTGGAACCATCATCACTTATTTTATGGGTAAATAACAGAATAATGAAGAGAAGCTGATGAGGCTTCTCTTTTTTGATATGGGTCTATGTCACCTTAAATCATTGGAAATCAGCTACTAAAAGAATGTTTGACAGAGTTATTAAACATGTAGATATTTTGGGATAACTTTGCTGCCGTAATCGATTACATGTGTGAATAAACAAAATGTACAACTTTTATTACTTAAGGAATTATGGCAGAAGAAGTAATTAAGACTACCTCTTGTTGCAACGATGCAATGATGGGTGGTTTGCTTGGAGCGATGGCAAATCGTGACAACAACAATCCTTTGGCAATGGCGGCTATGATGCGAGACCGTGACGATGCCGACATGTGGAACAATCCATTTGCCTACATGATGATGATGGGCGTGATGAAGTGGATGTATGGCGACAACTGGAACAACCGTGACAATGGCGCAGACGTGCAGCGTGCGGAGATTCAGAGCCAAATCGAGAGCTTGCGTAACCAGATGGCAGACAACCAGAACAGCAACTTGCTGATGGGTGCCATCCAGGGTAATGGCAACGACCTTAAGATGTTGGCAAGCAATCTGAACTGTGACTTCAACGCCTTGCAGAACTCTATCTGTGGCATCCAGGCTGGCATCCAGCAGCTTGGTGGTCAGGTAGGATTCTCGGCAGAGCGAGTAATCAACGCTATTTCGCAGGGTAACTTGCAGATGACAATAGCGTTGAAGGATTGCTGCTGCCAGACCCAGCAGAACATCATCAAGATGGGTTACGACAACCAGCTTGGTCAGAAGGACATCGTTAACCAGATGCAGCAGGGCTTTAGCTATACCAACACTGGTATAGAAAGAACTGCTTCGAACCTCGGTTTCCAGATGCAGCAAGACAAGTGTGACATCATCCGTGCAGGTGAGAACAACACCCAGCGTATCATCGATACCTTGACAGGCCATTGGAGCCAGGAGCAAGCCAACGAGATTCAGGACTTGAAGTTTAAGAACTCTCAGTTGCAGCAGAACATCTACTTTGCCAATCTGATGAATGGCGGTTGCGGATGTGGCGCAGGTGTAGCAGGTGGCTATCAGTAAAAAAGAGTAAAGAATGAAACAGAAGCGTAGTGGTATGAACAAGATTTCTCCAGTGGGATTGGCTACTACAGCATTGGTAGCCAACCAAGTTTCAGTCTTAGCTACTTACAATGAGAAGCTTTGCAGACCTTATTGCGTGAATGGCAACGTGCAGCCACAGGCAAGCATAACCTACAGTTATGAGCAGCCTATCCTGAACGGTACAACGGTCTTTGTGCCTATCGTGGCAACTATCTCCATCATTACGCCTGTAACAGGCAACAAAAACATGATGAGAGCACAGCCGTTGATTTACACGGAAAGATGGGTAGCAGCCTTCCAAGGGCAGACAGCCCTACCAACAGCTGTGACCATCGCCAGCGTGGGACGGACGCAAAAGGCTAACGATGTGGTATGCGGAAAGGCTAGAGGCCTGAGCATATTTGACAGTCTGACCGTAACGCTTAGTTAGGAGTTAGAAGTTAGGAGTTAGGAGTTGGTGGATGCTTACTCCCTACTCTGAATCATTTGGTGGGAGGGGACAGGATGTTTTCCTTCCTCTCCCATATACTTAAAACGATAAATATTCAGAGATTATGATATTCAGAGACTTGAAGGCTGGATTCCCAGTCTATCTATTTGATAGAGCCAGCAGAAAATTTAAGCAAGGCAAGGTGACGAGCAATCCTTGCCCTGACTTTGAGAATGGCAAGCCGAACGTAATGGCTGCTATGCCGGGAATGCCGAACTATGGGGCGAGGAACGTGAAGGTGAATGTGCAAACCGAGGATGGCAAGCAGTCCATCTATTCGGTGGTAGATACTGAGCAAACAGCATACAGCGACACCCTGGTAATCTCCTGTAGCAAGGAGAACATCATTAACGAGGTGAACGCATTGAAGAACCAAGCTAACGACATCCTAAGAAAGATGCCTGATTTTGAGCAGACCGTAAAGGACTGTGATAATCTCCTTTCAGAACTGGACACAACGTTTCGTGACCAACAGAAAACAAACGAAAGACTCAACCAGATGGAAAGCAAGCTGGACGAGATTTTCAAATTCGTCAAATCACAAAAGAATGAATGATATGAACTTAGTAGAACTTATCACAAAATATCAGACCGATGCCACACCTGAGCAGATGGTGCAGGTGACAAAGATAATCGGCAAATTCGTGGCTATGCACGCAACGGATGAAGACCTCTTGCTGCTGTATAAGGAAATCTATGGGGTAGTGGGCAACGGACACTTCAATGACTTCTTCGCTGAGGCTCAAATCAAGAAGATGGTTTTTGAGGATGATAAGGAGGTGGAGCATCGTGCTCCTTACTATACCATGGCGAAGACGCAGGAAATATATGAGACGGTGAAGGACGAGATTCGCCCTTACAACCAATGGGACTTTGCCGTGGTGCTGAATATGGTGTATTCGGACAACTACAACCTGATGAAGAAATGGTTTGCCGATGATAGCGAGGAGCAGCTGATGGACAAAATGGTGGACTTAGCTGTGAACTGGCTGAGAGACGATGATAACCCTTATGGGCATTGTAAGGCTTGGGGGTACTTTAACTAAGTGAAGAGTGAAGAACGAAGAGTGAAGAATTAATTTGCTCTTCTAGAAATGATTCCATAACACCTAGAGATATATAAAAGAAAACTATCAGAAGAAGAGAATGCAGGCTAAGGAAAAAGGGCTTGTGTTCTCTTTTTCGTATGAAGTTGCGCAACTTATCACTGAGAATCGGGAATGATGGCTTAAATTTGCATCGTTTCCATAACGGAGTGGGGACGGATAAATGGAAAAGAAAATGAATGATATTCGAGGTTACTTAATTGGGACGATATGGACTTTTCTTAGTCTGCTGGTTCCTATCAGGGATTTTATGATTGCCATGATGGTATTATTTGGGCTGAACCTGGTGTTTGGCATCGTGGCTGCAGTGTTTAACGGTGAAGAATGGAGTTGGAAGAAATTCGGTATGTTCTTCGTATGCTGTGCAGTGTTCTTCGTGACGGTGGCTGCATTGTTTATTATCGGTCATTTCTTGCATTCTGATACAGAGGCTCTGTTTTGCGTGAAGTGGGTGTGTATAGCTGCAACCTATCTGTTCACGACCAACATATTGAAGAACCTGAGACGGATGTTAGTGGAAGATACGCCCTTTTATAAACTTGTGGACTATGCTTATTATGCGCTGACACTTGGATTCGTGGAGAAATTCCCGATGTTTAAGAGATACCAAGAATATAAAAACAATAAAGAAAATGGAAATGAAGGAAATCAGATTGGAGCAGCTGCTGATGGCGATGCCTAATGCCGGGAAAAGGGCAGAGAAGTTTCTGCCATACCTGAACCGATTTGCAGAGGAGTTTGAAATCAATACGCCTCAGAGGTGGGCGCATTATCTTGCCCAGATAGCCCATGAGAGCGGTGAACTGAGATATACCAAAGAGATTGCCAGCGGAAAGGCGTATGAGGGAAGAAAAGACCTTGGTAACACCCATAAGGGTGATGGCGTAAGGTTTAAGGGGCGTGGGTTGATCCAGATAACAGGGCGAGCCAACTACAGCAAGTATGCCGGATATTGTGGCTATGATGTAGTGAAGAAGCCCGACCTCTTGGAGCAGCCTCTTGGTGCGACACGTTCCTCGATGTGGATATTCGATACTTTCGGATGCAATGAATTGGCAGACGAGGATAATCTGAAAGCAATCAGACGTAAAATTAACGGTGGCTACAATGGACTGGAGAAATGCAAGGAGTATTTGAAAAGGTCAAAGCGAGCCTTAAACATATCATAGCGTATGAAATCGAAACATTTAATTATCTATCTGCTGGTATGGGTAGCTTATTTTTCTGTGCTCTTCCTGACGAGCTGCAAGACGAAAACCGTGACGCAGGAGCACTATATCACAGATAACACCGTGAGCAAGGGTTTGGATGCCAGTTGGCAGGATCGGTTTATCTCTGCCTTCGAGCAGATGGCTACATACCGTAACCGGGAATATGAAACTTCGACCAAGGAGACAACTCATACAAAGGATAGTACTTCAACTACTGTAGACCAGAACGGAAAGCCTATCAAAACAGAAAGTTGGCATTCTGTTGTGACCAATAGAGACACTAAAGAGGTGACGAAGCTACAGGATTCTATCTCTACTATGAGTAAGGAGGTGGATAAATATCAACTCTTGATAGTTCAAAAGGATAGTCTGATTCGGTTAAAGCAAGACTCTATTAACATTATGAGGCGAGAACTAACCAAGAATGAGCAGCGACTTGTGACTATAGGGAAGGTCAGTCTTGGTGCGTTAGTAGGTATCATCGTAGCTATCACAACTGGTATTCTTGTTTGGTTATGGCATCGTAGAAAATGATTAAGTATGAAGACAATAACAATTAAAATCATCAAGAAAAGCGTGATGAAAGTGGTAGAAGGACTATCTGCCACCATTGCGCAGCATAACCCGGAAGTGGACTTCCAAAGCGTATGGGCCAGTAACGCAGAAGAGGCTAAACTGGATATATACTATAGGGAAGCGATAACCGACTTAGAGAATTTTCTTGCGAGGTTTTCTTCTTCGACCACACAGAAGTTTGATTTGCAGGCTCTGGCTGATGATTTCTCTATCAATATAGTGACACTTGCTTCTTGGCCGCCAAGGTTAAGTGGTGTGCTGAGCAATCAGATTCAGAACTATCTTGTGCATGCAATCCTTGCCGGATGGCTGAGCGATTTTCCTGATATGGCTCATACGGACTATGCCAGTATGGGAGCGAGTGACCTTGATGCCATTAAGGAGATTTTGTTAAAGAAAGACTTTAGCTTTGCTGAAGCTGAAAGAAAAACCGATGATACAACGAAAGAAGGCTCTTCTGCCAGTGATACATCAGTCAGAGCTGTGGACCTTCACGAAAAGGCTGGTTCTTCTCTTATGGCTTCGGCAAGAAGTGTGGATGAAATAGGTAAGCAGGAGAATGTGCAGGCAACTGCCGGGCGGTCTGTAGATGCTGAGGCTAAAAGTCAGAATGAACTGGATGCTGAGGCTCGAAATGTGGACGAAGTAGATAAGGATGGCCAGAGTGGCCCGAAAGGGTCTGAGCGCAATCAGGACTTCGTTTCGCAGCATTTTCATCAGGATCGTGTAGACTGGAGCGGAGGCAGGCCACCTTATGAACTGAGGTAGATTTATTAATCATCTAAATATTTCGAAATATGGATAGTAAACTAATTACTTTGAACTTTAGCATGGAGCAGGTATGTAATGACATATTGGCCCGATGCTATGTGTTGAGCCAGGGACTGGTGGATGATGCCCAGAAGGACATCAGAGCCACTATCGAAAGTCCTGACAGTAAAGAGACTCGCAGTATTATTAATCGTGCAGTAACGGAAGCTATCGGTAATATCAAGGTTGCAGCTCAGCGTTATCTGACCTCAGGTAGAGTGGAGGATAACAACAATCTGGAGCGACTTGTGAAGGGTACGAAGAAGTATGTGTACAGCGATAATAACAACGGCACATGGACTGAGGTTGTGACCACAAGCATCATCGGCCAGGAAGATGAGGAAGTGACTTCTACCGTAACCAAGGCTGGCGTAGACCGGGAGGAAAGTATCTATGAGACTGTGACACTGAAACTGGAGATTCCGAACTGGAATGTGGCTGTGACGGATGCGCTTAAGAGCAATATGCACCGATATATGGTTGACTATACGATGAGTCAATTTTTGCAGGATCAGTATGCAGACAAGGCTGGACAGTATGGGGAGAGTGCTACAGCAGACTTCAATAATATGAAGAGCAATCTGTTAAGCCGGGATAACTATACTTTGAGACGGCCGAGCTTTACGTAGGAGGCTATTGGGGACAGGCGATAGAATCGCCTGGAACGGTGGCTTTACTTAATGAAACTTTTTTTTCCTTCTTTCGTTTTAGGTGTGTTTATGGAAAGAGCCTTCGCTTCGGGATAACTCCTGATTTGCGAAGGCTCTTGTTTTTTTGACATGGCTTAGAAAGCCATGGAACGGTGGTTTTTCTGTTAGAACTTGCTGAAACGCCTGATGATTTCGAGGCGCGTATCAAAGTATTGATTCATGGATTTCATCTTCAAGTATAGGGCGATGCGGAAGAAACGATAGCTGTGAGTAGCCATGTAGCTGGACTTCATGCCGCCCAAGCGACCGATGTAATGCCAATTCTGATTATCATTGCTACCATATAACCACATGATTGGTGTGCTGCCAGACGTGAGGGAATGGATATAGCCTGTAATGGAATCAGGTACGTTATCTTCATCGAACTTCAATGTACGAGTAACTATGATACCATGATACTCTGTTGGATCTTCGTAATCGTAACCCTTATCGAGCACCATCACGCTGCCATCCCTATATTGTATGTAGGGGTGAGGGTAGGAATTGATAGCTGTGAGCACGTTCTGTATAAGAAAAGTACTCCAGGCATTATCCTTGATAGAATAACAGAGTGCCACCGTATCAGCCGTAGAGCCCCTACTCGTCTGCGTAACATCCAGACATAAGATGCGAGAGTTCTTATAGTCGTAGATGACCTGACAACGCTGGAAAAAGTCTATTGGCGATGAAGTAAAATCTATGAGTTGACGCATCTGAGCCTTGATAGTCTTGACAGATTCGCTATCTCCTTCTGCATCAACGAAGAAGTTGAGGAACTTGCCTAGAGTGCCGGAAATGTTGAAGCCTGGACCATCTAAAACATCGGACATGGAAACCACTTGTGACTCTGCTATGCGACTGAGGGAGCGGTTTGTGGCGAAGATAACAGACTGGTCTAACTGAGTGATAGACTTCGGATTGCTACAAACCTCACGACTAATTGGGTGGATGCTGCTATAGGTGCCTTTGGAAGAGACTTCCATCGCCCAGATACCATCGGTAGAGAACGCCATCAATGGGTACTGACCAAACTGACCTTGGGAGAGTGCCCTTGTGGTTGAGGCTATGCCCTGGATGGTTCCGATGCCCACGGTGTTGATGCCGTTAAGAGGGAAAAAGAAGGGATTGTCGGACTCGGATGTGTAAATCTTGGACGGCATATAAACGACATTATCAACGGAGTAAGTAAATTCGTTAACCTCGTATTTGCTATAGTCAGTGGTAAAGAAACTGAGATGCATGGCTCCATTGAGTTCAGCACACTCGGTGAGAGGGAAGGAGTAAATATGTGAAGAGGCTTCGCCGCTGTCATTTACTAAAGTGCAGAAGAACACCATCTTTGTAGCGCGCGAGTCCGGGTAGAATTTCATAGAGTTAATCAAGCCAGCTCTGTTTATATTCCATATTGATTCACTCTTCTCTACAATCTTCTGGCCTTCGGTAGTTTCTATAACCGTAACGATTTTGTTTATTATGATATGGCTTTCAGATCTATCGAGATTTATAAAGAAGCTGCAGCCATCAGGGAACATAGAAAGTCCAAAACCATCAAAAAGAGTCTCGGATATTCCGTAGACATTAAGTCGGTGGTTGTAGACGTAAGCACCTTTGGCGGTTATAAGATTGTGACTTTTGTAGTCGTCCTTCATCTGCTGCTGTAGCGAAATGTTTGATATAGTGGATTTGTCGACAGGCAGGTTTGTGCTAACATCCGGAAAGTTACTGATGCTTTCCAAATCGAGCGATGCGATCTTGAAGAAGGAAGATGTATTACGTATCTTCTGACAATAGTTCTCATCTGTCAGTGATGGTATCTCAGCAAGAGACACGTTGTGAAACCCGCCTTTATAAATATAAGCACCACTTGATGGTGCATACGAAATCATCCAGTCCTGATCAGGGCACACGTTTCGCATGGTATAGTCGACAGTCTTCAGCACAAACTTATTAATACGCTGAGAGCTGTCTGTCTTGGTAATGGGCGGTGTGATATACACATCTATGGACCGAACAATGTTTTTCCATTTCTGCAGCTCGCTAAAGACATCTCTCTGGCAAACATACATTAAAGCGACATTACGAGGCTGATACATCAGGACGTTATTGCTTGCAGTAAAAGAATATTCCTTTCCGTAAGCATCTTTTCTCTTATACTCTAATTTGTCTGTATACAACTGAACCTTTGATGCGCTCACCACTCTTCCAAAGTCGTCATACTTTACGTCGCTGGCATCAATAACAGTATCATCATTTCGTGGTGTTTTCGTGCCAGCCCACGACACGACATTCATGTTATATACCCTGTAATTGTTTGGTATGAGTACGGGCATAAGAACGGGAGCAGAGTGCAGAATTGTGGATCCGTCATATAGACGATAACAATAACGTACCATAAAATTGGCATAGAAACGTCCGTTCTTTGCGATGAGGTTGTTTGTGCGATTGATAAGCGCCCAAATGCTTTCGGTTAATTCAGCCTGTTTTTCCAGTTTAATGTCAGCAACGGTATCTCCGGGTTTATATGCTTTACTTTCTACAATATTCAAGAGTTTGTCTACATTCTCCGTTGCTACCTGGAAAGCAACCGTAAATCCATCTGCAGAACCTGTAATATCGATTCCCCCTGTTTCGTAATTTTCGGGTTGGTCTTCTCTACTGAGAGAAAAAAAAATCCTCATAAATGGCGGCTTTTGTCCCAAGTATTCGTATTTATCTTTGAGCCATACAGCATAGTGTATGCCATCGGTAGCCACGATGATGAGGGTGTTGCCGATGGAGTTGATAGAGATCACGGTGGCTTCGTAGTCGAAGGACTTGATAGGTGTGGACGAGCCTAAGGTGCCATCCTGCATGAACCAATAAATGGAGGATGAGGCTATGGCTATGAGGTGGTGGTAACTGCCAGTTTCGTGTACATAAAGAATCTTAGCCACCTCACCATTAACGGTGAGGGGCTGAGAGAGAGGTGTGCCCGAGACGATGGCAGGGCGCAATGCGCCATCGTGCAGCTCCAGATTGCCGCAGAGGGATAGCGCACCGTTTTCTACTGCCATTTCATCAGGAGTGAGGCTGAGGCCTTTGTATCTAATTGATTGTTGCATATTTCTTAATGTTTAATATTTTATTATCGACAATGCTCGCTGTCGGCTCTATTGACGATTGCTAAGGCTGGACAACTGACGCCATCTACATTGAGATTGATGGTTTCATTAGCCGTAACCAGTTCTATCTGCTTAGTACCAGTCGGGATATTCTGTATATTCGGTATATAGCTAAGCAAGAAACTGACGGTAGAAACATTACTGGCATGGAGCTGCCCCTTACGGCCAGACAGTTTGATGCATATATCTTTAGCTTCTAACTCCGGTGTGGACTTGATGACATACATCTGCTTACTTGGCGTATAGAAACAGAAACAAATCTTATCACCCGGATGGAGATCAAGCAGCTTGCAAGGACTGGACCTTAAAGTGATACGCCCATTCAGATTAAGGGCAAGTCCTCGCTTCTGAATGCGAGGACGATTGAGAATAATGACTTCATTTGTTAGCTTCATGATCTGTAGGTTTGTGGAGCCAGAAACGGAAATAATCGTTTTCGGCATCCTGGTTGCGTACTTTGACGTATTCTCTGGTAACATAGAAATGCTTCTTGCTGAGAGTAGGGTTGAGGTTGTAATCATTCAACATCATGGCAGGCTCTACTCTGCCATCGAAGGAAATCTCGTACCAGTAACGATGGAGAAAGAACCATGGACGAAGACGGACCTCCTGAATGGTGGTGTAATTACTCTTGTCTGCCCGGCACGGTACGATGCTCCAGCTGCCATCCTGCCAATGCTCTGTGGTCACGTCTCCACCTGGTGCCATTTCATGTTTCTTGATGATGGACTTCTGAATCTTAACGATCAGGCAAACATCAGCCGTGAAAACTTTAGCCATTTTTCCATGGCAGAGCATAACGAAGCGGCCTTTCTTATCAGGAAGTAGGCTACGCTGTTTGCCCGGCTTATTGATGACACAGACGGTGGAGAGGAACTTATGTCGAGCCATGGAGAGAAAATCGGGCAGTTTCGCCTTGGCGTGCATGCGGTCGATGACCTTCTGAACCTTTTTGAAGTTTTTCTCTGCCTGCGTCTCATGAATAGTGACCGGAGATTGAGGTAACTGACCATTTCCCTTTTGCTCACGAATCTTCTTAACGTTTTCACGAACCTGCTTCTTAGAAGGTATTTCCAGAAGATGACCCGTTTTCTTATCAAGTCTGTATCTTGGTTTTTGCTTTTCCATAATGAGTATTTAAATGTTGCCAGAGTTGATGCAGATGATTTCGAAATGATGATTCTCGCAGATGTCGTTGCCGTTGGCCATACGATGATTGAAGGAGCAAGGGATATGCTTGTTGTACAGATCACACTGGAAGCAATGTTCAGGCACTTCTTCCTGTTCTTTGCTGTCTCCATTATCAGTTGCAGGCATCTTACTTGGTACTGCCCTGACAACACGGCCAAAGTGGTCATAAAGTTGACCGGGAACGATGCAGGTTGCCTCACGGAGGGATGGGAGATTGTAACCCATCTTATGGATAAACCAGAGGCGTAGGTAAATGATTAAACGTTTAAACTTTTTCATATATGATTGATGTTATATATATTAATAATGTGGGCTAAGTTACGAGAAATGTTCGGAAGAGATGTGATAACTTGCGCAACTTAGCTTGTTGAGAACCAACTTGCGCAAGAATTGTCAGCGATTACTCGGTTTTACCGTCCTTCTCTTTCTGCTTGTTATCAGTGGAAGGCTCATGCTCGAAGACATCAAAAATCTTGGTCTCGCTGAGGCTCTTCAACTCATAGTCTATCATGGTCTTGCCCATGACCTCATCTACATAACGCTTGGCACGCTCGATGCTCTTGGCTTGGATGAGGTAGTTGACATAGGTACGCTTCTCCTTATCCTTCTTTTCATCAATGGTGATGAAAGCCAAACGAGCCTTGAACCAAAGATCATCGTCATCAATATCAGAGAAGAAAATCTCATTGTAGTTGGCTGGGTTGATGTTGGCAACCTTAAACTCGCCTGAGACATAGACGGACATGTTATCGATGATGCTAGCTTCTGCCTCGGTGAAGGAGAGGGCATCAACAACATACAGCTCGTTTACCAGTTTCTCGCTTCCATCCTCCTGAGTCTTCTCATAGCGCACCTTGCACTCAAACCAGGTGGATGTACGAGAACGGAGGGAAGAACAGTTGCCCATGCCAATAATCTTTTCGGCAATGGCTTTGTCTACTTTGACTTTTAAACTTTCTGTTTTCTTTTCCATAATCTTAAGAATTTAAATTGTTATTAATAATTTTGTCTATCTTTTCCTGAGACAGCTGTTTTCCGTCTTTGCCAAGATATTCCTTGCAGATGAAATACATGGTGCCAGGATGGTCGGGATGGCGGTAGTGGTCATTCAACTCTATATTGGCAAGCTGCTCGTCCGAGGAATTAAAGATAGAACGAGCCTGATGTGCTCTTGGCATACGTTCCATGACGTGGTACTGGATGATGTAGCCATCTTTCTTTATCTGCTCGTCTTTGAGACGTATGAGCATCTTATCTATCTTGGCTTCTTTCTCCTTGATGGTCTTGAAGAGGGAGTTGACCAGCTCTTTGTCGGGCTGTAGCTTCTTCTTCTCTTGGAAATATTGGATGGTTGAGGCTCTAAGTTCTGCCACCAGAAGGAAGAATGTGCCATTGTCGTTCTGAGGGACATCATTTCCGTCTGCCTTCATGATGATGCCATCAACACGCTTTTCAAGTTCGATGGACTGGCGCAGCATTTTCTTATCGCGGTGTGCCCAATATTCCTTTTCCGTGGTTCGCATAGCTGAAACCAGCTTGCGAAAGGATAATACTGATTCTTCACTCATATCTTATTTGATACCTAAAGTTTATTTAACTTTTCTGATGCGTTCCTGCTCCTTGGGGAGGAGGTTACCTTTTTCGTCTATTCGGCAGAGGAGTCTGAGATTTGGCTTAATGGTAATCCACTTGTGGAGACCATCGTGCTCTCGCTTTATCTGTCGAAGCTGGGCTTCTTGCAGTTTTTCACTCAAATGCTGCTCATGACGAAGCTTATTGATTTCGTTCTGAATTCTTTCCATGGCATGATTCTTCTTCTGATGGGTAGCTTTCGTTTAATAGTCCCCAATTGTTAGTGCCTACACATTCAAGGGCTGTTTTTACGTCTTTAAGAGTAACAAAAATTTTGTCTTTGTTAATAATGGCATAGCATTTTGCACATTCTTTCATATATTCCATGAAATTCTTCTTCTCTTCTGGGGAGAGGTGGGAAGGACGACTGACAAGTCGCTCCTCAAAGACCTGAAATGCTCTCGCATTACCATCATTAATTTTCATTGCGCTTGATTTGAATGAACTAATAGCTTCATCCATCTTTTTTGAAGACTTATCCCAACCCAAATTGATCTCTCCAAGTTCAACCTTTACCAATGATAGAAGTTCTTCCGCATCTTTCAAACGAGAAATTTTGCTGTTGACAGCATCGGAAGCAGAAGCTAACACCTCTAAAGATCTTTTTAGATTGGCATCATTTTTCTTGATAGCCTCTCTGTATGAGATAAGTTCATCACGCTGCTCTTGAATAATTCGACTTAAACGCTTGTTTCTGTCATCGAAGCGAACTTTGAAGTTCTTGTCTCTTAACGTGGAAGAGACGATGCCAAGCGTGATAACAAAGACCACGCTGAGGCAAATAATTAATGTTATTTTTACTTCCATAATTATATTTTTTATTGTTCACACTTTTGAATTATCTGTGCTAGAATACTTTCAACGCCCTTTGGCTTGAAGAAGCGATTAGCATTGAGGAGAGACAGGGCTTCTTTTGCATTCTTGTTGATTAATGGCAAACGACCTGCTTGATTCTTGTAACTTTTATAATCCGCTTCTAATTGTCGCTTGTATGCCTTACCCTTATCTATATAGTCTGCTTCAAGTGTTTTTTCCTTCTCCTTATATTCAGAAATGAGAGCTGCTTCCTTTTTGGCATACTCATCATTGAGAGACTTTTCCTTGTCATCCAACTTTTTCTCTTTTTCTTTATATTTCTGAATAGAGGATTCGCAACTTTCACGTGAAGCGTCTCGCTGTTTGATGCTACGGTTTATCTCGTCCTTCATTTGATCTTCAACCTTCAAGCGTACATCTTCAAATCCAATGTAAGACTCGGAGGTCTCAACTGTGCGTCTTGGCTTATCATCCTGTGAATACAAAGGTTCTGTGGCACTGCCATGCATTCTACGAAATGGGTCACTGAATCTCTCGTACTCTATTTGTACTTCCTTGCGGATGATGACTCTGGAACCGTCTTTGAGGGACGCAATGGTCTTATCCTTCTCTTTTACGGTCTCTTCTAATTCCTTTACTCGATTCTTCAAGGTTTCGAACTCTGAATAATCTACATTTACTACAGCCATAATTGTTATGATTTAAATTTAATTGTTAAATAATTCTGCATTATCTATTGGGATGTCGTACCATGGAAGAGAATAACCTTTATCTTTCATTTCTTTAGGCAATGGACAGCGATAATATCTGCCATAGAAATTCGACCATAGCTTATCTGCATCCAAAATCGTACCTGCTGGAAGCTCTGGCTTCGGCTTAAACCATGGGCGTGGATATTTTGTCGTTTCGTGAACATCCTGAGCGCACTTTGTTGGTTTGATTATTTTAATCTTCATTGATCTAATTCTTGTTTAATAATTCTCAACTGTGATAAAACATGCTCTGCATTGATAAACTTGGAGTCAGAAATATTTAATGCGGATTCTATCTCTAAGATGAGCATATTAACTCTTAATTTGGCTTTTAACTCTTTCTCTTTCATACGCTATACCTCCATTTCGTTATTAATGTTCAAGCCAAAGAGAAGATGTTGGAGTTCATGCACGTAACACAAACATGATAGAGTATTACATACCATCACACCATCTATTGTAAAATTCCATTTGTCTTTAATAGACCATAATGCAAATCTTGGATATTTCTTATTCTTGAAGCTATGCCCAAGACTTTCTTTTGTTGGTTCCCACCCATTCTTCTCTAGAATCTCTGGAGTAATAGGAATAGGAACAATATCCTTCACCCATGCGCCACTGTCACAAAACAGGAATCCATCATCATGAATGGTTTTCCCTTTTAAGTTGGAAAGAGTGACGGAACCTTTCAGTTCAGTGGATACATCTCCATATTCCACTTTTGCATATTTATCAGCATTACTTTCTGTAACTTGATAAACAATTCCTTTTTTCGTTCCGATAGGAATGCCGTTGGTCATAACCAAATCACCGGGTATATAAATTGTCTTTTCCATTTTCTTAATGTCTTACTTTTTCATGAATGCCATCCATATTGTTTGGTTCTTGATGGTGGTACGATGCCCGAAGATGGGTTTGTAACCTGTAATTGCCTTTAGTACATCACCTACCTTTATCTGTTGCTCGTTCCACTTAAAAATGAGTGTTCCGCCAGGTTTCAGTACTCTCATTCCCTCGTGGATAGAGTCATTGATGAACGCTTGCCAATTATCTGGAAGTTTACCATATTTTTTGCATATCCAGGAGTTCTGACCTACTTTTTGTAGATGAGGAGGGTCGAATACTACCATATAAAACGTTTCATCTTCGAATGGCAAGGCTGTGCAATCGGCTATCATATCTGGTTGCACGTCTAGTTTACGTCCATCACATAATGTGTCGTGAGACTCTCTTATGTCGGTAAAGATTACATTTGGATCATGTTTATCGAAATAGAACATTCGAGAGCCACAGCACATGTCTAAAATTGTCTTTTCCATACGCTACTTATTCACTTTGACTAAATTATTGAGTTTGTTATAAGCCTCATAGTCTTCCTTGCTGATTTCTATGAAGTTGTCGAACTGTATAGTTGCAGAATCAGCTATCTCTGAATATCCTTCATTAATCACCTTGATAGCCTCCATAAGAGGGAACAATGCTGAGCCATCATCCTTCATAAAGGTAAAGTCAACCTTACGCCATGTGTTGGCTATGTCTTTGCGCATGAATGATGCGACTACGTAAAAATATCTTTTCTTCATATTACTTCTTGTTTTTAATGATTTTGTTTAATACTTGCTTGTTGTGCTCTGTATCATCGTTGCTCTGATGGTAAGAACTTATTTCCTTAATGATGCCTAAATCAACTGACTGCATGTAATCATTTACTACTTTGATAAAGTCTTCCAGAGAGCGACAGAGAGCGTATTTATAGCCAGCACACTGCCAGTAGCCTTGGAAACGTTTCTGATGAGCAGTCTGGTTATTTGTCTTGCCATACTTCAGTTCGATGCCTAAGCCATAGAATACTTCTGTGCCCCTATTGAAATATCCATTTTTGCCATTCTTGTATGAAGGGAGAGCCAGGATGAGATCCGGAACGCCCGGCACAACTCCTGATGCAGCGTTGATGGCTATCTTCTTGCCACTTGTTGCACCATCTGCCTCATTCTTGGGATGGAAGAGGAGGGTGGAGAATGCCGGGTACTGGAGGCGAAACCATCGTACACAGGCTATCTGCAGCTGACCTTCTCGCTGAACCTTCTTCTGCTGAGGCTTCTGCGTGTATTCTGGATAATTGCCGTTGAGGCGGTCGATTAATTCTTGTCTGTCCATAATCGTATGAATTAAATTGTTTGTTACTTGTATTTTAGTCGCTGAGGAGAGATTGGAGATAATTCTGAGTCTGATCATCCAAGTCGGCCAGTGACTGTTCTTCTTCTGCCACCGATGGATTCCAGACGATGCCCAGTTTGGCTAGAGTGCCATTCTTGTAGGCATCTTTCACCATCTGTGCCATGGAACCATCCGGGTTCTTCTTGGCGGCTTCAATCCAGCCTAAATACTTCTGCCGTAAGGCTTCGGTCTGTTCTTTCTCCAGTTCCTTCTTGCGTTCTTCCTTCATTCTGAGGCGAGCTTCAATTTCCTCGTTAGTTTCCTCGCATTGAGGCTGAGGAGGAGAAGGTGGTGGAGAACTTGAATGCTGAGGCTTCTTCCCAGCTGAGGCTACAACTGTAGGGTTGTCGAAGGTTCCTTCCATCAGAGCCTCGTAGTTCTTCGGATTGAAAAGCCAGTTGAAGGAGATATAGCATCCACCATCCTTTCGCCCTGAGAGAAGATCGGAGTTGAGAGCCTTGCGAAGCATCGGTTCTATATCCTCGAAGGAATAGTCTGAGATAAACTTTGCCACCATCTTCTTGCGGTCGGGAGTCATCTTTGAGATTGGCTTGACCTGCGTACCCAGGAATAGGCGATTGAAGAGTCTTAGCACTTCCGAGAACTGAACTTCCGGATCCATCGACTTTTTTTCTTTTTCTTTTTTTTGTGTGTGGGTGTGGGCTTTCTCCTTTCTTTGTTTGTTTTCTTTTATAGGGGGTTCGGGGGAAATGTTTTCTTTTATTTGTTTCTTTCCTCTTACTTCTGTGCCCTTACCCTTGCCCTTGTCTGTGCCCTCAACTTCGGCAGAATCTTCGGAATCACCTTTATTTAAATGGGTTTCGGGATTGTTAATCTGTGCCCCAGACTGTGCCTTTTTGTGTGCCCCTTGTTTAGGGTGTGCCCTGGAGCGTGCCCCATCTTTGCCCTTAATCGTGCCCTTATCTGTGCCCTTGTTGTCTTGTAGATATACTGCACACCCTTGTGTATCAGTAACTTGCGAAGTTAAAATCTGTGCCCCTGATTGTGCCCCTATCTGTGCCCTAAAGAGTGCCCCATTCTGTGCCCCAAGTGGGTTTTGATAGGGTAGTATGCAGTGGGAAAGGGGATGCGAACTGTTAACATACACTATTGTTGAGGCTTTAGGGGAGCTGCATTTTGTGATGATTCGCTCCTGTATGAGAACATCGATGGCACAGCGGATAGACTTGACAGAGGTATGGAGCCGATCAGCCAACAGACGTAAGGAGAGCGTAGCAGCGGAAGCCTCATTGTGGGTGGCAGACAGGAGCACGTAGATGAGCACCTGTACCACCACCGGACGATGAAAGTAACGCCACTGCAGCAGCTCTGGAGTAAGAATGTAGCCATCTGTTTTCATTTGCTGTTTCTTTTATTTGGAATATAGAATTTACGATTTCTATCATTTGTTGTTTTCTTCTTCTGCCTCGATGGCACGGAATATCTCGTAAGCCACTTGTGGTACCCAGGCATTGCCGTAAGCCTTTATGGATTCTGTTCGCCATTTAGGGAAAGAAATGGTAAGGCGGTCCACATCAAAGGGAATCCCATCATTTCTTCGACATATAGGGGATTGAGTTGGGAAGTCTTTCCAGAAGTCTTCTTTCGGGAAGTTGGAGAAGGTAACATCCCGTTCACTGCCAATGCCGTAAGACTTTGTCCCATCTGTGAATTTGGGTTGAACGCCTTTGTGAACTTTGTTGCTTTTATGGCGCAAGGAGTCGGCAAGAGTCCTTGTTTTGCGGCAAGGGCCAATGTTGGACGTTCTGCAGCACCGGGAGAAGGACTTCTGTTTATTCTTCCACTTCCTTTGTCTAGTGCTGTTGGCGTTGGAAGAAGATCTAGAGGAATGAACTCTGTCTTCCCTTTTCTGTTGCAGCGTTTCAGAACCTGGGTCTGTACGGTGGGCAACAATCCAGATGCGTTCTCTTCTGTGTGGTGCTCCGACACTGCAAGCTGGAATATTAAGCGGTTGGACGGAATATCCTGCTGCTTCAAGTTCCTGGCAGATTTTTTCGAGTGTGAACCTGCTTTCCTCTCTGTATATGTAATTCTCTTCGAAGAGATCGTCTGTGCGTCCCATTTTAGTCTCTTGGCCGGGCTCCACCATAGTTCGGATTCCAATAACGTTTTCACCAACGACCCAAGTGGGCTTAATCTCCCGAATCGCTCGTAGCATCTCTGGCCAGAGATAGCGGTGATCGTCTTCTCCCTTTCTTCTGCCTGCAACGCTAAAAGGCTGGCATGGGAATCCTCCGGTGAGAATATCGACTTTTCCCTGCCACTGATGGAAGTCTGTTTTGGTAATGTCTTCATAACTTTCTGAATTTGGGAACCAGTATTGGAGCACCTTGCGAGGGAACTCCTGTATCTCGCAATGGAAGAGGTTTTGCCATCCCATCATGGATGCAGCGACCTCTGCGCCACCGATTCCGCTGAATAAACTAGCGTGATTCATATCGATTGATATTATATAAAAACCACATTTCTGTTTACCTAAAATGGGGCTGTGGTGAATGCCAATTCTTCACTTCCATCGTATTTAATGCAGTGGAGAAAGTTACCTACGTGCCCGGTAGATAATAGCAAAGCATTGTACATGTATGGGAATTCACCTATGCGTGTTTGAACAAAGATTGCTGGTCTCCATTTTTGCTCATCTAGGTTACGCACAAGCACTTTGTCGAAAGGCTTGAACGATAGCCGTTCTTTGTTCTTTCTCCAGAGAGTGTAAGCCTCTTGGAACAAACTGGCTTCATCCTCTGTAGCTTCTCGCAGATCCTTGTTTACACTAATGCGAAGGTCAAATGCCTGATCGGTAACAAAGTTCTCGGTCTCAATCACATACTGATTGCCAAATGTCAATGTGTCTTGGCTCTCGTTCTTGGCGATGAGTTTGCCGATAATGGTCAATTCACCATCCTCGTCTTCCTCTTTGAAGACGTAGAGGTTGCCAAGTTCGAAGCATGGCATCGTCTGTTTGTTGTTCTGTTCCATATTGTCCTCCAACTCTTTAAGTGCCTTCATCAGTAAATCAATAGCACCACCGAAGTTAACAGAGCCTACTTCATGATATGCTTCCTCAAACACGTCCTTTGGCGACCAAGACTTATATCCGTCCTTGTACTCTACTAAGTAGCCATTTTCCTCAACGGTTGCTGGCTTAAGAGTGGCAATTTTTCTACCAAGCACTTTCTGTGCTTCTTTCATAGTCATAGGTTCTGCCTTTACGACCTTTGTACCAATATACTTTTTCATATTACTTATATTAATGTCCTATAAGGTAGGGTGTTCAAAATCCGTTTAAAATTTGGCACGTTTTTTAGTCGAATAATCGGTTTAACTAACTGATATTTCAATAATTATCGACACGAATATTGCGCAGAACTAAAAAATGTTACATTTTTGAATTCTTAACACGTTGATTTCGTGCAAATTAACTTGTATTTCGGTGCAAAAAACGTGTCGAAAAATTAATAGATTTTGAACACCCTACCTATAAGGACGGTTAGTTACTAAAGTTCATCAAACTCTTTCTGAATGCTATTTAAAGCCTTTTTTATAGCATTCTTTATGTCGGCAGATTCTTTTGGCGCATACTTGTTTATATCTATTAGAGCACGCCCCAGTATATTTTCATTAACACTCATGCCATTACAATATCTATCTATAACTCCGTTATAATCACCAATTAAGCTGCTTAATTGGTTAGCTCTATCTAATTTTTGTTTATCCATATTGCTAACTGTTTATTAGTTAATCTACTTTTCATTCACATGGCAGTTTCTCCTGATGCTGCACGTACATCTTGTATTTAAGACAATACTTGCCATTGATGCAGTTACGCCCATTAGGGCACAGGAGACACTTGCGAGCTGCATAGGTGCTCTTACTTCTGGAATCGCTCATAATAGTAAGTTACTATCTGATGCTCGGTAGGCTGAAAGCCATTACGAGTTGTAAGAGTATCTACTATCTCATCATAGGTACTCTGAGGCATCTGTAAAATGAGATTCTCATCATGAATGCCCTGAGAGGGTTTATGGAGGTAGAGCCAGACGAAGAATAGCCAGATGACAATGCAGAAGATGATCTTAATTGTTTTCATAACTTTACAGAAGATGATCTTAATTGTTTTCATAACTTTTTCTTTTATCTTATTTAGGACAGATAGTCTTGAACTTGGCAGGCGCAGGCTTCCAGCTCTGATACTTTGTATTCGTGGCGAGTAATTTTGCCATTTCTGCCTCTTGCGAAGTCTTTAACCTTTCCTTCACGTTTCCATCGCTCAACGTTTTTTCTTCCGTAGATGTCGTATGCCTTGGCTTGTGTGAGGAACTGACGTTTACCCACAGCCTTGCAGACTTCTTCTTTCACAACGTTGCGTATGGCTGCCAGGAATGTATCAAAGGATAACATCTTGTCTGCAAACTGGATTTGTACTACTTCGTTCATGACTATTGTTTTTATTTGGTTCTTGTAACTGTGATGATCTCTTTCTCCCGGTTGATTTTGGTTTTGAACTTACGACAGTAAATTACTCCTAATTCCGAGCAGGTAGTCTTGATCGTTCTCATTCTCTGGATAGGGAAACTGATTGATTTTCCCAATTCCAGTTCTCTGATCTGAGGTCTGAGTGGTACTTTTTCTTCTGACATATTGCTTGAATTTAATTATTATTTAATTAGTTTGAAATCGTAAACGAAGACGAGAGGATTGCTGTCCCAGTGAAGGTGGAGTTTGCAGCTAAGCATCTTGTATGCTTCGATAGGTGTTCTGTACCACCATTTCCTATGTTTGCTATCGTTAGTGGCATCGTATGAATAGGCATCCTGGCACCCTTCTATGTGGCTACAGAAGATTCCTTCCTGCATGCAGTCATCGGTGCTGATGTCCTGTAGTCTTTCACACCGAATGTTGGTTATCTTGATTTGATGAGGCATCGCTTTTGCCGTGACGAACATCTTATTATTCCATCCTGGATGTTTGCATAGAATAATCTTGATGGATGAATCCATTGGAATGTCGCAGTATCTTTGTGTGACTGCTACGACTTCACCTATTTTGTAAGTGGACTTTGCCACAATCTCATTTCCATCATTAATGCTGAGTTTGCCTTTATCTTTACCTTCCATGATAAAACCGCAGCTACTGATATACTTGAAAGGCTTTTTGTAAACGATTCTTCTGGTCTGAGTCTTGCGACCATATAGAACAGCTTCGGTGAGGCCGTACTGGTCATTGAACATTATCTTTTTCATACGCTTGTTTCGTTTATTGTTTCAAAATATTATTCTGAATGGTTTGCCTTTCAAAGATGGCCTCTTATCGAGAACAAACTTTAATAACTCCTCTTTTCTAATCACGAACAATGGACAATACATGTATTTCAGCGTGCATACAAATCTGTCATTGAGCATAATATCGAGGAATAGAGCTTTATTTTTTTTCATTTTACGCCTCCTTCCTCTATGGTAGGAACTAAGTCCTTGATGTAAGCCCAATAAGCGAAGCGAAAATCTTTGCGGATGATTCCGTTCCATTTCATCTTATCGCTTATGTTGTGAGCATCAAAAAACGTATGTATGATTGATTGTTCCAAGTTGATGAGTACTGGATGAGTGAAGTTTTTGGAAACACCGATGATAAAGGTGTGAAGATCTTCTGGAACTTCCTTTGCTTTGTGCCAAGATTGGCTGAGGCTGATGTATTCTACCTCATTTTCATAACACCAAGGGTACAAATCTTTCGGAACTTTATTTTTGTGTCCAATCCAATATTCTTTGTATGAAACATTTCCTACGGACATTAAGTCTGAGTCGTGTATCAAAGAATTTGTTCGAACCCATAACCTTTTAGGCGCATCAGGAACTTTTTTATCTTCATTTTTCATTATTCTTCAAATTTGTTTGGTACTTATTTATTTACTAACTTTGCAGCGTGATTTGGTTAGTGTCATACTAGCACCTCCCTCAAAGTCCGCAATTTGTGGGAACTACTCGAAAGAGACTTGAAAGCCCTTGGATTCCGCACCCTTGGGCTTTTTTCGTGCTCTTGCGGAAGAGCACACTAAGCGGTGAGCAATGTCGCGTTACCGCAAAGCAGGAGGGAGGTGTAAATTATGACAACTACCAAATCTCAGAAAGATGGAAAGGTTCTTATCTTCCGTATGTCTAAGAGAGAGGCGAATGGTAAAATTCGCCATTCTTCTACTCCAATCCCTATGTGGGTTGATGCGGAGCGATAACTAATCAATCCCTTTCGGTGGGCAGCAGCCGGATGCCCACTTTTCTCTTCTATCCATCCTCTGCTTTTGCCGATTCCGGAAATATTTTATCTTCATTCTTCATTATTCTTCAAATTTATTTGGTACTTATTTATTTATTTACTAACTTTATGGTGCAAAAGTAATAAAAAAGAATGTAACTGCATATAAATGTATTTAATTATTAAGTTAGTTAAATACTATTTTATGTTTATTAATATAATATGTAAATAAAATAGGATTTATGAGCGAACTTAATGTAAATATCGGCCTAGCTATTGAACAAAGAGTAAATGAGCTTGGCATTTCAAAGTCTGAGTTAGCCAGAAGACTGGGAATTGCTCAGCAGAACGTGAATAAGATGATATTTAGCAAAGAATCGCTAGATACGGCAAAGTTGATGGAGATAAGCAAGGCTCTTGATTACAATTTCTTTGAGCTTTATGCCAATCTCTCACCAAAGAAGACTTCTTTGTTTAATTCTGCCAAGTTGCAGTCTTTGATAAATGAAAAGGGACTTGGCAATATTGAATTTGCTTCAAAGGTAGGATTGACACGTAATGAACTTGCTAATATTCAGGAAGGTGGTGATGTGTCCCTGAGTATGGTGGAGAAGATTGCTGAGGCTATAGATGTGAAGCCAACAGAGTTGATTAATGGCGTATCTTCTAAAGATGAGGCTATGACTATAAGTGATTCTTCTGTGCAAGAAGAGTTGATAGCCCTCAGAGCTGAGAACAAACTGCTTAGAGAGTTACAAGGTCTTCCTGCAAGAAGAATGGTAAATGTTGGATAATTAAAATGTAACAATATGGGATTCCTTGATGATACATTAAAGTTGCAACCTGAAAATAAAGAAGTGGTTATAGAGAAATTAAGGTACGATAAATATTTAAGTAGTCTAGATTTATTTTTCTTTAAGTTCTTTCGTAACATAAGTAATTACTTCTTGAAAGGCAAATGTATAGATTATAGAGTTGTCAGATGGAAGTCTGAACACTATGATGGTTTAACAAAGATGGAAACTATTCTTGCAAAAATGGATTTGTCAAAAGTTCATAATCATCAGGTGGAATTATCTGACTACATCAACAAATGGGGAACATCTTTCTTTGATAAATATGATGTAATTAATCATGTTAATAAAAATACTAAAAAATAGCTAATATGGATATATTAATTAAAGTTTGTCGGTTCTTTGGAGCATTGATATATGCAACTCTATTTTGTGTAGTAGTTACTTTTATTATGAAATGGATTTGCAAGTTGGTTATACTTAATGGTTGGATAGGGGATATCCTTTTTCTCCTTCTAAGTGGAACTTTTGTGGCGTGCATCCTGGCTGTAATTGTTGGCTTTCTGTCTGTGCCTTTATTGAAACTGGCAAAAGATTCTAGATTAGCTAAGATTTTATGCTCAATTTTGATTATAGCAAATGGAATCGGAATAATTAAATCCATATGGGTGATGGATCTTCATTATGGCGTAGCGGAAATAATTGGAGCAGTTCTATGTAGTCTATTTATTTTTTATCTGTATAAAAGTTTTATAAAGAATATATGGCTTTTTGGAAGAGTTAGACATAAAGTTTGGGATGATAATTATGATGAACATGGAAGATTGCAAATATGATATAGACAGAAAGCTGAGGCTATCAAAGAAGTTCTTTTGCTTTGGTATAGTGACCTTCTGTATAGGTTTCTTGATGATTGGCTTTGCAATAGGCAGGTTGTCTTCCTCTTCTAGTAATGCTGAGGCTGATGCCTTCCAAACTGCGGAAACAGCAGGAGGCAACGTATATGTTTCAGATAGCCCAGGTTCCAAGCGATACCATAAGGATCGGAATTGTCAGGCATTAAAGCGAAGTACAGGCCATATAACTGCTACTGATGAGGCTAATGCCATAGATCAGGGCAAAACATTATGTGGTTGGTGTGGTAAATAAAAAATTGAAACAAGGTTTTGTGTAAGTTTGAAATTGTTTAGAGAAATTCTAATGAATAGGCATAAATAGGGCTTTTTTGAATGCCAGATGAATGTGTATTCTGAGCGTTGAAAAAAGAATGATATATGAGCAAAGTAAAACGAAATACATGGATTACCTGTTGTCTGTTGGGCATGCTGTTGCTGCTCAGCGGTTGCTATCATCGTCATGGTGGCAAGGCTCAGCATGCCGCCCTGATAGAGTACAGCGACCGGCAACTCGACTCCATCTCGTTTTCCTCCACGCATCATTACACCAACAAATACAACTTTGTAGTCAGTTCCGACTCACTCATGCTGATACGTCAGCAGCCGGAGGAGTATGTCAACCATCTGCGCATCGACTCCTTTGCCGTCAGGAAGCACTGTCTGCTGG
>ERZ1026903.300-NODE-300-length-24816-cov-6.580792_pt1 | contig 24816 bp, 17 predicted proteins | sample MGYA00380180_ERZ1026903 | MGnify/ENA primary metagenome ERZ1026903 (study PRJEB33269, sample SAMEA4719816) | human gut metagenome | biome: human-associated habitat; feature: organic feature; material: feces | place: Cameroon | collected 2013-10 ... | reverse complement strand
TGGCGGCGCAGCTGGGCATTGAAAGCAAAATGGTAAACGGACGACGCATTACCGACGCTGAGACACTGAAGGTGGTAACCATGGTTTACGGAGGTTTGGTTAATAAGAACATAGTAGCCGGTCTGCAAGCCAAAGGTGTAAACGCTATCGGACTGACAGGTGCCGACATGAATGCCATCCTTTCTGTAAAACGACCGGTTAAAGACGTAGACTATGGTTTTGTGGGCGACGTGAAGCAAGTAAACGAACCTGCTTTGTCGGCACTCATAAATCAAGGCATAGTTCCGGTAATGGCTCCTCTTACACACGATGGAAAAGGTCATATACTGAACACCAATGCCGATACCATAGCAGGAGAAACCGCAAAGGCTTTGGCTGCTACCTTCGATGTAACATTGGTATACTGCTTTGAAAAGAAAGGAGTATTGCGCGACGAAAACGATGACAACAGCGTAATCCCCGTTATCACTCCCGACTTGTTCAAGCAATACGTAGACGACGGTACCATACAAGGAGGAATGATTCCGAAGCTGGAGAATTCTTTTTCTGCAATAAACGCTGGCGTAAGTCAAGTTGTAATAACCTCTGCTACAGATATTAACAAAAGCTCTGGCACTTTAATCAAAAAATAATTCAAAAAAAATAGCGGGCGAGTGTAACTTTTGAGACACTTGCCCGTCATTATTATAGAACGCGATGAAAGAGATCAGTTTCCGAAACGATATATTGCCGCTAAAAGACAAGCTATACAGATTGGCATTGCGCATAACTCTGGATAGTGCGGAAGCGGAGGATATTGTACAGGACACTATGATTAGGGTATGGAACAAGCGCGATGAATGGGCGCAGTTCAACTCGATAGAAGCTTTCTGTCTTACGGTGGCAAGGAATCTTGCTATAGACCGAAGCCAAAAATCGGAAGCCCAAAACATAGAACTGACTACTGAAACGCAAGAAATGTCCGACGGTTCCACTCCAGAACGACAGCTGGAGCGAAGCGAGCAAATGGATTTAGTGCGAAAACTCATAAACGAGTTGCCCGAAAAGCAACGTACCATAATCCAGCTACGAGATATTGAAGAGAAAAGCTATAAAGAGATAGCCGATGTAATGCAACTGACAGAAGACCAAGTAAAGGTGACGCTGTTCAGAGCAAGACAAAGGATTAAAGCAAAATATAACGAGATACAAAGTTATGGACTATAAGTATATTGAACAACTACTGGAAAAGTATTGGGACTGCCAGACTTCGATAGAAGAAGAGCAGATCTTGAAATATTTCTTTCGTCAGAAAGAGATTCCAGCCCATCTGCTTCAATATAAAGCAGTGTTCGCTTGCTTGGAGAAAGAGCAAGACTTAAAACTGGGAGATGACTTTGACGAACGAATTTTAGCAGAGATAGAACGTCCGGTGGTAAAAGCACGCCGATTGACATTGCGCTCACGCTTCATGCCGTTATTTAAGGCAGCCGCAGTAATGATACTGCTGTTCACAATAGGAGGCGTAGTAAAACAGTCGATGGGCAGCGACAAGGCCGATATAGTTTACGTATACGACCAATACAGCAACAAGGCGAACGACCCGCAAGTGGCATACGAAGGCGACTCGGTCAAAACCTTGTTCAAGTCGGAACCAATGTTCCGGCAAGATAAGGACAATGAATAGAACATTTTCATTTGCTTTTATATAGATAGTTAGTGCTTATTTTGAAAAATCATTTTGAGGCTGTGAAGTTTCAATTCTCTCAATTAAAATTGCTAACTCAATAAAAAGGGAAAGGATTACCGCGTGAGGCTGTAATCCTTTCTCGCTTTTTATGCCTTATGTATGACACAAGCAAATGCTACTATTTTTTATGACCAATAATTTCGCTTAGTTTAACTTGTTGAAATACCATTTGAGATTGGCTACCTTCATAAAGTATGCCTATAGTATTTTCATCAACCGATGTTATACATGAATATCCGAATCCTCCCCATTCATCTAATAAAATATGATATTCTGATGGCCAAGTGTTTCCATCATCAAAGCTTACTTTTAACGTCATATGATCACGTCTATCATACGAAGCTGGATTGCAGAATAGTAATATAGATTTTTGCTTTCCACCTTCCGTATATATATGCTTATGAATACTTGCCATACAAGTAGGTTCTATAAGCGCCTTACGTGAAGTAGAATGCTCTTTCCAAGTTTTCCCAAGGTCCTTTGTAATACAAATTCTACGACCATTATCCTTGACGTTTCCACGATTACGATTGTCACGCATATTAAGCATAATATCGCCATTCGATAATTCCACGGCCATGCATTCTGTTGTATTATAATAAGCAGGATTGCTTGCTACCCATGTATTGCCTCCATCCTTACTATAAGTAATATTAGAGAAAGGCATGCCTGTTTTATCACGTCCTTGTGTAGGAAAGACCAATGTACCATCTCGAAGAACTATGCCGTGTCCAGGCGCTGGAGCATAAAGCCACCATTCAGGACGCTTTGTAGAAGCTGTTATATTAACAGGAGTGCTCCAAGTATTACCATTATCAGTACTTTTTGTTATGATGAATTGGGATGTTTCCTTAACTCCCAACCCGGGCTGAGATCCCTTTGCAAGCCATTGGTGAATCCAACGTGTACTGTCTTTAGTTAGGCCTTCAACCCACTTCCCACTTTTTCCATCCAGAATGCCATGCATCCATAGCCCTGCCACATAAATAGTTCCGCTATTTTCATCCACAAGAATACAAGCATCGCTAACTCCATTGAATTTTTCAGGAAGACCTCCCCATTCTTTCATATCGAGCACTATTTGTGTAGGCTCCCAAGTAACTCCTCCATCATTGCTTCGATTTAAAGCGATATCAATATTTCCTTGCAAATCACGTGAGGATTCGTATCGGGCATCGAATATAGCAAGAAGCGTATTGTCCATGCTTGTTGCAATGCCAGGAATACGAGAAGTATGAATGTTGTCTTGATGTCCTTGTCGCATAGCAACTCCTGCACGCAAGAAAGATAATGGTTCAATAGAAGGCATTTCTACATGCTGCCCCTTCACTTCTATATTTTGACAAGTTACACGATATTTGTGGGTCAAATCTATATACGGCTGTAACGTGATAGAGACCCAAACGTCTGTAGTGTCCTTTGTTAGGACAAGGGGATTCGTGAACGTGACTTTTTTATCAGCTTGCTTAGGTGACACTAATGGAGCATACGGATTCAAACGACCTTCCTTGTTAGATGCATATAATCCTATAGATTGAATATCCCCAATATATCCATCAAGCGAAAATGTTATTTGTTCAACAAAGCAATTTAATGATGTTTCTTTAATGAGTGAGACCTTCAATACTGGATTACAGCATTTTTTAGTCAATACAGGTATTTGGGGTTGCGTGGTACAAACCTTAATCTGCGCAAGTATAGGTAAACAACAAACCATAGCACAGACAGTGAGCATATTTTTTTTTATATCCATAATCATATCTAATATTAACTATTTTTTCAACATAGAATCCGTTTCATCAAGCTTAAATCTTACTTGCACGATTGAATGCTTTTCTTTACCCGGATTATATTTTATATATGTAATAGCCAGCAAAGTTCCATCTGGTAAAATTTCTAAGCCAGGATAACCACAATCAGAACCTGCATAGCTATGCAGAAGTTTAATTCGATATTGCCCTGAAGTATCCTCAACCAAATCTTTATAATTTCCTACCCATGCAACAAAATGTCCTTTTGTCGGACTATTTGGTGCCATATCTCTGAAGACAGCTACCATCCGACCGTCTTTCGCGTAACGGACCACATGACGATCTCCCGTCAGCCCCCATGGTGTTTCTTTCATTTCAGACCAAGTTTTACCTTCGTCATCGGAATACATCATGAGCGACAATCCTACACGATTATTCTCTCTAGCTATACATATCAGTCGTTTACCGTTTGGTGAACGAAAAACACATGGCTCACAAGGTGAACGCCCCTCAACGGATGCAATTTTTACCGATTCTTCCCAAGTGAGTCCACCATCATGAGACACTGCGCTCCAAAGTGTTAATGGAGATTGGTCACAATCTTTATATCCTCTATGATAAAATCCCATATAGTCACCATTATTCAAACGAACAATACTAGTAAATGCCATAACACAAGGTTTGTGAAGACTTTTAACCTTAGACCACGATTTCCCGTTATCCTCACTGTATGAGTATCCCATATCCGGATCTCCACAAAAGACAAAAAGACGCTGACACCCTTTTTTATCAGTCATTTGATAAATACTAGGGCAATTACTCATTCCTTGCCAATCGGCAGGTGTCTCTTGAACAGTCCAGCTCAAACCAGCATTATTACTTATTCCCATAAACGAAGCTTTGCCTCCGTGTCCATTAGACCACACACAAAAAATAGTCTTCAGATCTTCTAGAAGTAGAGTTGTTGGATGACCATTATACACGATAGGCGTACCTTGGGAAATTACGGTTTGTACCGCATAGTTTTCAGATATGTCTATCCAAGGCATGTTACATTTGTATTGCTGCGCTGAAAGCTGCATAAACTGCAACAGTAATAGATAAGTGATAATCACGTTTCTCATAACACAATCATTAAAAAAGGCGGCACAGAGAATCCGCCCTATGTGCCACCTATAAAACAATAATTATTTATCTCTTGAAACTAGAATCGTAGCCATCAGTTTGGACAAGATGTTCGTTCAAAACCATATCATTGTAATTGATAGGTAGATAAAGTGGATAATTTTCTTTGCCATTCAGATTCGGAACCTCATTGTAGATGTTAATTGTTCCACCGAAGTGAAAACGAACAAGGTCATACCAGCGTTTTTGTTCCAAAAAAAGTTCACGTAGGCGTTCGTCACAGATTTCTTTTTCAACACTAGCTTTATCTGTTGGTCCATCATAACCTTGCAATCCTGCACGATTACGTACTTCATCAAGATCTATAATTGCCTTAGGAGTTTTATCTAAAGCAGCATAAGCTTCTGCACGCAATAGAAGTAAGTCAGCCCAACGATACGCAATTAAATCATCGTCAAAGTAACGGTCGTCTGTATATTCTTTGCCCCTAAACTTGTTTGTTTGAGTCAGTATAAGATTACCTTCTTTATCAACGAGGTCAATCATTGCAACATTCAAACGAACATCACCTTCGTTTTTCTGATACATAGCACGGACTTTGTCACTTGGTGCATAAACATGACGACTCTGATTAGGAGAAGTCGCTGCATCTGATAAGTTCGCTGCCATTGACAGGTTGTCAGTACGTGAAGTAGTATTAGAGGCAATTGAAAGATTACCAGTTTCGTATCGTTCCATATAGAATGAGAAAATGATTTCATCATTCTTTTTATTGTCATTAGCGAATACCGATTTATAATCACTTAACAAATGAACGCCACTAGCTTCCACATTATCAATCATTTTAATTGCAGTTTCAAGATCTTGCTTACCACCACTAAGAACTTTGGCTTTCCACATCAAAGCATCTGCTTTTAAAGCATATGTCGCTGGTTTAGAAGCTTTATTTTTGTCTATATAGCCTTCTTGAGAAAACAATCCGATAGCATCTTCCAAATCCTTAAGAATAAAAGACATAACATCTTCTTTTGAAGAACGTGGTTTCAACTCAACATCATCAGAGAGTGTTGGATCTTGAATAATAGGAACTTCACCCCAAGAACGTAATAACTGGAAGTAAGTGTAAGCGCGCAGAAAATGGCATTCGGCAAGAATATTGTTTAGTTCACTTTCGTTATTAAACTTGAGACCTTGCACTTTGTAAAACAACAAGTTACAGTGGTGAATAATATTATATGCACTTCTATAAGAAGGAGCATTGCTTTCTAACAACTCTTGAGACCATGCTACAGTTACAGGACCAATTTCTCCAGGTTTAAATGAATCACCTCTGTCCTCACCATAGTAAGAAGTGTTACACCATTTTCTTACAGCACTATAAATTCCATTTAAATAGACCGTAGCATCATTTGAACTTTTCCAAAAAGAACCAGCAGTAATGGTAGATTCAGGCTGTACATCAAGGATGCTGTCGCAGCTAGATAGCAGTGTACTACCCACTATACTAGCAAGGATAAATATCTTTTTCATTGTAATTCAAATCTTTAAAAGGTTAATTTTGCACCGAAATTAAACTGAATAGGAATAAAGTATTCCCCTGTCTCACTACCATCATATTGCTCAGGGTTAAGACCATCGAATGCTGTGATATAACCGATATTGTTAATACCAGCATTAAGTGAAATACCGCTGACGCCAAGTTTACTACATATACTCTTAGGAATATTATAGCCCAAAGAGATTTCTCTGAAACATAAGTAATCACCCTTTGAATAGTAAGCGGTATTATCGGCGTTTCCGTTACTATTCATACCTGCATAAGCGATAGTACGCATGTGGTTTCTGTAACCATTATCCCAGTCTGACGCATTATCGTAACGTGGATATTTGGCAGTGGCCGCATCACCCGGATTCCACCATATATTTCCATTAACCACATCGTCTGTTGTAATAATAGCATTACGAGCATTAGCATTAGCACGACAACGCCATATATTGGCGATAGAATGACCCAATGCAAAGTCCATGACAAAACGTAAAGAGAAGTTTTTATAATACAAAGAGTTTATTAATGCGCCTTTTTTATCAGGATTTGCCCATCCAATAAAGGTGATATCCTTATCGTCAATTACGCCATTATCGTCAAGGTCTGCCCAAATTGCATCTCCCGCTTGTTTAGATTTGCCCATTTTTGAACCTGATACTTTTTTATCTACAGGAGCATTAGCAGCTGCCTCATCAGTGTCATAAACTCCGAGGTATTTATATCCCCAGCGTCCACCAATTCGTTCTCCTTCGGCAAGACCACCCATTTCAACATATTGTCCAGATGCAGGGTCAAATACAAGACCTCCCTGTATACGATTTTTGTCACGACCATTATATGGAAGCTTCTTCATATAAGTACGGTTCATACTAAAACTACCTGTAATATCCCATTGCAAGGGTGATGAACTAGACAGAGGATGTGCGGTCAGAGTTATTTCAATACCTTTGTTCTGTACTGTTCCAAGATTGGCTTTGATAGAAGCAAAACCTGTTTCTGCAGGCAATGACTTATCATAAAGGCGGTTTGTTGTTAACTTATTGTAACCTGTTAAAGACAGTTCCAATCTATTATCAAAGAAACCTGCATCAAAACCAAGGTCAACATTTGAAGTGGTCTCCCAAATTAGTTTATCGTTAGCTAAAACACTGTTAAGAACCCCACCATTACCTCCATAAGCATAAACACCGTATTCACCTTGTGTATCAGAGTAAGTCAGATTGTTGTTTCCGGTCTTACCCCAACTAGCACGAAGTTTCAAACGATTTACAACATCTGTCGGGAACCAATTTTCGTAATGCATATTCCAACCTGCTGATACTGCAGGAAAGAAAGAGAATCTGTTACCTTCTGTGAATTGAGAAGCGCCATCATAACGAAGTGAAACAGAGAATAGGTATCGACGTAGATAATCATAGTTCACACGTGCAAAGAAACCTAACAAGCGACTTTCTGTCGATTCTGAAGTAGCACGTTGTTCTTCTGTTTTTGAAGGAGCTAATGAATGAATATAGTCTGTACCGGCATCACGTCCTTTACCTTGAAGGAAATAACTCGTATTGGCAGTATAGTTCATACCAATCATGGAATTTAACGTATGGCTCTTAGCGAAAGTTTTATCATAGGTCAAAATGGCATCGGCCATAATTTGTTTGTCCTGTGAGTGTTTTTCAAGCGTTTTGCGACTTTTGTTAAATTGGTTATATGATTCAAAAAAGCGATAAATATTCTCTTGCATGTAGTAAGATGCTGTAGGTTTGAAGTGTAAACCTGGGATAATCTCCCAATCCAAGCCTAATTGTAAAGTGTTTCTATAAGCCTTATCCTTAATATCTTGGTAATACAACTCATGAAGGCGGTTACGAGGAGAACCTCCACTTTCACCAATACCCGGAGTTCCATCATCGTAATAAAGACGGAAAGTAGTAGGATAACGTGAAGAACGGTCTAATGTGCTTGTTCCACTTTCTGCCGGATCTGTACTTTTATTAGAAACAGTAGAATGTTTGACACCTAAACTTAATTTCAAATTATCACGTAGTGCGTAATTACCGTTAGCAGTCAAACTGAAACGGTCATATCCTGTACCTAAGACCATACCTTCTGCATTAATGTAACCCATACTGACATAATAGTTAGCCTTATCTGTTCCACCAGAAACATTGACATCATAATTATGTGTCAATCCAGTTTTGAATAACACGTCTTTCTGATAGTTATTATCCTTAAAAATCAATTCTCGACCTGAATATGGGTCTTTCATGGTTTCATATCCCTGATTGTTAAGCAAGTTATCTACATATTCACGGCCCATATTTTCAATCAAATCGTCAAGATATTCAGTAGTAAAACGTGAATAGCCATAGCCAGCCAATGCACCGTTTTTATAATTGATATTACCGGTAGAATAAGGATATGCCCCTCCTTCGAGACGACCTTTAACATTTGAATCATTGATGCCTCGTGCACCAGCAAGACGAGATGCATATAAATAATCACGTGCGTTAGTGAATGGATATTGCTTACGAATCTTTTCAATACCCATGTGGTACGATGCTGAAACACGTGCCTTGCCCGATTTACCTTGTTTTGTAGTAATCAAAATAATACCATTTGCACCACGAGCACCATAGATAGCTGACGATGCAGCATCTTTAAGAACTTCCATACTCTCAATGTCTTCCTGATTAACGCCGTTCATATTTGAACAAATAACGCCATCTATTACAAACAATGGAGTATCCTTAGCTGGATTTGTTGAACCTCCACGAATCAACACAACAGGTTGAGCACCAGGCTGACCTGTAGTCTGTCGAATATCCAAACCTGCCACTTTACCCTGAAGGTTATTCAAAGGAGATGCAGAAACAGAAGACGAAAGTTCGCCTGCTTTAACAGATTCAATACCAGATGTTACCGTTGCCTTAGATTGCGTACCATAACCAATGGCAACAACTTCATTTAGGGCAATCGATTCATCGTCTAGCTGAACTTCATAAAAGGCCTTCTTTGATACTTTGAATTCAAATGATTTCATGCCAATATATGAAACCTTCACTGTTGACTTTTCAGGTGCTTCTAATACGAACTTACCATCCATGTCTGTTGTCGTTCCTATTGTAGTTTTAACTACTATTACAGTAGCACCGATAATGGGTTCACCCATAGCGTCCTTTACTAGTCCCTTTACTGTGACATTTCCTTGTGCATATGCAAAGTTCGTAAAGCCTATCAAAGCAAATAATAGGCTTAAAACATATCGATATTGCAAGATATTTTTCATATTTGTATTATTTTTTAAAGTGAGTGGGATGAGGGTATGCTAAATTCCCCAATCCGCTGCCCCTCCCTCCACTTTCAGTTAAAAAAATGAATCGATTCAAGATCTGTTTTCAGATTTCTGTATTCTTCTTCCGAGAACGGAGTGAATGGTTTACGACAGTCTCCACAATCAATGCCTATTAGCTTCATGATAGCTTTACCTCCTCTAACACCACCTCCATATTTGATAATGATTTTAACTACATCAATAGATTTTTGCTGTAATATACGGGCTGTTGCTAAATCATTCTTTTCCATGGCTTGAAAAATGCCATTGTAGATTTTAGGGCAATAGTTGTAGGTACTACCTACACCAGCAGTAGCACCTAATGCAAGACCTGCTGTAAGAATTTCATCATAGCCATGTAGTACTTCAAATTCACCATTATTGAGTGAAAGACAATCCTTCATTTCCATTAGATTGTTATGTGTGAATTTGGTACCTACCAGATTAGGTATAACTTTTTTTCCTTCAATTAAAAAGTCTGCAACTGAAAGAGACACCCCAGTCATTGATGGCATGTTGTAGTAGTAAAACGGAAGTTCTGATGCCGCTTTCGCAATCGGTGCAAAGAATTCCACAAGATCTTTTACAGTGGCAGGCTTGAAAAATGAAGGAGCCATTGCACCTATAGCGTCTGCACCTACTTGCTGTGCATGAGCGGCCAATTCTATTCCCTCATGAATAGCATTGGTACCCACATGGGCTATTACTTTAAAACGGCCATTGGCTGCTTTAACCCAAGCTTCAAGTACATCCTTACGCTCGCTAACTGTTAATGAAAGAGATTCACCTGTGGTGCCACATACGAACACACCAGTCATACCAGACGCAGCCATTTGGTCAGCGTACTTGGGAATGACAGAAAGATTAAGCTCACCATTTACATCAAGTGGAGTAAAAGTAGCCGCAACCATTCCCTTAAGGCGTTGATAGTTTTTCATAAGTTTAAAGTTTTAAAAATTAAAAAAAGGAATTTATTTTATTCTCTTAAATAAAAAGCTAGATAAGTATCCGACCACATAGCAAGAAATAAAACCAGTTGTTGTGTAAAGAAGCAGATGTACACATTGAAAATGAAACATCAGCAATTGTACTATAACACTAGTTATAATTCCACAGATCGCACCAGAAGCATTCGCACGTTTTGTTGTCATGCCAAGGAGAAAGAGTCCACCCATACTACCCAAAACCAATCCTAGTATTCTATTAAATTCATCCCATAAGGATTTCACCTCCCATGTAGCCATAATATAAGCGAAAGCAATACCTATAACACCAAAAAGTAGTGTAGAGAACTGCGCCGTACGTAATCCTGACATTTTATTGCCAAACGGCAACTTTGAATGAATATCCACTACATAAGCAGTTGCGGCTGAGTTCATACTACTGCTAAGTGTAGACATAGCAGCTGCGAAAATACCTGAAATCAGCAAACCAGTTACTCCTTGAGGCAATTGTGTAAAAATATACCAAGGTAATATGGCATCACCGTCAGTAATTGTCAAGCTCAATTCTGTTGGAAAATGCTTGTAGAATACGTAAAGCACTGTACCAACAAAAAAGAATATTATTGTAGCAGGAATCGTAAGAACAGCATTGGTCATAACGCTTTTACGAGCCTGCTTTTCAGTAGCTGTAGTCATATAGCGTTGAACCATAGTTTGATCTGTTCCATAGGTAGTCAGATTAGTGAAGAAAGTAGCTATAAGTACCGTCCAAATGGTAGACTGCTTTAAATTCCACGAAGTAGACCCCATGTGAAATTTTGAATCCGCTGCCGCTTCGTGAACAATAGCAAACAAACCTCCATCTATATTAAGACATGCATATACAAGTATTAGAATTGCTCCACCCATAAGAACAATTACTTGAAGTGCATCAGTCCAAACTACTGCTTCAATTCCTCCCACCATTGTATAGACAAGGCTAAGAACCCCCATAAGCCCAATACAGAGAAATATATCAAAACCTGTTACAACATTAAGTGCTATCGCAGGGAGAAGTAATACAACTCCCATACGACCTATTTGAAATAGAATAAACGATATACTGCAAACTATACGAACAAATGCATTGAATCGCAATTCCAAATACTCATAAGCAGTTGTCACATTTAGTTTACGGAAAAATGGTATAAACAAATAAATAATGAGTGGAACAACTAACAGGATACCTGCGTTAACTAACGTATAACTCCAGTCAGTAGCATAAGCTTTTGCTGGAATAGCCATAAATGTTATAGCACTCAATCCTGTTCCAAAAATACTCAGTCCAACGGCCCACCAAGGCAAACGACCGCCACCTTTAAAATAATCATTAGCGTTTTTCTGTTTCTTTGAAAAGTAAAAGCCAATGAAAGAAAGGGAAAGAAAATAGAGCACTATTACCATGATATTCAATAAGCCTAACCCTTTGTCCTTATGGATAATTTTGCCTTCCAATATGTAAGGAGTTCTAATGCCCGGCTTAATTTCACCACTGCCCAAAAGAATGCTATTATCGTGTTTAATTATAGGGCTTGTAACCGGAACAGAGAAAGGCACTGTTTCCTTTTCAATAAACGTATTGGTGATAGTATGATAAACTCTGAGTTTATTATCAAATCCAGGATGAAAATCCGAACCGGCTATCATTTGTGGTACCGCCCCTAAAAATAAAATATGATTAGCACCAAATGCCACAGCTGCACCTGCCATTACAGGAAAATACCCTTTCAATTTCTTCCAAGTTTTCAAGCGTGGGTTGTAAACATAGCCATCAGTCAGCACATCAACAACATCATCATGATAATTTCTACCACTAAAAAGATAAAAACATTTATCGAATCCGTCACTTTGTCCTGCGCTAACAGCATAACCACGCGGCGCTCCAGGCCATGAAGATAGCGCTTTCCAACCGGCTTTAATATCATCTAAATCAAGCATAAAAAAGTGACTGGAAGCTGATTGAATATGCATACCTTCTTGTCCTCCTGCTACGAAAACTTTATTATCAATTAAAGAAGCTGTCATGTTAGCTAATGGAACTGGCAACGATGGATAATTACTGTCTATTCGTATAGAATCACCCTGCACGGTAAGTAGAAACACTTCGCTGTAACATTGTTCATCATCACATCCTCCAATACAGAGCACACCTTTTTCAAGCTGTATAGACGCACCGTACGCCAAAGGACGAGGAAGTGCATCTAGTAATACAATCCAATCTTGATTGGGACTACCAGCCTTTCTTATATAAGCAGTTCTATACCATTGTTTTACCCCCCCCTCCCAAGGAACCGATTTTGGGAAATTTGCGCCACCTGCTAGAATTAACCAATCATTTGAAAAACCACCAAAAGCTCCTGCAACTCCTTTATTCGGTGTCGCATCCAACGAAGGAAGTCTTAAATCATTAGACCATGAAAAACTTTCCATGCTAGATGATTTTACACTTACGGATTTTGCTTCTGTACTAGGAACATAGACAAGAAGTAAGAGAAGAAATAATAAAGGTTTAAGGAGAGCTTTCATAGTCTTTTATTTATGTTTATTCTTTAAGAAAATTGTATATACGCAAAAATGCTGTTCAATAGCTTTTCGATAACCAATTTCATCACCTTGAGCCAATAATTTTAACAAATCAGAGTGAGTTACGAGTTTTTTCTCTTTTTTCAGTTTCAAGTTAATAGGCGCAAGGTCTGCCTTGAATCTATCTTTTATAAAGACCATAATAGGATGTATAATCTCTTGAAACTCAAAAATAGAAGAGTTACCAGTTATTTCATAAAGTTTAGAATGAAAACTAATTTCACTAATTAGTGAGTATTCGTTATTTTCAAATGCAATTTCTAGTTTGACAATCTCTTCTAATTCTTTTAGATGTTCATGTGTCAAATTCTGAAAAAGTTTGTATGACATGCCAATCTCTAAAGCTACTCGAAACTCTAGAAGTTCGTACAAAGACTCCTCACTTAGAATTCTTGGATCTACAATCCGTTTAATTCCACCAAATAAAGACGGCTCTGTCAAAACCATTCCTCTACGAGTCCTACTTTCAATCATACCTATCATTTTTAGACGGCTTAAAGCTTCTCTGAGAACGCTTCTAGCAACACCTAAAGCAGTAGAGAGTTCCGTTTCATTAGGAATAGCATCTCCAACTGTAAGACTATTATCTTTTAGATAATTCAATAACTTATCCTCTACTTGGTCAACAAGAGTTTGAGCTTTATTTTGGATTTTTAGTGTCTTCATTATATTTTTTAGTCGTATTATCAAGGTTTATTTATCTGATTTGTCTGACAAATATAGAATAACACTAAAATAATATGCAACAATATATTGTTAATATTGGTTAACCATGCACATGAAACATATAAATAGATAGATTTTTGTGGATTTATACTTTTTTCATAAAAGAGTATTTTGCATTACGCAATGAAAACAAGTAGATTATAAATCGGTATTGTCCCTCTTCCTGACTTTATCATTGCATCACCCCTATCACTATTCTTATCAATCATCGGTGTCTATGAGGCTTGATATTACTCTCCCTCAGTAAGGCAAAGTTTTTTGTTACCGTGTTTCATTGTTCTCTGAACGTGCAATTCCAACAGTACCGATAGTTTTAGCTATCTTCAGTATCTCATCTACGGTATATGGACAACTAGATAGATAGAAAAATTATATAGAAGTCATGAAATTCTTTAATAAAGTTGTCTTACTTCGACCGAAGTGAGACGACTTTATTGAAGACAATTAGTGCACTCTATATAATACGAATACAAATCATAAAAAATCACACCTTTCGTAAAATTATCAAATTAGATTCTGTACCTTTGATGGATATTGAATCAATAGCATCAAACATTGTATGACACACGATACTTATGCTCTGCCTAAAGGCACTATACTACACGGAAAGAGTTTTGTATACCAAATAGACAACGTCTTGGGGCAAGGCTCTTTCGGCATAACTTATCTTGCTTCTATAAAGATAAACGGAGCGTTAGGCTCGATAGATGCCAACGTGAAAGTAACCGTAAAGGAATTCTTCATGGCTAACTTTAACGGTCGCCAAGGATGTACCGTTACCTGCGGAAGTCAAGATGGCATGTATGGTTACTACAAGCATAAGTTCACGCAAGAAGCTATCAATCTAAGTAAGCTTCATCACCCTAACATAGTCAATGTTTTAGAGGCATTCGAAGAAAATAATACGGTGTATTATGCCATGGAATACATTGATGGCGGAAGTCTCGACAAAAAGATAGAGCAAAATCAGAAACTGAGCGAAAAGCAATGCATGGAACTGACTAAGCAGATAGGCAGTGCCGTATCATTCATGCATGATAACATGATGCTTCATCTCGACTTGAAGCCTTCTAACATTATGCTTAAACAAAATGGGGATGCTGTATTAATCGACTTCGGACTATCTAAACAATATACTGAAAACGGAGAACCCGAAACGCTTACTAAAGTAGGTGGAGGTACTCCGGGCTATGCGCCTCTTGAGCAGATAAGCTATCGCGATGGCAAAGGATTTCCTGTAACGATGGATGTTTATGCCTTGGGAGGAACGATGTATAAAATGCTGACCGGTGTACGCCCGCCAGAAGCGTCGGATATACTAGAGGATGGATTTCCACTACAAGAACTTACCAACCGCAACGTAAGTGAGCACACTGCCGTAGTAATAGCAAAAGCAATGATGCCCAAAAGGTCAGAACGATATCAATCGGTCATGGATATGATAAATGACTTGAGTTCTGAAAGCCCATCCTCTCATTCTTCTCACCAAGCAAGAAAAGGGAAAAGTACCATAAGAGAAAAAGAGACTTTGTTGCCCATGCCGGAAAGAATAAGTATTAAACTTAACCGAAGAGGGCGCGGCTTGTCGTACGAAATATACATGAACAGCAAGACTTGCAACACTGTATACGCATACTATAATGAAAACGAGAAAGTAGATGAAGATTTCTACGGTGGTATTTATGATGATGTTAAGAAGCATCTTGAAAAAAATGGTTTTCTCAATCCGCAACATTGGGAAAACGAGAGTTCTACAGCCCCTATAGATGGCTATGGTATTAGCGTTGATTTCTACTATGCTGACGGGAAAACTTTCTCACGCTATGTAGAAAATGCTAATCCTGATTGGCACTCCCGATTACTTGACGCAGTAGAGAAGCTAATAAAAGAAACTTCACTGAAGAAACAGGTTGACCAAGTAGCTAATTCTTTAAATAGTGCCACTGTGCTAGTAGAAATACGTAAGGACACGAGCCGTGTTGATATAATGTATCATCCATTCGGAACAATCCGGCAAGGTTTTTTCAACACACACATCTCTCCAAAACCCACGAAAGGTGTTGAAGAGATATTCACACCGCAAATAAGCCAAAAACAATTTGAGCGATTCTTAAATGAACTTGACCAAATGAGCTTAAGAGAAAAGTGCGCTTACAAATCATTCAACCATTCAGATTATTCTGAGCCCCCCGAAGCACTAATTATTCGTTTATTCGACAAGCAAGGCAAATGTTACAAAGAACTAAGAAAAGAATGTTTCGGTGGCATTTACGGCAACTTAGCCGGAAATATGTATGAACTAAGAAGTAAGATTATAGAAATAACGCCGCAACTTAAGGAACATCTGTATAGAGAGGAGTATAGAGAAGTACACAAAAAGTCCAAAAGCGGTTTCTCTTTCTTCGGATTGTTCAAAAAGAAATAAATAATAACCATATAAAACAAAAACATTATGAAAAAGATTTTTTATGTACTGACAGTAATCCTGCTTACCGCTATGGGTAGCATGAACACTTATGCGCGAGGCGGTAAGAAGGCAAATGCATATACTGATGCGCTGAATTGGACAATGCAGCGCTCATGGAGCAACGGATTTAAGGCTCTGCCCGATGTTTGTACCAACTTGGTAGAATTCAAAACTCAATATGAGAAGAATAAAGCGCAGTGGGATGCCGCTTTCAAATGGCTGGCTACACACGATTTGCTGACTATAGAAAAAGGACGCCACAAAATTGAAGGTACCGACTTGGTTGCATCTGTAGAAGATAGCAAAAACGACCCATTAGCTAAGCGTGGAACAGAATCTCACTATTATCATATCGACTTGCAGTATGTAGTAAAAGGCAACGAACGTTTCGGACTATTAGACCATGCTACATCTAAGCCCAACAGAGAATGGAAGCCGGATATCATCACTTACGATTATCAGGTAGACAAAACCATGTTTGTTGATTCTACTCCAGAACGTTTCTTCTTGTTCTTCCCTTGCGATTGGCATATCGCAAAGATAGAAACTGATAAGCCCGACCAGACTATCCGCGTTATCGTCATTAAGTTAGACTACGTGAAATAATAGCTACGGCTAAAAACAAGCAACCTCCCGCATCTGCTCACACTGTGAACATGATACGGGAGGTTGTTTTGTTTATATTGATATTTATCTATCAGAACATACGGCTTACACGTGCTATTCCGGCAACCAAAGCATCAACTTCGGCCTTGGTGTTATACAAGCCAAACGAAGCTCGTACTGTACCTTCTATACCCAAGCGACGCATCAACGGCTCTGCACAATGATGTCCGGTGCGTACGGCTATACCCAAACGATCGAGCAATGTACCCATATCAAGATGATGGATATTGCCTACAAGGAATGATATCACCCCACCCCTCTGCTCGGCTTCGCCAAAGATACGCATGCCTTCTATCTCTTTCATTCGTGCTATGGCATAATCGGTCAACTCGTGCTCGTAAGCAGCAATCTCATCCATGCCGATGGCAGAAACATAATCGAGAGCCTTAGCCAACGCAGTACTGCCGATATAATCGGGGGTTCCTGCTTCAAACTTAAACGGAAGCTCGTTGAATGTAGTCTTTTCGAAACTTACATTCTTTATCATCTCGCCTCCCCCTTGATAAGGCGGCAAACGGTCGAGCCAATTTTCTTTTCCGTAAAGCACTCCGATTCCTGTAGGACCGTATACTTTATGTCCACTGAATACGAAGAAATCGGCATCCAAGTCCTGCACATCGACCGGAAGATGCGGAATGCTCTGCGCTCCGTCTACCAATACCGGCACACCATGAGCATGAGCAATCTTTATAATCTCCTTTACCGGATTAACTGTACCCAGAACATTCGATACATGAGCCACCGACACGATACGAGTACGCGAAGAGAACAGTTTCTCGTATTCATCAATCAGTAACTCTCCTCTGTCGTTCATCGGAATAACCTTCAACACGATTCCTTTACGCGCAGCCTGCAACTGCCACGAAACGATATTGCTATGATGCTCCATCACAGAAACAATCACTTCGTCGCCTTCTTCCATCTGACTATCGGCAAAGGTAGCCGCCACCAGATTTATGCTCTCCGTGGTGCCACGGGTAAACACAATCTCGGATGTGCTGCGTGCGTTGATGAAACGTCTTACCGTTTCGCGCGAAGCTTCATGAAGATTAGTAGCCTGCTGAGATAGGAAATGTACACCACGATGCACATTGGCATTTACCGAATAATACTCGTCAGTAATCGACTCTACCACGCAACGCGGCTTCTGGGTTGTAGCCCCATTGTCGAGATAAACCAACGGTTTATTATACACCGTACGCGACAGTATCGGAAAGTCTTCTCTAATTTTCTCTATATCGTACATAATAAACGTGTCTACTTATTTACAGATGGCACATCCCTGGCATTTGTTCAACTCGCCACGGAAACGCTTTTCTACCAACAAATGCAAGCGGTCTTTCAAGGCTTCCATACGGATATTGTCTACCACCTCGTTTACGAACGCAAACATCAGCAACAAGCGTGCTTCTTTCAATGATATACCTCGCTGCTGCATATAGAACAATGCGTTTTCATCAAGCTGTCCTACGGTTGCTCCATGCGAACATTTCACATCGTCGGCATAGATTTCCAACTGCGGCTGAGTGTACATACGCGCTTCGCGAGTAGCGCAAAGATTGCGGTTAGTCTGCTGAGAGCTGGTATGCTGTGCTCCTTCACGCACCAAGACTTTTCCGGCGAAAGCTCCTATCGCACTATCATCGAGTACGTATTTGAAGAGCTCGTTGCTGGTACAATCAGAAACCTTATGATCAATAAATGTATTGTTGTCTATCTGTTCGTTCTTATCGGCTATAGCCATACCGCAGAGATTTACTTCCGCGCCACGTCCTGCCAGAGTTACTTCGGTAGTATTTCGTGTAGTTCCGTTGTGAAGCGTCATACCGTTTAACAGCACGTTGCTGTTAGCCTCTTGGTTGACATACAAATTACTGAAACGCACAGTACTGTTGTGTGTTTCTTCCAACTCATACAAGTCGAATACGGCACCATCACCTACAAACGCCTCAATAACCTGAGTCGACAAGAAGTTGACTTCGTCCATCGCATGATCGCAAATCAACAACTTAGCCTGCGCTCCGTCTTCTACGATGATAAGAATACGGCGATTCACCATAAAATCGACATCCGCACGAAGGATATTAACCACTGAATAGGCTTATCCATCACCACGTTCTTCGGGATGTACATCAAAACGCCATCCTGAGCGAACATCGTATTAAATGCAGTAATTGCATCTTTCGATGTATCCGCCAACTTGCCGTAATACTTCTTAACCAGTTCCGGATGCTCTGTAGCCATATCTCGCAAGCTACCGAACAGAACACCTTCGGGCAACTGAGCAGAAGGATGTACGTGCTTATCGAATACGTCGTTTACTACAAAATAGAGAGAAGTGCTCATATTTGGCACATCACACTTAAATACCTCATAAGGATTTACCGGAATCTCCAACCGATTCAGATTCAATCCGTAATCGGGAGCGAAGTATTTCTCGGTATCGGTATATTTGTACTTCTCTTGCTTACGAGTAGGGAATCCCATCCGCTCGAAATCAGCAAATGCCTGTGCACGCGGCGCATTCAGAGCCTCAGCACTATTGCTGCATATCAGAGCCTCGTATTGCGAGAAAAGGTCTATATATTGCTGTTCTGCTTTCATGCTTATTCTCCTAATTCTTTCTTAATCCAGTCGTATCCTTTTTCTTCGAGTTCCAAAGCCAATTCCGGTCCTGCAGTCTTTACGATACGTCCTTTATAAAGAACATGTACGATATCGGGCTTGATGTAATCAAGCAAACGCTGATAGTGAGTAATGACGATACAACTTGTTTCAGAAGTCTTGAGTTTGTTTACTCCTTCTGCCACGATGCGCAATGCGTCGATATCAAGACCAGAGTCGGTTTCGTCGAGGATGCTCAACTTAGGTTCCAACATTGCCATCTGGAAGATTTCGTTGCGTTTCTTCTCACCACCAGAGAAACCTTCGTTTACCGAGCGGTTTGCTAATTTGCTATCGAGTTCTACAATTTCACGCTTCTGACGCATCAGTTTCAAGAACTCGCTTGCGGTAAGTGCAGGCAGACCTTTATACTTGCGCTGCTCGTTTACAGCGGTACGCATAAAGTTAACCATGCTTACGCCCGGAATTTCTACCGGATACTGAAATGAGAGGAACAATCCCTCGTGGCTACGGTCGGCAGGCGACAATGCCAAAAGATCTTTTCCGTCGAATGTAACCGAACCTTTGGTTACTTCATAAGCCGGATGTCCTACCAAGACATTGCTAAGAGTACTCTTACCAGAACCATTAGGTCCCATGATAGCATGCACTTCTCCAGCCTTTACCGTAAGATTGATTCCTTTTAATATCTCTTTGCCATTGATATTGGCATGTAAATCCTTTATTTCTAACATAATTGTTTCTGTTTTAATATTCGTCTGCCTAAACTTATCCTACACTTCCTTCCAAAGAAACCGAAAGCAACTTCTGAGCCTCAACAGCAAACTCCATAGGCAGCTTGTTGATAACTTCCTTTGCATATCCGTTAACAATCAAACCTACAGCATCTTCTGTAGTGATACCGCGCTGGTTGCAATAGAACAACTGTTCTTCCGAAATCTTAGAAGTTGTAGCTTCGTGCTCTACCACAGCCGTTTCGTTATGAATATCCATATAAGGGAATGTGTGAGCTCCGCAATTACTGCCAAGCAACAACGAGTCGCACTGGCTATAGTTTCGGGCATTGTCGGCACGCTCTGCCACACGCACCAATCCGCGATAAGAGTTCTGGCTCTTTCCGGCACTGATACCTTTACTTACGATGGTAGAACGTGTATTCTTTCCTAAATGAATCATCTTGGTACCAGTATCGGCCTGCTGATAATTATTTGTCACCGCAACAGAATAGAATTCGGCAGTAGAATTATCGCCTGTAAGTATACAGCTTGGATATTTCCAAGTAATAGCCGAACCTGTTTCCACCTGAGTCCAAGACAACTTACTGTCTACTCCCTTACAGTTTCCACGCTTAGTTACGAAGTTATATACACCACCTTTACCCTGCGCATCGCCCGGATACCAGTTCTGTACGGTAGAGTACTTAACTTCCGCACGGTTCATGACTACAATTTCTACAATTGCCGCATGAAGCTGGTTTTCGTCGCGCATCGGGGCGGTACAACCTTCCAAGTATGATACGTAACTATCATCATCTGCCACAATCAATGTTCTTTCAAACTGACCTGTGTTGGCAGCGTTGATACGGAAGTAAGTTGAAAGTTCCATAGGGCAACGAACACCCTTAGGTATGTAGACAAACGAACCGTCGCTAAACACAGCCGAGTTAAGAGCGGCGAAGAAATTATCGCGATAGCCTACTACCGAGCCCAGATATTGTTTTACCAAATCGGGATGTTCGCGCACGGCCTCGCTGATAGAACAGAATATAATGCCCTTGTCCATCAATGTTTCCTTAAAGGTAGTCTTTACAGAAACAGAGTCCATTACGGCATCTACCGCCATTCCGCTCAACGCCAAGCGTTCTTCGAGAGGAATACCTAACTTATCGAATGTCTTTATTAATTCAGGGTCGATTTCTTCCATACTCTTCGGACCTTCTTTTTTCTTTGTCGGGTCCGCATAATAAGATATCGCCTGATAATCTATTTCGGGAATATCGAGATGTGCCCAATGCGGCATATCCAAAGTCTGCCAATAACGAAACGCTTTCAATCGAAAATCGAGCAACCATTCAGGCTCTCCTTTCTTGGCAGAAATGAGACGAACCACATCCTCGTTAAGTCCCTTATCTATAATGTCTGTATGAACATCGGTAGTGAAGCCATATTTGTACTTCTCCTGCGTCAGTTCTTTTACATATTTATTGGGTTCTATCTGCATTTTAAATCTATTTATTGTTCTATATTAGTTGTATCGCTGTCGCTTTTATCATTACCCGATTTAAGCAACTGCTCCTTTACAGTCTTTGTAATCGTCTTGAATGCTGGAGCGAATACTCCGGCAAAACGCTGCATCGGATAATACATAACCGACGCTTGCTTTTTCTCTGCAAAAATAAGCTGATTGTTAGAATCGACAAACTCTATCAAGTTAATAAACATACTTACTAACAGTCCGTACTTAATTAGTCCTATGCCTGAGCCCAACCATCGATTGACAAAGCCCAACTTGGCCATACTAACAACTTTAGTAAGAATCGACGCTACTATAGAAAGTCCTATCGGCACGATTATCCAAATAAGAAAGAAAGCCAATATCTGTCCGAAAGTAACGGACGTTCCGACTTGTACAGCAAGTTTTTCGCCTACAGCACCAAATAATGCACGGGCCACCAACAGTCCGGCTATCAGCCCCACCATGGAAATAACCTGCTTTATAAAGCCTTTCATAAAGCCGACGATAGCACCTAACGCCAGCATTATAACAATGACTAAATCTAATGATTCCATCTTTTATTAAAATATCGATAAAAACAAACTACGCGAACAACACGGATTATACGGACTTATACGTCCGTTTATCTGCGTAGTCCGCGTAGTTTTATTTCAATAACAGTTCCTTAAATTACAAAGTCTGTTTTACTTCTACTTCTTCAAACGTTTCAATAACGTCGCCAACCTTAATATCATTGCAGTTGGTCAAGCTGATACCACATTCAAAGTTAGTACCTACTTCCTTCACGTCATCCTTAAAGCGCTTCAAGGCGTTGATGCTACCTGTAAATATTACGATACCATCACGAATCAAACGAGCCTTATCAGAACGTTTAACCTTACCAGTCTTAACCATAGCACCAGCAACCAATCCCACTTTACTGATATTAAATACCTCGCGGACTTCGATTGTAGAAGTAACCTGCTCTTTCAATGTAGGAGCAAGCATACCTTCCATTGCCGACTTCACTTCTTCTATGGCATCGTAGATGATAGAATACTTACGGATATCTACACCTTCCTGTTCAGCCAATTTAGCAGCCTGACCAGAAGGACGAACCTGGAAACCAACGATGATGGCATCTGAAGCAGCAGCCAAAGATACATCCGATTCAGAAATCTGACCTACACCCTTATGGATTACATTAACCTGAATCTGCTCTGTAGACAACTTGATCAATGAGTCGCTCAATGCTTCTACAGAACCGTCCACGTCACCCTTAACGATTACGTTCAATTCGTGGAAGTCACCCAAAGCCAAACGACGGCCCACTTCATCAAGAGTAAGCATCTTCTGAGTACGCAGACCCTGTTCACGAGCCAACTGCTCACGCTTGTTGGCGATTTCGCGAGCTTCCTGATCTGTATCGAATACGTGGAAAGTATCACCTGCCGAAGGCGCTCCGTTCAGACCCAAAATCAATACCGGTTCTGAAGGGCCAGCTTCTTTCAAGCGCTGGTTACGTTCGTTGAACATAGCCTTAACCTTACCATAATAAGTACCCGCCAAAACTATATCACCTACGTGCAATGTACCGTTAGATACCAATACTGTAGCCACATAACCACGTCCTCTATCCAATGACGATTCGATGATAGAACCAGTAGCCTTACGGTTAGGATTAGCTTTCAAGTCGAGCATTTCAGCTTCGAGCAATACTTTTTCGAGCAATTCCTTAACGCCTGTACCCTTCTTGGCCGAGATATCCTGTGACTGGTATTTACCACCCCATTCTTCTACCAAGAAATTCATAGCTGCCAATTCCTCTTTAATCTTATCAGGGTTAGCACTTGGCTTATCCACCTTGTTTATCGCAAAGACAATAGGCACACCTGCTGCCATTGCGTGATTAATAGCTTCTTTAGTCTGAGGCATCACGTTATCATCGGCTGCAACGATAATGATAACTACGTCGGTTACCTTAGCACCACGAGCACGCATAGCTGTAAACGCTTCGTGACCCGGAGTATCGAGGAATGTAATATGACGTCCATCCTCCAACTTCACGTTATACGCACCAATGTGCTGAGTAATACCTCCGGCCTCACCAGCGATAACGTTTGCCTTACGAATATAGTCGAGCAAAGAAGTCTTACCGTGGTCTACGTGACCCATGACGGTTACGATAGGAGCACGTGGAAGCAAGTCTTCTTCAGCGTCCACTTCTTCTACCGCCTGCGATACTTCTGCGCTGACATATTCAGTCTTATATCCGAATTCTTCGGCCACCAAGTTAATAGTTTCAGCATCTAAGCGCTGGTTGATAGAAACCATTATACCTACACTCATACATGTAGAGATAACCTGAGTAACCGACACATTCATCATGTTTGCCAACTCGTTTGCAGTTACAAACTCTGTCAGTTTCAAGATTTTGCTTTCTTCCTGTTCTTCCAGTTCCAGCTCTTGCTGACGGTTCTGAATTACCTCACGTTTCTCTTTACGATACTTGGCAGCTTTATTCTTTCCTTTGTTTGTAAGACGAGCCAATGTTTCTTTTACCTGTTTTGCTACGTCCTCATCGCTTACTTCAGCTTTAGGAGCTGGTTTTTTGAAACGATCTTTATTGTGCTTACCACCACCGTTCTGCTGTCCGGCATTGCCCGACTTATTCTGTCGGTCATTGCGTCCGCCCTGAGACATGCCGTTATTGCCAACAGTGTTGATATCCACTCTTTCTTTGTTGATGCGATTACGCTTCTTCTTACCCGAAGCGTCGCCGGCATTAGCACCAGCCTTATCCGACTTTTCATCAGTTTTTCTGATTTCCTTGATAATAGCGTCTTTCATCTGCTTACGCTGTTCCAAACGCTGCTTATCTTTTTCATCACGTTCTTTACGTCTCTCCTCTTTCGATTTCTTCTTCGGACGAGTAGACTGATTCAATGCGGCAAGGTCAATCTGTCCTACCACATTAATCTTTGATTTAAACTCTGTCGGACGAATTTTAAAAACCTCGTCTTCTTGTTTCCCGGTCTGTGCAGCGGGCATTTCTTTCTTTTCTTCCTTCAGC
>ERZ1026903.294-NODE-294-length-25079-cov-45.641584_pt1 | contig 25079 bp, 22 predicted proteins | sample MGYA00380180_ERZ1026903 | MGnify/ENA primary metagenome ERZ1026903 (study PRJEB33269, sample SAMEA4719816) | human gut metagenome | biome: human-associated habitat; feature: organic feature; material: feces | place: Cameroon | collected 2013-10 ... | reverse complement strand
ACAAAATGGCGCAGGATAAGATTGCTTATTATTTCGAGCAGAGCAAGAAGTATCTCGATGCTGTCAGCGTGCCTGCTGAGCGCAAGGAGGAATTGGCAAAGTATGCTCAGAAAATGATGAAGCGACAGTACTAGTTGATAGTTAATAGTTTATAGTTGACAGTTGATAGGGCAATGTTCAAAGTAATAGATACACATACGCATTTTGATGCGGAGGAGTTTGATGAGGATAGGGCGGAGGCTTTCGCCCGTGCCAAGGAAGCGGGGGTAGGCAAGGTGTTCTTGCCTGCCATCGATGTGAAGACCACACACGCGGTCCTGGCATTGGCTAAGGAATATCCGGGCTATGCTTATCCGATGATTGGTCTGCATCCTGAAGAGGTGAAGGCTGACTGGAAGGAACAGCTGGCTGAACTCCGGAAGATACTGGAGGAACATCGCATGACCGGTAATGCCTGTCAGGCGGCGGGTACTCCTCAGTTTTCTGACTTGGTCGCCATCGGAGAGGTAGGACTTGATTATTACTGGAGCCGTGAGTTCGAAAACGAGCAGATCGAGGCTTTCGAGGAACAGGTGAAGTGGTCGGTAGAAACCCAGCTCCCGCTGATGATTCATTGCCGCAAGGCGCAGAACGAGATGGTGCATCTGCTCAGAAAGTACGAAAAAGAACTGCCGGGTGGCGTCTTCCATTGCTTTACGGGCAATCAGAAGGAGGCGGAAGAACTCCTCTCGTTCGATAAGTTTGTATTGGGCGTCGGTGGCGTATCCACCTTCAAGAGCAGTCATCTGCGTGAAGACCTCCCTGCCGTAGTTCCTCTGGATCGCATCGTTCTGGAGACCGACAGTCCGTATATGGCGCCTGTTCCTTATCGCGGCAAGCGTAATGAGAGCGCTTTTGTGGTAGAAGTGATGAAGACGCTCGCCAAGGCTTATGGCATAAGCGAAGAGGAGTTTGCCCGACAGACCAACCTCAATGCAGAGCGGGTTTTTCCGCTATCCGTATCGCAAGTATAGGACGCAAGCGTTCAAAACTCCTTAAATAAACATAAAAAAACAATGAAAGTTATGGTATTTCGGAGGAAAAGCAATAATTTTGCACTTCGAAATTGTTGCAGCAGCATGTTGCGGCGATTAAGAAGAGTTCTTCGGAATATGGAAAGGTGCTCGAGTGGCTGAAGAGGCACGCCTGGAAAGCGTGTATTCCCCTAAAGGGAATCGGGGGTTCGAATCCCCCTCTTTCCGCAGAAATCACTGAAAATTAGGTATTTCCAAAACATCGTATTTTATCCAACTAAGTAGAATCCTGCACATTCTTGCACATTTTTGCACATTTTTGCACAATTCTGCTTGCAAATAGCTTGCAAATGATAACAACGAAACTATACTTAGATACAAGAGCGGTCAAGGACGGAGAGCCTGCACCGCTCAAAGTTGCCATCACGAAGAAGCGACAGGCAGCTTATATTCCTCTTGGTGTCAAATTGAAAAAGGAACAATGGGATGTCAAGAAACAAAGAATAGTTGATGCACCAAACAAGCAGAGATTGGAAATATTTGTCAAGAACAAATTGGTAGAGATTGAAAACGCTATATTGGAACTGCAGATGAAGGGAGAACTTACTCAACAGACTTCAACGCAGATAAAGAATAAGGTTGTGGCCTATCTAGACCCTGATGTTAAGAAGAAAGACTTATTTATAAATAGGTATATAGAATATATGAATAGTCGTTCAGCACAAAGGACCAGGGAAATATATGCAACCACTTTGAAGAAGATGCGCGATTTCGATAGCAAGGTAGATACCTACGCTTTTGAAGATATCTCAAAGGATTGGCTGAAAAGGTTGGATGCCGAGTTGGTAAGACAAGGGTTAAAGAAGAACTCCAGGAATATACATTTCAGAAACATACGTGCCGTTTTCAACGATGCTATCGATAATGAGATAACCAGCCATTATCCGATGAGAACATTCGATATAAATCCGGAACAGACAGAAAAACGTTCTCTTTCTGTAGATGAGCTACGTACCTTATTTAATTATACTGTGCAGCCATGGCAGCAGAAGTACCTGGATTATTTCAAGCTTACATTCTTCTTGATCGGGATAAACCCTGCCGATATTCTTAATTGTACGGATGAGAATGTTGTAGATGGAAGATTACTGTATAGACGAAAGAAGACGGGAAGACTGTATAGCATCAGACTGGAACCGGAAGCTATACAGATAATAAATAGGTATAGAGGAAAGACAAAGCTAGTCAATTTCTCAGAGAACATGAGAAACTACAAGCAATTTGTGTGCAAGGCAAACAAGGGACTAAAGGCAATAGGCCCTGTCACTAAAGAAAGGAACGAGAAAAAGAAAGCTCATGATTTTCAGAAGGAATATCATACAAAGCATAATCCTCTGTTTGATCATATCTCTCTGTATTGGGCTAGGCATACGTGGGCAACAATAGCCTTCTCCATAGGAATACCCGAAGAAATCATTGCCGAAGCATTGGGACATTCCCATGGAAACAGGACAACAGCTATCTATATTGACAAGAGTGTTGCCAATATAGACGCTGCAAATAGAAAAGTATTGGATTACGTTCTATATAAGGAGCAACCAAAGGACTAACCCTTGGAAGCTCCTTTCGAACCAATTAAATTATCAGACCATTGGCCTTCATGAAGTTAACCATTGCCCTGTTCTGTGGCAAAAGAGCAGGGATATCCATTCTGTTAGCCTTATACAAGTTGGTAGCAGAATTATACATATCCCAGGCAGTTACAAACTCCTTATCGTGATAGGCCTCCAGCATATCCTCTGTAAAGAGTGTAATCTGTGACTGATTGAGAGGGTAGGTGATATTCTCACGAATAGACTTTCGTGATGTATCTGCCTTTACTCTGGTAGCAGTCATCAAACCAATGAGCAAGAACATCTGTTCTGCAGTAATGCGTGTCTCCTTCATCTTGGCAATACGCTCACGATCAGTCTCGATGATGTGCCGGGCATCGACCAGCCATGACTTTAATGTATCAAGCATTGCTGCCACTTCCATACCAGAACCCTTCTTGCCCTTTTCGGAATAGCTGGACATATACAGTTCTGGAGAGAGCATACACTGATTGTGGCAAATCATCACATTCGGACCGAATCCAATCTGAATACCTTTCTGATGGAAGGCTACGGCCACATTAGTAGTAGTCTCATCATTATCAAAATCAGTGATACGAATATTGGCATAAACTCGGCGGAGAATATGCGCCTCTACCGCATGTTGACCTTTGACCGCTTCCACTTGTGGGAGGCGAACCACTCCAGGCGACTGACGGTCTCTGTTCTGTGCTGCAAACATATCATAAACCTCCACATTGTAGCCGAGCTCTGTACACTCATCAATGACCTTATTGAAAAGGTCAAAGTGATAGATGCCACGGAGCGGATTTCCGTAAACATCATCCTCACGGTGTGTGCGACTCAACTGTTCGAGAGTGATAGCTTGGGTCTTGGCTTTCTCGAAATCAAAGAACTTGTCTTCATTAACTGAAGAAGGAACTGCTACCATATCCTCGGCAGCCTTACTCAAATTTGTTGCTGTTGTCATAATCTTTAATATTTTAATTGGTTACAAATTATTTCAATGGAATGCCTGCTTCTTCAAGAAGCTTGATTCTCTCTTCCTTTGTTGCTTTTGTCAAGTTTGTCTCTTTGACAAAATTCCCGGCAGAGTCTCTTGTTATAAGAAAAACATAGTCGGCATGATTGATCCAACTTCTCTGACACTCCTCACGATAGGCACTGGCCTCCTCGTAAGTCTCAAACCCGCTCTTTGTGTCATACATTGAATCATCGCGGGTAACATACAAGCTACTAGTCTTCATTTTTAATCTCAATTATGTACATTAATTCTTTCTCTAAAACATCCTTGTCTTGGTAAGGAGAATCGTACTTATATACGACTGCATCATCAAGATAAGTTCTTACTCCCTTCATGAAGCCATCTTGTAACACAGAGTTATCTGTTATGTAGACTGCCAGGAAGAAGCCGTTTCGCTCCTGTGTATCTCCTAGGCCAACTGCACTGAAATGACTTCTGAAAGTAGTACCCTGCAACTCGTCGAATGAATACTGTATCATAAGTCTTTTCATCATTTCAAAGAATACTGCTACTTTAATTGCTTTCATATAAGTGACTTGACCGTGTTGTCGAGGGCTTATTTTATTAATGTTTCATTGCTAAATCTACTATCGCTACGACAAATAGAAAAATTAATCCGTTTATTAAAAGAATGGTACCCATATCTACTTAAAATTAAAGAAGTCCTTAATCTGTTTCTTCTCGTCATCGCTGGCATTCAAGATGTCCTTCACTATGAAATCTGCAAGCGGAGCTAATACTGTATTCATAGCATCAATCAATTCACCCTGCGCTCCAAGTTTAGAAAGGACACCTGCATATTCACAAAGAAATTCTTGTGATAAAATGAATCCCATTTCATAATTCTTTTTGATTTCCTTAATTTCTTTCATCTTTTTAAGATTTTAATTGGTTCAACATAATCTGTGGTTAGTCAAAATAACCACTCTTTCTATATGCAAAGGTACAAAAAAAAATGTGATATATGCAAATATACCACACTTTATTTTAGTTAAAAATACTAAATTAAACTCGCTGAGTATCAAGAAGTTAGGTGTTTTGGTATATACTACTTAGTGTAATGATTTTTGTGGCTTCACCAATCTTGTCTATCAGATTGGTTACAGCTTCATCAACTCCACACAAAGCATTATACACATCGTTTGGAATATTATCCGTCTCCAAACCATTACTACTCATTTTCCAAGTCTGGTTTAGCTGCCTTGCAGCATCCACCATTAATTTAATGTCCGTCATACTTTATCTTATTTAAGAAAATACTCTCTGATGTCATACACACCATCCTTGTCTTTCAACAAGTCGATAGCAAGGCTGTGAGCATACTTGACAAGAAGCTCATTGCCAATCTCCTTCACGTCTTCCTTGCCGAGAATCTTGGCAATGGTGCATCCGTGGTCACTTACAACCTGATTCATAGCAACGTACAAAGCGTAATCGTTATAATAAGGCTTCTCCTCTGTTGCTAGTTCGAGACTAGTCATTGCTTTGAGCCAAGTCTGCATATCCCAGGTTGCAGGTGGGTTCATTCCGTCAACAATTTCGGAAGCCTCCTTCTTGGTGAGGTAGTTCTTCCACTTGATAGCGCAAAGCTTCTCGATATACTCCTGTGCCAGTTCCGGATGCTTCGCTACCATATCCTTCATCATGCAACGCATCGTATCTCCAAATGTGTGCATGTACTTTACGTTAGTTGATGAAGCCATCATTCCATACAGCTCATCAAACTTACTCATAATGTCTTTTGCTTCCATATTATATTGAATTTATGTTTGTTATGATTCTGCTGTTAGCAGATTCTTAAGCTCCTTAAAGTCTTCCTTTGCGAAGCTGATACTCTTCTTACTGCCGAAAAGTATGGTTGTTACGATATTGTCTGGCAAATCGATTGCGATAATACCATCATTAATACGACCCTTGATAAATCCAAGATCAAACTCATAGTCACCTATATTCTCTAGCATCTGCATGAGGTCTGAGAATATGGTATCAGCATCAATGTTTCCGTCTTCATCGGCAATGAATAGGGTAGCGTTATCAATACTCTTGCCCCAACTTTCTTTGTTCTTAGCGATGATGTTGTGTGAAGCTCGCTTCATATACACGGAAGGAATAGCCAATGCAGGGTTCTCCTTCACCATATCGCTTATCCTAGCGTCTGCCCACAAATCAAGCGATGTAAGCAGTTTCTCTTTCAGTTCAGTTATGTTCATTCTTTCGTTCCTCCTTTATGTGTTTTATTATACCATACAAGATACTCTTGCCAAGTCTTGTCGCTGTGATTTGTCATATAGTCGTTAAGCATAGCAGATTTCTGTTCTTCTGCTTGCGCTACTTCTTTTCTCAAACGCTGCATCAAGGATAGGTGCTTCTTTAACGCTTCCTGCCCTTGCTGGGTACTCTCGATACGAGGACGTATGATACGCAATTCCTCATCTTGAACCAGCTTAGACACATATTGCAAGCTGTTAACGTATTCCTGATTCTGCATCAAGTACTGACGTTGTGCGCCTGTAAGATTGTCCTCAATCTTATCAATCTCATCCCAAAGTGGGGTAGGAGATTGCTGCGCTTGCATATTGATAGATGCTCGCTTCTGTTGTATTGCCTCGTACATTTTCTGTAGCTCGGCATCCATCATCTGCGGCTGTTGCTGACTTGTGCCCATTTCCAATAGTGGGCTGTTTCCAAAATTCATCATAATCAATATCTTTAAGTTGGTGATATATTATAGAGAGGTGAGAGGGCATCCACCAACGAGGGCAAACACCCCTCACCAACTCATTTTTTCTTAGTCCTTTTTACAGACTTTCTTGCTCTGTTACGCTCCCGTAGTGGGTGTTGAAGCAGATTTGCAGCAACAATAGCTGCCATAACCTGTAACTGTAGGAGTGCTAGGAAGTACCAACTGCCCCTTGATATCATAGGCGGTCTTCAATTCCATAGCTTGCAGCAAAATCTTCTCCTTGTAAGGAGCAAGAGCCTCCATAACGGCAATCTTAGTCTCCAGGGCAGCCATCTTTGCGTTGGTTGCATCATACTGGTCTCTGCCAGCCTTGTAAAGACCAAACTCTGCGTCAATCGCTCTGCGGTTCTCAGCATTGATAGCATCAACCTGTGACTTGTAAAGACCGAACTTCTCTGCGATGTCAGTCTCACGCATAGCGTAGAACTTGTTAGCGGTGTCGAGCTTCAAGCCGAACATGTCGGTGAGCAGCTTCACCTCGTCAGCGCATTCCTTCTCCATCACCTGCAAAGCAGTAGGCTGGTTAGCGTTGTAGTTGGCGCCATAGCCATTTGCATTGATATTCACGTTCTCTGGCATATTGCTACCACCGAGAGAGCCGAACACGCCGCGACCATTGCCGTTGAGCAAAGCTAAAGCCAATCCACCGATACCAATACCGAGGGCTGTTCCTGCCAAGCCCTTGCTGGCATACTCCTTCTTACCATCTTCGTAGATTTTCTTTTCCACGACTTTTGCATCTGTCATTTCCATTTTTACAATCTTTAAAATTACCTATGTTAACTAACACTATTTGTAACGTTACGTGTGCAAAGTTAGAAAATTGTTTTGAAATAAGCTATAAGGCTATCATGGTTTTTGTTAGTGGCTCTAAATCAGTGGTTTATGGTGATAGTAGGTAGACTCATTTTTAATCCTCTTAGAACGGAAGAATTTACTTTGCAAACAAAAAGGGCGACCGCTCATCACGAGTAGTCGCCCTAGTTATCCAAAATAAATCTCAAAACCTTAATTAAACAACTTTTCTAAGATTCTTTCTTTTTCTTCCTTGATATATATAGTAAGTACATAACTATGAGTATAAAGCAGAACCAAAACATCTGCCCCGTTTTTAAGAATATCTTCTGCATACTTGACAGAGATTTCTCTTTTATAGAAGGAGCGTCAATCTTATAGAACTGAGAGGTACCAATCTTTGATAAGGAGTCACATCTTCCTCTGTAATATATAAAGCTATCTTTGTATGCTTTATATGTACTGATGGTATCGAGGAGCATTCTTCGTTCCTTTTCAAATAAATAGTGACTCTCGTAATGAAAACGATCTTCACCAATCTTATTCCCTTGCGCATCATATCGGGTTGCTGTGCTATCTTTTACATAGCTGCTATCTTTGGTAGCCTTTTCTGTTTCTCGCTTTTGGATATGTTGCCATTGCTCGAAGGCATAAGACAATCGGGTAGTGAAGAGGGAATCGAACTTTTTTTCACTCTGCTTGTCTGTGATGAAGGTTTGTGTAGTTACTGCTCTAGGAGTACTGCACCCTAAGACAGAAACAAGCGCAAGACCTACCACTAGGGTAATGGTTGCCCATTTCCAAAATCTTATATCATACCATTTCATCATTTATTCAATTTTAGATTACCATACGTAATGTAGCTAAGTCTGCGAAGCCACCCTTTAAGAAAACCTTTCTGGTCACCGACTGCGATTCTCTTTAGATAAGCTTTTCTATCCTTCTTGAAGGCTTCGAATAGTCTTTCTCCATTGGATTTATTAATGGCATACAGCGTCTTATTACCGATAATACCATCTGCTGTGATACCTAATACAAGTTGTAGATGTTTTACAGCTTTACTAACTCCGCTGTTATAAGCAAAGTCTACCAGCATATTGGCTACGCTCTGATCTTGGATTTGGTCCGCTTTGCAAGCGTTCCAATAGTTCTGCTTGAAAACTCGATGAAAGTCTTCCTCAGTAAGGCGTTTTACGTCTTCTTCATTAAGAACACCATCACCATTCTTGTCATACCCGACTCTTCTCCAGGTAGCAAGGGTGATGCCGTATTTTGTTGGACCGCCCTTATCTTTCTTGTTATTTGTGTATTTGTCCGTTTCCCAACTGAGGATAAACGGAACAAGTTTACTAGAATCAGCCATGTTTACTTCTCCTCCTCGCTATAATCATTTCTTTGAATAATGCAGCCAAATACAATAATGCTTACTATAATAGCTGCCACCATAATAATCGCTAACATCATATCTTTTCCTCCTTTTCTGTATAATTTAGATAGTCCGACAAATATGGAATCTTCTCGATAAATTTGAAGCGCATGAGGTAGTACATAAAGCTAACAACATACCAAGGAGGGGTACCCTTCTTGAATATCTGTTTCAAGTTCTTCAGAATATTGCATCCATAGAACCACAATACTAGATACGAGATAAAGGAAACACATTGAACGGAACCTTCCATTTGTCCTTTGAATCGCCCGATTGCATATACTGCTGCACAAAGAACGAAGAACACGGTAGCGTGACCGATGCACACAACAGCTTTCTTCAACTCGAAATTTTCTCCTTTTGCAATCATGCCACTAAGATAACCGAAAATAAAGTTGAGGGTGAAGACGATCATTAGCGAAGATAACTCTCCTTCAATCGGTTTAAGATAGGCGAGGAGTGCAAGAACTACGCCTACAACAATATCTTTAATTCTATCTGCCATACTATAACTATTTGATGATTAAATAATAATGCTGCAAATATACAACAAAATATTTAATCATCAAATAGATTTCACGAAAAAGTGCAAAACTTTATGCACTCATATAAACGCATATATATATTTTTGAAGAAATATTGTATATAATTGTATATAATTTCCTCGAAATATTGTATTTTTAAAAGCATCGAAATTTGGAATTAAAACAAAAAATCCCCTATACCACGCCAATAGTATAGGGGAAATATCACATTCCTACTCGGAAAAGTGAAGCTCGATTAACTGCTGCAAAGGTAAGCAATGATTCCGAAACCACCAAATTTTTCATCATTAATTAGTTAGATACAGATACAATCCTTCCACGAACCACATTATCAATATCATAGTTGATGATGTCACCCAAGCCATGAAGAACTTATCTATCGTTTTATACTTATAGGAAAGGTACAGGTAAGCAATAAACGTGCTGTTGATTATTACCAGTATCGCTACTATAATCAAAGTACAAAACATATAATCCATACTCATACATGCTCGCTTATCCGTGCTGCGATAGGGCTTATCCGTTATGATTTTCTCTTACTCTTAATGAAGTGCAGTATATCCCACTTCTTCCAATATCGGGTGTGCCCACGCTTCTTGCATTTTCCGTTCGGGATGTCACCCCTAGCGACCATCCTGTTCAACGTAGCATCAGAAACATGCAGTTTCTCCTTGACTTCCTCGGTAGATAGCATCGGGTTAAGCATATCGGGGATGATGTCGCACAATCTATCTAGGTCATCATCGCTCATTCCGCAAGCGGTAATGACCTCACCATTTCGCTGCTGCTCGTCAGCCTTAAAGCAAGCATCACTCAGCGACTTAAAAGCCGTTCCGAGCATCTTATAATTCAATATCTTTCCCATTATGCACAGATTTTACGTCCTAACTTTGACCTGCTGATAAACAAATCCACAAAAGAGTACAGATAGAATATTGCCGTTACTACCATGATAGTGTAGCATGAATCTACCATATCTTTGGTGGTGTACCAGCTCCATTCCACAATGTGAGCCGCATTGATGCTTGCAAAGTAGAAGAAGGGAATGCGGTATCTCCAACATAGGAAGAAAAATCGGCTTGCCAGTATAAGAACCATTGGCAAAATATAAACCATAAAGTAAATGAAGAGATAGCAGGGAAAATTCTCATTGTTTGTTATGAACATTTCCCTTGGATGCTGACTAAAATCCCACATTCCATAAGCGTGGAATAGCATAATCGTAATTGGAACATACTTGCAGAACCATCGGAAGAACTTCAAGATTCTTCTGGAATATCGGTTACCATACTTCATGAGCATCCCCATCAGCTCCGACACATCAATGTCCTTTATCAACCGTTGGACTTCGGCTTTTTGCTCTTCTGTCATTGAAAAACCTCCTTTTGTCTATAGTTAATTGTTCATAATTCGTTGATTTAAAATGATGGTGCAAAGATACGCTTTTCTGCACAAAACCAATGGAAATGAGAATATTTTTGTGTTAATCTTTATAAAAAGTAACAATCTGAAAGTAGATGGCTACAAAAATAGCGTTAGAACGGCTTCCTTACCAAATTCTAACGCTATTATTATATCTACACTGGTATTATCCTATCACAACATCAAGGGTCTCCATATCAGCGAACTTCAAGCCGCAATCTTTCGCTGCCTTGAACAACTCCTTCTCGTCAACTTCCTCGATGGCTACCTCTACCTCCTTGTCGGCAAGTTCCTTGAAATACTTCTCGGTCTTCTGCTTCTGATTGAAGAAGTACTCATTGACCTCAGCGAACTTGGCTGAATCGTCCTTGGTGTATTCGTAGCCCTCATTGGCATGCTTCTGCTCAAGCTGCTGGCACTCCTGAAGCTTGCACTGCATCTCCTCGAACTTATCGTCCTTCAAGCTCTGCTGCGCTTCCTCCACATCCTTGTCGTAGGTATCGGCTACTTGGCGCAGTGCCTTCATATTCTTCCAAACTCGCATAGCGGCATCATCGCTCATTGATGATGTCTTCAATGCCTTCAATGTTCTGTAGGCTGCAACAGCCTCGATTGTCTTAATCTTTTTCATAATTGTTTCTTTATTTTTATGTTATACAATATTCTTCGCCAGATTGCCATAGCAGAATACCTTTCCTATTAACAGTGCAAAGTTAAGAAAATAATTCCGAATAACAATGCAGGAGGAGCAAAATTTACGAATTTTAAAAATCAGCTTCCCCACGTTGGGTAATCACTAGGTCGCAACGTGTCTGCTTTCTCGGTGAGAACGTAAACCACAAATACGTTTCTAGCACATTTATTATATTAAGAACATCTACGTTTTAACGCATAATATAACTACCTCCTGGAGGAACTTGTTTCCATCCACCATCTATATTAATTTCAAAAGATAATTGACACATTTGTCCATAATATCCTCCTTCATAAACATTATCAAATCTTATATATACTTCAATATAATCTGTTCTATCGCCTTTAGGAATAGTTACAGAACCTGCACCTTGACCAGAGCTATTAGATACATAACCTCTTCCGTATGTTGTCTTATTACTAGTAGGCATACGAAAGGTCTGATTATTACCATAAGTACAAACACTTCTAAACATACCATCAGTAACTGTTAATGCAGCATCAGGAAGTTTATATATTTTAGCTTTACAAATACAAGTAGCACCAACTAATTCTCTCAACGATGAGAAATCAACAAAACCACTAGAACCACTTTTAATACTTTCCATATTAATTTGTCTAGGATAATATTTAAAACTAATAGCACCTGGAGGAGATATAAAAATTATTTTTGTATTATCATATAAAGTTGCATTACGAGTATATGCTAAAAAAGGTACAATAGTAATAAGCTTATCTCCACTACCTATATCAAAAGTTATTTCTCTACTTGCATATATAAAATCTGTTAGTTTTTCGCAATTACCAACATAATAATTTTTATAAATCTTATCAGTATTATTATATGGTGAATCATAACAAATTTGTATCCAAAAAGACCAAGCTAAATACAAATCGGTAATTATATCTTCCATAGTAACATTTGTATTATCATCCGCATTTGCCTTCTTATATAGAACACAATTAAATTTAGGAGTTGAAGAATAATAAATTTCAACATTAAATAACTGAGGAATAGAAGATTGGAACATATTACTTATTGCTTTACTATTATAGTTTCTAAAATCACCTAATCTATAAGGAGAATTAGTACCACCTTTTGGAAAGTGTTTTCCTGAAGCATATACAGTATTCGAATTAGTACTTGCATCTTTATCAATACCTCTAACTCCATATACATTATCAATATAAAGATTTTTACATGCTTCAATAGCAAAACCTTCTCCTCCATAATTATAACGTAAGCTCTTATAAGTATCCATAGGTATATTCATACCACAACGAACAACACAAGTATATTTATTATATGAAGATGTTACTATTTCGTCAGAGTCTTCTCTAATAGGATATTCTTTAAAGTCACCTTTACAACTAATAGGTTTATACCTACTCCATATATTTATATTCTCACTCTTGCAAAGAGTAGCAAGGTCATTGCTACTCTCTCCAAGAGCTCGTTTAACATCATCAATGCTAACAGGAGCACTAATAATTCCAGTTTCACTATTGTAAGACATAATCTTTATTTTTTAAATATTCAACTTCAGTTTCAAATCTGTTACAACTTCTTTAGTAACAACTCGCTCTACTGTTACATTGAACACTTTCGCAAGCTATATAAAGCGTTCCATACGCTTAATCTTTAGAACTTAAAACACTAGGCAAGGCAGCTCTATAAGAGCCACCCTGCGTTAATACTTACTCTGCTGCCTCGCTTGCCATATTAGCGGCGATAGCGGAATTAACCTCCTTAATCAATGATGATACCTCACTGAGCTTGCTCTGCGGAACACCGCTGATGTTGTAGGTCAGCTCGCTGCCGTTGAAGCTTGCGTTGGCATTGCCGAGATAATTACCATTTGCGTCACCATAGATACTCATATTGATGCTCTCGATGTTGCCACCCGTCTTGTCAACATTGTAGGTGATTTCTACTCGATAGCCACCCTTGGTATAAGTGGCGGTTGTCTGTTCACTCTTCTTGTTAATTTTTAAATTCTCCATTTTCTAATCTAATTTAATAAATTAATATTCTTGTTATCTAATCTCTTCTTGTTGCAGTCTTCCTTATCTCCACTCAATCGCAGAACCTCTGATTCAAGGAAGACCACCCGAGCCTTCAACCTGCTGACCTCATCGCCCACCTGCTCGATAGCACCGAATGCCGTTGCAATCAGCTTCGGAGACCAGTAGTTAATCTTGTAGTAGCCCTTCTCGTCCGTCTCAACGATGTCCTTTAAATGAGGGTTGCACAAGACGTGTTGGGCAATCCAACCGATAGACCTTGTGTTGTCCTTCTTCCAAGCGAAGCCATAAGTGCCACCCATTGCCTTGATGATACCCAAGTAGTCCAGCTTCCGCAAATCCTGCTTCAAGCGGACATCAGAAGATTGATAAGCTGTAACACCACCAGCGGCAAGAATACTATTAGGGAAATAAGTATTCATATTATAATCATAATTGTATATATGACCTGTAGTACCAATATTATATCTTCCACTTGAGTTATTATATTTCGTTAAAGCTAAAGCTCTAATTCTACTAACAATACCATTACGAAGTGCAGTATGACTACTGAGATGACTAAATACTAATCTTACATAACGATAATTATCATTACCAACGTTTACATTTAAAGGACCGACACAAATATCACATCTATGAGACCAACCTTTTAAAACTTTAGAAACATATTCAGTATAAACACCATTACTATTTCCAAAATATACTTGACATTTAATATCAACTCCGTTATTTACATCAACGCTTATCCAACTAAGTTCTTGATAGACTTCAGGAGGTATTTTAATAGTAACTCTAAGTTGATTTCTCTTTATTTGAGCTAGTTTATCGGCATCGCTATTACCATTCATAGCATCTCTACCTAAATAGAAATTTTCTGTATCAGAATTATCATTTATAAGATTAAATAAATAATTAGGATTAATAGTATATGTAATCCAAGAACTTCCTCCATTTTCTGAATATTCTAAGCTTATATTATTACGGTCGATACCATTAAACATATTAGTAACATTAGCTCCTATACTACCATCCCAATTTTGTAAATCAGTACCATACGCATTTGAATCAGCAGTAGTAAACATTATAGCTTTAGCAGTAAGCATATTGTTAACTTTAACTGAACCATTGAATATAGTACTACCATTAAAAGTACTACCACCGTTAAGTGTAAGCTTATTAAATATAGCATCACCATTTTGATATATGCGCCAATTATTAATATTAGCTTGACTAGTCATGTTTTGAACTTTCACCCAACCACTATTACTACTATTACCTAGATATAAATCACCACCACTACCTCCAATTCTAGCTCCACCATCAGGAGTTATAGTTTTAATACCAGCAAGTCTAAGTGTACCATCACTTTGCGCACTATTAGCATTAAATGCAGAACCTTCAGCTATACCAAGATAAATAGTTTTGTTAGAATGAGTATATTTAAGTCCAGCCCATTTATTCCAATCCCAGGCAGTTTCACCAAAGCGAATAGCCGCACCAGTATTAAATATTACTTGGTTATCTATAGCAGATATACGAGCATTAGCATTTACATCACTATTTAATCGTATAGCACCGTTAGCAGAATTATTATTGTTTATATAAATAGTTCCGTTCACATTACCAGTACCATCAAAGCTTTGACCCCAAATAGTTCTAGCTGTTAGAAGTTTAGTTGCAGAAGCTACATTAATATCATATATACTAGTACCGTTTAGAAGTAACTTACCATAGTCTAATCTTAAAGTATTATTTGTTTTTATAGTCATACCAAAGTAATCAGTAATAGTAGTACTATATGCTCCAGTATTTGGATAACGATGGTCAAATCCATACCAAGGATGTTTATTAGTACCATCGCTCCAAACATCCTTCCAATTAGGAGACCAATTTATATTACCATTAAAAGTTCTGCCATCAGTACCATGAAGTCCGTCAACAGTATCTGCATTTCCTGCACTACTAGCATAGTTAACACTAATATTACTAACACTTTTAGTAGTTCCACCAACTGTTATACTAATACCTTTATCGGAATTAGATATAGCTGTAAGAAGACCATTAGCGTGTATACCATCTAATTTATCAGAATTACCTACAGTAACATTAGCAGGGTTTATGTCTCTAAGAGCTGAACCATCTGATTCCCAAGCAACTAAATGCGAAGTAGAAGTTAGTACACCTGCCCAAGTAACATGAACACCATCAACCTTGTCAGCATTGCCTGCACTTGTAGCATAAGCACAACTACCACTAGAAGTAATATAACCAGTATCATTAGTAAGTTGACTTACTTTTGTAGGTATTTCACTCTTCTTAGCATAATCTGCTAAGCTTTGATGACTAGTAAGATAAGTTCCTAAATCTACAGCAGTTCCACCAGTAGCTGCAATAGTTTTAGTAACACCGTTAATCTTAACACTATGTGTATGACTAGTTGCCGACTTACCACTAAGAAGTGAATCTACACTACTTTTGGTATAATAGTTAGCAAGACTTTGGTGACTAGTTAAGAAAGTTGCACCTTTAGTAAAAGTAATACTCTTTCCACTTTTAGATACAGACGTGATAGCATTCCCACTTCCACTTACAGATATTGCATTAACGTAACCATCAAGTGACTGATGACTAGTTAAGAACGTACTACCTTTAACTACGCTGATAGTAGTACCATCCTTGGTGACAGACGTAACCGCATTACCGCTACCGCTGACAGAAATAGCAGTAGCACTACCACCTTCCAAGCTAGAGATACGAGAATCAAGAGCCTTGATGGAGTAGGCAGAGGCAATCTCACTCAGCGATTCTGATGTAAGCTTCAAGGCATCTGAATATTTCTTCACACTGCCGTTCAAGCCGCCACCACCGCCCGTGGTAGATGCTCCTGCTCCGTATGCCGTGATACCACCTGTGGCATAGAGATTACCATCAATCTTGATAGCCTTATTGGTTGCATCATACGTTATCTTAATGCCATGGAAGGAGATTGCGCCCTCGAAGGTAGCATCGCCCGATACGCCAAGTTTAGAGAATGGAGCGTTTGGCTTCAAAGACACAAGGTCAGCAACGCTCGTTCCTGCACTTCCTTCCTTCCAAGTCGGCTCGAAGAAGGTGAGGTATGCGCCAAGATTCTTCTCACTGATGATAAACGATGTCGGGTCTGCGTGAACCTTTCCGCTCACATCCCACCAGATAGCACCATTGGCAAGATAACCCGAGCCATCGAAGCGGATGAGGGAGGTTGCAGGGGTAAGATTTCCGCTATTATAGTCCTTATCCACCATCTGACCGCCCCACCATGTTGCGATACTCTTCTTTCCTCTATTCTGGTCTATTGCTCCGTTGATACCGCTCTGAACGTTTCCGTCTCCGTCTCTCAGCGCAAGGAGCGTTGTCATTACAAGACCACCGTCAACATATGTAGTCTGACCGAGCGCATCCTTGAGATACTTGTAACCTGCGAGGTCTGTGATATTCTGCTTCAAGTCACCATATATCTTGCTAGTGATATAGGCATTAGCCAAACCAAGTTTGTCATAGAATGCGCTGTATGCGGACTGAAAGTTGGTGAACTTCGTTCCCACGGCAGAGACGATAGCAGCCTTGCCGTTAGTATCAGCCTTATTGTAATTTGTAGATATATCTGAGAGATACGTAACGAGTTCCGTCTTGGCAGTAGAGAGAGTAGTGAAAGCAGTATTAAGGTCGGTGAGTTCTTTTGTACTCTTTAACACCTCTGCTCCCTTCACTTCATTGTACGACTTCTCGGCAGCTGCGAAAGCATCTTCAAGTCGCTTGGAATCCTGCGCCATTGCAGCAATCTCAGAAGGCTCTAGGTAGCCATCTTTGACGTAGCTGTCGAACGTCTTTTTGTTTTCGGTAACAGTCGTTCCGAGGGCGTTCAAGTTGCTCTGTGTCGTCTTAATCTCTTCTTGCGCCTTCTCAGCAGCTTTCTTGGCTTCCTCTGCCTTCGTGTCATCGGTATACTTGCTAGCCAATTTCCAATCGGCAATATCGAACTTTTCGCCTTCTGCCTTGGCGGTGGAACACTTCAAGATTTCGTTCTTGTAAGTGCTACCATCGTTCGGATAGGTTGCGTTCACCCACATATCGTTCACATCGTATGGTGGAACTGGCTGAGAGCCGAAGATGCGTCTCTTGGTGTTGGCGGTAGCTTGCGCTTCATTAGCCTTCTTATCCGCAGCGGCTGCATCTTTGAGTGCTTGGCTTGAATCTTTGAGTGCCTTGGTCAGCTCCGTATCTGTGATGATAATCCACTCATAGGTAGAGCCATCCTTGGCAAAGCGGTATGCCTTGCCCGTCTTGTTGTCATAGTAGAGGTCTCCCAAGTGGGTTTTCTTATCATTGTCGGTCTTCCAACTGATGGCTGGAGCATTCTTCAAAGTAGGAACGCCGTCATAGAACCAAGTCTCAATAGCTCCGTCTATCTGGTTTTGAAGGTCGATAATCGTCTGCGATTTATTGATAATGGTCTCAACGGCATTCTTATCCAAACTCTTGTCTGCGATATACTTATCCAAGGTTTTGCCATCATAGGTTGACTTAATATCCAAGTCTCCCTTGATGGTTACTTTCTTCTTGTCGCTATCAAACTTGACATAGGATTCACCCTCGTAGTTATTGGCACTAGTAGGTCGGTCTCCGAAGTACATATCTCCGTAGACGTTGAAGAATGCCTTGTTATTCTGCTTATTCACACCATATTCCACGTACTCCCTATTGGCAAAGGAATAGCTGTTGATGCCGTGATAGAGGCTGATGGATGGCGAATAGGTATCTACCGCCGAGAAGATAAGGCAGTTCTGACGTTCTACATCGGTTCTGTTACCGCACTGATTGAGTACATCACCTTTAGCAGGAACATCACTTGCCGTAGCGCAATCGGTATCAGAGAGGTCGATGTAATGATATTTCTTTCCTTCCAGCTCTACAGGGTCTTCATCACGACCGATTACCAATCGCCAATAGAAGTGATTGCCAGCCTTGTGATAAGTGCCCTTGCGAACGTTGAATGATTCCGAGCGCACCTGGTCGCCAACAGCGAAATCATTATCCACGGCATTGCCTTCCTGCTCTGCTAAGAAATAGCAACGATAAGCCTTCTGTGACACATTATTATATGTCACAGTAACCTCTTCTACCTTATGAGCCACCACACCGCCAGCAGGAGAGATTATCTCCTTACCACCGATGGTGGATGTTTTATTGATGACCAGCTCCTCGAAGATAGCCTTCATCCTCACCTCCAGGTAGTCGGTAATAAGATGAGAGCGACCTTCTGCATCTGGAATCCAGGAGCCTCCGTTCTCATTGTTGGAGTTACCGACAAGCAAACCACCAAGGAACTTCTGCACCTTCTCCCAAGTGATTGTGCTCTTTGCGGTGTTATCCTGCAGCCTAGATACAAACTCCATCCTAGAACGTCTAGCAGAATAAACGTTACTATCGGATGCAGGAGTGGTATCGTTCATGCCAATTACATAGACACCTCCACCATTACCGCTTCCTGTGCCGCCTATCTGCATTCCATTCACCTTAATGGAGTCAACCTTGTCTTCCAACTTACCCAACCGGCTTGTTGCAGCCTTTTCGCCTACGGTGTACTGAGGGTGGTCGTAAGGGATATCCAAAGGTATCTCCATTCCGATGATACGAGAGTTTCGGTAGTGCTTGCCATCCGCATCCACCTGCGCAAACATATCATTAATCAGCTTTACCTGTTCACCGAGAGGATGGTAATCGTATATTCCATCATTGTAGAACTTGTCGCCATCCATCGTGCAGGTGAAGTTTGAATTGCTGATCATGGTCTTCTGATAGTACTGCTTCGCTCTATCGAACAGAGATAACTGGGCAGTAGGGATGAGGTCCGTATCTGTAATCTTGGTTGCGTCCCAATTGAACAGGAAGAACCTATCACCTTCCTTCGGGCACATAAGACTATCGGGGAGTGTTCTTCCGTAGGTGTCGTTAGCCACTATCTCGAAAAAGTTCTCCTTGTCGATTATCTTGAAACTAACATCGAACTCCATACTCATGAGGGCACCGCTAGTGAACTTGATACCTAGAGTGAGGTTGCTCTTTATCCAACTAGCTTCAAAGCTTTCTGCGAAGGAGTCCATTGAACCGACCTGCCAAAACGTCTGTGTAGTCTTAGTTCCATCATCGTTATCAACAGTGCTATCGTAGGTCTTGATTCTGCTCACCCTGCATTCAACCTTCGGGTATTCTTCATCGAACATCACGACACCTTCGATAGCCTGCTTGTCATTCTTCACGACATTCACGTTCTCCAGATAGCCATCCTTGGCGTAGAAACCATCACTATCCACTTCCTTGTTAGGGAGCATGAGGTAATCAGTAGCAACACCATCGGTGGTGACGTCCGCATCGGCACCAGTGAAATATCCTTTCGGAATATTCCTATCTGAGCCGAATGCGTACAGTCTCGTGATATAAGTTGACTTGGATTCCGAATAGGACATAGACAGAACATTAACATCCTGCTCGAATGTTGTCTGTCCTTCCATTTCGCAATATCCAAGGTATATAATGGAGCCATCTATCCACCACTCGCAGTTGAGTGCGTCTTCGGAACAGATGGCGTTGAGAGCATCGAGAATACTGATGGAGCCGTACTCGATCAAAAATCTCTTCTGAACATCGAAAGCCTTGTTGTTGTACGTAGTGTAGTCAACAGAGAACTCCTTGCCATTGTACGTAAGACCTAGCGCCTTTAGGTTGCCAAGTATGACATTCATGTGTACGCTTACTGTTGTGGTGAGTTTGAAGGAGGTTTCGTTGGCTCCGTGCTGAGGGCGATACTTACAAAGCTTATTCTTCCAAGACATATAGTAGGCATCCATCTGCATTTCGTAGTCGTAGCCATCACTATCATTGTGCTTAGGGAAGTATGATGATGTAAGCTCAAAGTAGCCGAAGTCGGGAATCTCCACGGAGTCCCCAATCTCGAAATAGATAGGAGTAGCCGTAGTGAACTTCAAGATGATGTAGTGGTGGTCCATAAGCTGATATGACAGCTTAGAACCCTCGCCGAAGTCCTCTAATGTGAAGAATACCTTGTTATTTCTTTTAATCTGAATCATTAGCTTGTATATTTACTTGTTTCACCTCTGTCACTAGGGTCTGGCTCGTTGAGCTTTAGACTAAACTTCGCCATTTCCCGAATGAACTGACTGAATTGAGTGCAGGAGAGATAGATGCACCGATACCACACATTAGGCTGAAATCTGGTGCGGATAACCAGCTCTCCCTTGGCAAGAACCTCCTCGCAGAACCTAGCATAGTTCGTCATGAACGTATCTGAGTCCTTGGCGGTCATATTGAATGCCAGCGTTATCTCCCTCTCATCCAATCTAGGATTGTGCTTGATAACCGACTTGCCGTCCTTTGAGCGATACTTGTTGCTGATGAACTCCTTGTTTGGTGCAGGGGTCATGAGCGTACTGAGGGCGGTTTCATCTAAGAAGATGCCCCACGTAAGGTAGGCATCCTTGCCATTGATATAAAGTTGTCCGTTAGTCATAACTATTTAATCATTAAATAACCTCATAGGCTTCGCTGTGAGCCGCTTTTGCTATTGTTGAGTATAGTTGTAAGGGCTGACAAGCGAAAAGCCTATAGAGGTCAAATATCCTTTAATCTTCTGTTCATGTCATCCAGCTTGGCTCCGAAGTCATTGTAGGTGAGCTTTGAATACTTCACGATGTCTTCGAGATAGCTGTTTGTCATAATCATCATGTTTCTAATCTCCAATACTGCGCCATTGGTTGAGATACCGAGTGTAACGATGCTCTCCATTTGCGAAATGGTGGTAGTCATGTTCTGAGCGATGGACTCTCCTGCAATCTGCAGGGCGGTGAAGCGACCATTCAGCTCGTCTGCGGTATCTTGCCCCATAGATGCCCATCCTCCGCTTGTTGCGGTCTGTGATGAGGATGAAGAACCGGTGTAGCCTGTCACCTTCGCCCAATCATCACGTCTCTTCAAGCCTTCCTGGACTATATCATCGTAACGCTTGTTGAATGCGTCTATGTCGATTTTCGATGAATCTCCATTTGCAGCATCTATTGCATCTGCCCAATCCTCATAGAGTTTTTTCAATTTCCCATTCATGAGGTCTTCCATCGAGTAGGAGAGAAGAGCTTTCTGCATCATTTCTGCGAAATCATCAGAGAAGTCCTGCGCAGACTTGCTCATATCCATGAGGTTACTGATGAAGTTATCCTTCATGCTATCAAAGGAAATCTGAGTAATAGACTCGCGCCATTGCTCGGTCAGCTCATCAAGATTACCTGCAAGGTCCGCATAGTCTTCAAGTTTGTCAAGAACCGACTCTCCGTAAGCAGAACGTCCTTTGTAGTGTGCACCTGTATCTCTAATCTTATCAACCAAATCTTGGTATGAAAGCAACTTCTTCATTTCCTCTGGTGTGAGGGTGGTAATATCACCATTAAAGTCACTCTTCACGTTCTGTCTGATTTTAGCCAACTGCTCATTACTGAACCCGCTCCAATAACTACTCCATGAGTGGTGCGAACCATGATAACTCATCTGTTGCTTCGCTATCTCCATGACGTTGTGATTGTAGGTCTCCTGCTGCCGCTTAGCTTCCTTGTAAGCATTGGTTGATTCCTTACCATACGTACCTGTCATGGTGTCTTTCAGCTTGTCGATGGACTTCTGTAATCTCTCGTTACTGTCTGTCAGTCTATCAATAGTCTTCTGAACCTTTTCGGCATTTGAGTTGGTAAACCAATCTGATGGACCTTTCGATGAAAGTGCTCCGAGAGAGAGAATGTTTCCGACACGACCTAACACGTTATCTAAGAGACCGCCAACACCATTAACAACAATGCTTTCAAGAGCCTTGAATAGGTTTTCGGGAAGGTCGAAGATGGCATCAATGAGATTTCCCACGGAAGCAAGTATGCTGTCAACCAAATCTGATAGCCATTCGAATTGAAGTAGCTGAGTAAACGAATCAAGAATACCGGTCACGAAGCTCTTGATGGAACTTGCGAGATTGAGGATGAGTTTCGGTATCTGCGCCACCACTCCTACGATTGAGCCGAGAGCACTACCCATCATATTGGTTATTCCGTCTCCGATGGTACCGAGAGTGCTTCCTAGACCTTTCGATATGGTCGCACCCATCGTCTTAGCTACACCATTACCCATGGTGGAGAGTGATTCGTCAAGAGCACCTTTCAAGGCATCTATGTTGCCAACCGCAGATTGTACCTCCGAGAACCCTTCGTTGCCTTTCCATGTTCCGAGCTTATTGAGCGCAGCGGTGAGCCCCGAAGTATAGTTCGTAACGGCTTCAGTAGCGGAGTTGAGTTTGATGCCGAAGGTGTTCATTTTGTTCTTGGTATCAACTACAGCTTGGCTTGCATCGTCAGAGGACTTCTTGATTTTGTCGAAAGCCTCCTGTGTTATGTTACCATTTTTCAAGTCCTTCTCGGCATTGGCTAGCTTAGCATTCCATAGTTCTTCATTCTTGACTGCTGTCTGATATTCGAGAATAGACTGATTGAAACTGGTGATGGACGCAGCGAGGTTCTGCCACGTTGCATTCTGATCAGTTCCGAGGTAAGTACGAATCTCCTGCATGAGGTCAACAACCTTCTGCTGTGTCTGAGTATCGGCTTGCTGAAATTTGTCCGTGTTGGTGTAAGCATCTAGCTTTTCGAGCATAGGTTTAAGCATTTCCTTGCTCATATTGCCTACACCGCTCATCAGACCCTTCCAATCAATGCCCATAGAAATACTTTCGTAGTCGAAGTTGGCGAGTGCTTTTTTCTTCTCCTGCTGGAGAGTCTTCTTTTCGCCTTCCGTCTGAGCCTTGGCAATCTTCTCCTCGTACTCCTCGGCAATGGCTTGCTTCTGCTGATAGAGTGAACCATATTCCTTCAAGTAGTCGCGCATAGAGGTGAGGGCTTCCCTGTTGACCTCATCAAGCTTCTTGTTGTACTCTTGGGTAGCGAGGTCTCTAGCCTTATTGAGGGCATCGGACTGAGCAGAGGTAAGGGTTACTTTCTTGCCAGCTTCCTTGTTCTTCTTCTTGAACTCGGCTTCCTGCTTGTCAATCTCGGCTTTTCGCTTGGCATAGTCGTTCTTGATTTCAGCAATCTTCTTCTCCGTGCCTTCCTGCATCTGAGATATATCGGTGTCGATATTTTCCTGCTGCAGCTGCTTCAAATCTTCGTTCAGTTCCTCCTGGGCCTTCTTGCGGTCTTCTGCTAGCTTCTTGGCATCGGCGGCTGCTTTCTTGGCTTTGGAAGCGTTCTTCTTGGCATTGGCTTCTGCCTCTTCCTTTTCGCGACGCTTCTGCTTAGCATCGTCTTCTGCCTTGGTCTGCTTGGTGTTGGCAGCATTGGTATAATCCCATCCTCGCTGGGCGATAGCTTTGGTTGGCATCCATTTGCCGTTGACTAGCGCACCTGACTTCTTGTTGTTTCCTAAATCGCGTGCCAACGCAGAGAACCATCTTCCCATTTTGCCAAGCTCCTTAACATTCATGTTATTCATCCATGAAGGAATCTCGGCATCGAAACGTATTCTGAAATCTACGTTATTAACTCCGTAGTTCTGCATAAACTCCTTGACGCGGTTGTAGAGAACGTGTACATCCTCACCGGCACCCTGGAGCTGCTTCTGCAAAGCGTTTATTCTATCCTTGGTAAAAGTGGCCTTGTTTCCGAAATCCTCGGTAGCATCTGCTGCCCGGTTGATATTATCTGCCTCTTCACTATGCAGTTTCTTTGCTGCTCGAAGTTCATAGAGATAGCCAATCAATGCCTTCCTGGCATCACTCGTCTTGTCTCCCGTAAACCCGAAAGCATTAGCAAGCTTTTCGGATTCTGCTACCAAAGAAGCCTCCAACTGATTGTATTGCTTCAGATAGGTCTGATACTCCTTGGAGTGCTCATTCAAGCCAGCCATCTTCTGTGTTAAGTCATCAAACTGCTTGATAACCGAGTCAGATACGATGTTTTGTATGCCGACAGCAATACCGCTACTAGAGGTTCCGTAATCCTTCAACTTACCCAAAAGGGCTTGCTGGGCACTATCAACACGGTTGTTGTAGTCTTCGTTGGCCTTGGAGATTGCATTGGCTCTATTGCGCTCTGTAGCCTCCAGCTTGATTTGCTCAATGAGCTCCTTTGATTTGTCTATCTCCTGCTGCTTGACATCTACGAGGTTGCTCTCGTCGTCCTTGATCTTGTCGATAGCAATTCCGTAATTGCCATAGATGTTCGACAGCTCCTTGATGGTGTCCTTGTAAACCTTGGAGCCTTCCTTGGCTGTTTTCAGAATGGAGACTAGCGACTCGACCTTGCTGGATGCTTCATTTGCGCTTTCGGTAAACTTGAAGGTCTTGGTTGCCGCATCTTCTGCACTATTGCCGAAAAGATTGAACATCGTGACTCCTGCTGCTACTGCACCGAGTACCAAACCGAGAACGTTTGAGGAAGAAACCAGATTGAAGAGTGCCATAGCATCTTTTGCAGAAGTGATAGACTTTGCCAAAGATAAGAATGCCTTTGCACTCTCCCAAGCTACCTGTGCCTTAGATATTGCTATCATCGCTATCACCGCTGCCTTGTATGCTCCATACGCTGCTACGACAGTCATAAGCACCTTACCTACCGTCTCCCAATTCTCAACAAGGGTGGAAACGACTCCCAATCCGGTATTGATAACACCCTCCTGGGATTTGCCGAGTTCATTGA
>ERZ1026903.293-NODE-293-length-25113-cov-4.922021_pt1 | contig 25113 bp, 22 predicted proteins | sample MGYA00380180_ERZ1026903 | MGnify/ENA primary metagenome ERZ1026903 (study PRJEB33269, sample SAMEA4719816) | human gut metagenome | biome: human-associated habitat; feature: organic feature; material: feces | place: Cameroon | collected 2013-10 ... | reverse complement strand
CGGCCGGGTATCAACCGCTTAATGCATTAAATAGCAACTCACTCCCGGTTCTTATTATAAACAAACATCCAAAGTGCCATCGCACATATGATCACATACCCCAACACGCTATACCTATCCGGTACCTGTCCGAACAGGAAAAATCCGAGAATCGTCGAAAAGATGATCTGCGAATAATCATAAATGGATATCTCTTTCGCCGGTGCATGATAATAAGCCGCCGTGATTCCGAACTGTCCGCCTGCAGCCGCAAGTCCCGCACCTAGAAGCGTTAAGATCTGCAAGCCGCTCATCGGATGGAAATCCAGAAGCAGATATGGCAGTGTAACCACACACGAGAATCCCGAGAAGAAGATTACAACCGAAGAACCTTTCTGTCCTCTCTGCCCAAGGATACGCACCATCGCATAAGCAATACCTGCGCAGATCCCGCCGCACAGTCCGATCAGTGACGGTACCAGTGCCATATTCGTAAATGTCGGTTTGATTACAAATAAGCTTCCGATGAATGCACCCGCAACCGCCAGTGCCTGTGCCGGACTCATCTTTTCTTTCAGCAATAAAAATGAAAAGATAATTACAAAGAACGGCGACATCTTATTCAGCATCGACGCATCCGACAGCACCAGGTGATCCACCGCATAGAAATTACACAAGATTCCCACCGTACCAAATGTCGCACGCAGAATCATATATTTCAGATTTCCCTTTTCGATTTTGAATCCATCCTTACTTCTTATGATCATGATCAGCGCAATAAAAAAAGCTACCAGATTTCTGAAAAAGCTCTTCTGTACCGAAGGCAGATCACCGGATAACCTTACGAAAGCATTCATGAATGCAAATGATAACGCCGATAATGTAATGAAAAATATTCCTTTGTATCTGGAATTCATAAACTTACACTTCCTTATGATTTATTTCTTTATATCTTATGCTATGCCATTTATCTTACCACGAAAAATTTTAACTGTGAATATATCCGACAGTTGGACTTGATTTTGTACAACCTGCTACAATTCTTTTACATTGTCGCATTCCCTCATAAACGCACCTATCTGTTGATAGAATTTCAGCCGCGGATATGATAAAATATTCCTGGATAACGAAAGGAGAAATGCAACGTGAGACCTCTCGAAACATTTATCGAACAACGCAAAGAACGCTTCGTCAGAAACAGCCTGATGTCTGACGAATTTCTGGATTTTGTTAATAAAAATATGAAACCAATAGAGAAACAGATGTCCTATTATCAATGTGCCATCATGGAAGTAGAGACGAAATTCAAAGTATTAAACGAACAGTATTCCCTGGAATATGACCGCAATCCAATCGAGGATATCAAATCCCGTGTCAAATCCATGGAAAGTCTGATCAAAAAGATCCGTAAAAAGGATATACCACTCACTCTTTCTTCTATTGAAGAAAATATCCATGATATTGCCGGTGTCCGTGTCATCTGTTCTTTTCCGGATGATATCTATATGCTTGCGGACTGCCTGCTTTCCCAGGACGACATCACACTTCTTGAGAAGAAAGACTACATCAAGAATCCAAAACCGGGCGGATACCGCAGTCTTCATCTAATCGTCAGTGTACCAATCTTTTTACAGGACGGAAAACGTAACATGACTGTAGAAGTACAGCTTCGTACGATTGCGATGGATTTCTGGGCAAGTCTGGAACATAAACTGCGTTACAAGAAAGATATCCCGGCTGACAAAGCAAAATATCTGGAGGATGAAATGCTTGCGTGCGCACAGATCAGTGCCGACCTGGATATGCGTATGCAGAATGTCCGTGATGTGATTGCTGAGAATACAACACCAGATGAGCGGCCTTTATTATTAAAAGAATTGTCATAAAAAGACATATTGAAAAATACACTAAAAAAGCACTGTGAAATCCGGTAATATTTCACAGTGCTTTGCCACTACGATATTCTAAAGTGCCCGACAATATCCGTTCTCTCCTGCAGGATATCTTCTTCATAATTCTTCTGATACGGATCATTATGATGAATCACATATGGTACACCTTCCACATTCCGTCTGTCAGAAATCACCCCGATATGATTCTTGAACACTACAATATCGCCGCCCTGCCATTGTTCAATGTCATTTACATCCGTGGTCAGGCTGATCGCTGTATGTTCAAAATATATTTTCAGGTTCTTTACTCTTCGGAAATCAATATTTTTATCCGGCTCATCGATATCATAATCCTTCGGATTCTTCCTGATATCTTCGTCTACCAGTTTCCGCAGATCATATCCGCTTTTCTTAAGCGCATATCCGACAACATCTGTACAGACACCATATCTGTCATCCGGATAACCGGTCTGATAATATCTGCTCTTGTAAACCGGCCGCTTCTTCACGTAAACCAATGCATTCGTCAAAATATCGGTCTGATCATCCGTACCGTCACCATCTTTATCCACACTGCTATGATACGGTGTGATCTCTGCGCCGTTATATTCATTCTTTGGCCGGTCTGTCTTCGTCAATCCTACCACATCACGTCCTGCCAGGAATCCGCCAAAGGTCAGCCAGATGATAATAGCGATCGGAACTAAGATCCGGAATTTCATCTTTCTTGTCTTATGATGAAATACAATCATCCCGGCAAATGCACCAAATGCACCGCCGACAAACGCAATCCCTATCAACACTGCCTCTTTGATCCGCCACTGATGATGCATTGCTTTCGCTTTATCCGTTCCATATAAAATAAATGCAACAATATTTACTACAACGAGATAATAGGATATCGGTGTCGCCGCCGTAAGTAATTTTGCCATCTTCCGCTCCCCTCCTTCGTACCTCCATTGTAGCTTACCTTTGGTTAGCTTTCAATCAGAAAACGGATATAATTATAAACTTCCGAAAAATCAATCTCACATTGTCCACCCCATATATATACTGGTACTTTAGAATCAAAGCCATAGATCACCGGATAATTTTCTTCATCAAAAATATATACGAATACACGTCTTCCTTCTATATCTACCATCCAATATTCTTTTACTCCTGCATTCGCATATTTCTGAAGCTTTATAACCATATCTCTTCTTCTCGTAGACTTTGATAATACTTCTAATATAAAATCCGGCGCACCATATATCCGATTCTTATATAGTTTGTCCCGGTCACATACAATCATCACATCCGGCTCCACGATCGTCTTATTATCACAGTCAAGCTGTACATCCAACGGAGCTATTAATGGTATGCAATTTCCTTTATTTTTGGAAACAAATTCAAGAAACCTTGCGTAAATATATCCTCCCACCATCTGATGTAATGTTTCCGGTGACGCCATATCATAGAGCACACCATCAATCAGTTCTGCTCTTTGCTCATCTGGAAGAGCGTAATAATCTTCTACCGTATACTCTCCTTGCCGCTTCACTGTATATGCTGCACTTGCATCCTTTACAACAGATGCATAATACCGTTCCCGTTCCATCGGCAAAAAAATTTTTTCCAAAGCCTTCAATGTATCATAACGAGGTGAAGTTGTCGTACCTCCAAAAATCTTCTGCACGGTTCCAAGTGGTACCCCGGAAAGCTCCGCAATCTGTTCATTGGTGTATCCTTTTTCCTTTTTCTTTTCTTTCATTTCTTGAATATTCATGGCGCACACTCCTTTATAACAAGCCTGGTTATACAACTTTTTTAGAAGTAATACTTATTTCCTAGTATATATACTATCATATATTCCATTTATATTCAATCATTTTCAATCCATTTTTAATCCATTTTAAATCCATTTCATCAATCCACATCCAATATCCGGAAATGATTCCGCTTCACTTCGATCAGCCCGTCCTTCTGCATTTTCCCCAGTTCATTCGACATTGCCGACCGGTCTACTCCAAGGTAATCTGCAAGCTGCTGCCTGTTATACGGAATATCGAACTCTTCCTTTTCACGCTCCATTGCCTGATAAGACAGATAAGACAATAGTCTGCCACGGATCGTCTTCGATGAAGTGTGAAAGATGCGTCTGGACAGATTCAGGTTCTTCTGCGCCGATATCGCAAGCAGGTTCTGCACCAGATTCTGATGAAACTCACACGCATTCGGACACACTTTTAAGATCTTTCTCACATCCAGAAATAACACTTCGCAGTCAGACATCGCAATTACATTGACCATCAGCTTCTCATCCAATGCACAGGCATACGTCTCTGCGAAGATCTGACCTTCTTTTACATAATCCAGGACACTTCTGTTTCCCCAGATATCATCGTTTTCAATCAGGGCATTTCCTTTTAACATAACACCGATCGATGAGACAATATCCCCCGCATGAAAGATGATCTCATCTTTCTGGTATTTCTTCTTCTTCGCACTTAAGCAATTCAGCATAGAAGATACTTCTTCTTCCGTTGCCCCTGCGAAGATTTCTGTCTTTGTTAATGCTTTTAAATTCACGCTTTCCATTTTTGTTTCCTCTCTACATCACCGTCTGATACAGAAGCACCATAAGCGGCATCGTTATGATCGATAACAATGTCGTCATAACATTGATCGCACTGGCATATTTCGAATCATTTCCATACACCTGACACATCTGCGTGATCGTTGAAGCAGACGGTGTGATCACCGCAAGGAATACGATCAACAGTAATTTTTTTCCATCCGGATGTATGTTCACAAGCCCGCTTATTTTTAAAATTGCCAATGATATCACCGGTATCACGACCAGTCTCAGAAATGAAATAAAATACACTTTTACATTTTCAAATATATTCCTAAGATTCATCTCTGCGATCAGCATTCCCGTTACGATCATACTCGCCGGACCGATCATACTGCCCACAGAACTCAATGCCTGATCTACGATTTCCGGCAGTCTGATCTTTGTAAAAAATAATACAACTCCTGCAAATACCGAAATCATATTTACATTAAAGACAATCTTTTTCCAGTCCCACTTTCCTTCCCGGCTGATCGTATTCTTGCCATGTGTCCACAGAAATACCAGTTGGGCACTCATGAACACACAACCATATAATACCCATTCTTTTCCCAGAATAAAAGTCACCAGCGGTACGATCAAATTACCCGAATTTGAATAATAGATGGATGTCGCCTCTACTTCATTTAGTTTCAATACCTTTCCGGCACCCCATACTGCTGCCAGTAATATAACCTGTAATAATACCGACGCTACAAATACCAGCAAAAGTTCCTTCACCTTTTCACTTGTATAATCCACCTGAAATGCATTGATGATCACACACGGAATAACTAGATATAATACAATTTTAGAAATGACTTTGCTGTCTTCTCCCTTTAACAATCCTGTCTTTACAATAATATATCCCATCAGGATCATAAGAAACAGTTCTGCGATCTGTTCCATTAAAAGTATACTGATTTCCATAATAATCTCTCTTTCCTTTTACAGTCTACCGAAAATCATATACACTTTCCTGTTGATTGTCAATCTTCGGAAGCCTCTGCAGCCTTCTATTATCCCTACTTATACCAGCGTGCTATTTATCAATCATATATTGATTCCTTCTATCTATAAGGCTATAATAGTGTTTATAATAATATAAAACAGGCAGAAAAAATGCAGGGAGGAACTTAAGATGAAATACAAGAATATTATTTTTGATTTTGGAAATGTAATCGGAAAATTTAAAGGAGACTATATTCTGGGGAAATTTGCTTCTACACCGGAAGATTATGATATTCTTGCTGATGCCATCTTCAAAAACTGGGTAGCTTTAGATGCCGGAACTATTGACTATGACCAGAATGCCGAAGATACGATTGCAGGACTTCCGGACCATCTGAAAGATACTGCCCGTGATTTCTTCGAGAACTGGTTCCAGTATGTCGACCCGCTTCCGGAGACATGGAAATTCATCAAAGAATTAAAAGCCCGCGAGGTTCCGATCTACCTGCTTTCCAATGCCTCCACCCGTTTTGCGGAACGCGCACTGGAAGATCATCCGATCCTGAAAGAATTCGACGGCATCGTGTTCTCTGCTCCGCTTAAAATGGCAAAACCGGGGCACGATATCTATTATCATCTGTTCAATGAATTTAACCTTCTGCCGAGAGAATGCTTCTTTATCGATGACACGGTGGAAAATGTCATTGCAAGTAAAGAACTTGGAATGGAAAGCATCTTATTTACTGGAGATATCGATGCTGTTAAGAGAGCAATTGAATTTTAACCTGCTGCATAACGATCTACAGAACCTGCCACCGACAGCTTCTTCCGAATGCATGGCAATTAAAAATCCACCTGTCATACAACGACATGATCACTATCTGAACTAGCTGATCTATCTTGTATAATAGGTGGATCTCTTATATTTATGAAAGTGCTTTTTCCTTAATGAACGCTTCGAGTTCATCCTTATCTACCAGCACTCCGCCCTGTTCTTTCACCGAATACATAACCTGATATGACATGTTCTCCTTTGTATTGATATGTCTATTGTAACACACTCTGACACTATTTCGTATCAAATTACGAATCAATGCACTCATTTCCGGCTTCATTCTTCCTCACCATCTGCCCGATCACATAGCAGACAGCCGCAACCACCATTCCATTGATGGATGCAATGCCCCAGGATACCACGTTTGCAACGATTGCACCGATCACAATGTAATACTCATTCAGATAGTCGCCCCCGTCCAGAAAAACCACCTGTTATTCCCTGCCAGATGCCATGTTTTTAAAAAAATACTTGATTTTAAGACAGTTATTATGTATAATCCATATTCGGACAAAAACATAAGATGATTTTGGTTTAATTGGAAACGACACAAGTGTATGCTTGATTAACGAACAACACAAGTGTCTTTTTTGTACCCATTTTTAAATATTTACATAAAAAGGAGAACAAAAATTATGCCAAAAAATCTATTTCAAAACGTTATTTTTACATTAATGATGTCATTTCTGATGGTATACGTCATGATCTGCTACAATATTTGCCTGAATATGGGAGGAATGAGCAACGAAGTATTCCTGATGGCTTTCGGCGAACTGAAAATCATGTGGCCGGTTGCCTTCGTTCTGGAATTTGCTTTCGTTGACAAACTTGCACATATGCTTGCCTTCCGTATCGTTACACCACAGGACAGACCAATCTTCATCACTCTTGCAATCTCTTCCATGATCGTATGCATCATGTGTCCTTGCATGAGTCTTGTTGCAACGATTCTGTTCAAGAACGCAGGAAGTAATGTGATTGCTACCTGGTGTCAGACAACATTCATGAACTTCCCAGTTGCTTTCTTCTGGCAGATCTTCTACTGCGGACCATTCATCCGTCTGATCTTCAGAAAGATGTTTCCTGAGAAAGAAAACGTTACCGCTTCCGCTGTAACCGAATAATTGATACAAAAAAACCGAGCCTGTTTCTATACAGTGCCCGGTTTTTCTTTCTTCTTATTCTGTTCTTCCTGTCTATACAAAAAGCAATGCTATATTCAGCCCTGTTACAATCACAGCAATCACCAGAAGCAAAAAATTCAAACGTCTGCTGTTCACATATTTTCCCATTACCTTTTTCGAAGCCGTCAGATATATCTGTGTAAATATTGTAACTGGAAGCTGGACGGCAAGCAGCATCTGGGAATATACCAGACCTTCGAATGGCTGTCTGATAAACAGGATGATCACCGCCGCCGGAATCATCGTCAGCAGTACTCCTCTTTTTGTTTCCTTTGTCTTAATATCATATGGCTGGTTAAAGATTCCGGAAAATATCGTTCCACCGGCCATTCCTGCAGTGATACTGGATGAGATACCCGCCAGCAAAAGTGCCAGTGCAAAGACCACCGTTGCCGCATTTCCCAACAAAGGCGACAGCATCTTTCCCGCAACAGTCAGATCATCCACCTGTTTTCCACTTCCGTTCTGATAAAGCGTCGCTGCCGCCATCAGGATCATCGCACTGTTGATTGCCCATCCAATGATCATGGAAAATAATGTATCTTTAAATTCATACTTCAACTGCTGCTCGATCACCGAACTGTCTTCCAGATTCCACTGTCTGCTCTGAATAATCTCCGAATGCAGAAACAGATTATGCGGCATCACCACCGCCCCTAATACGCTTAAGATCACCGGCATGCTTCCCGACGGGAATGACGGTTTCACCCATCCGACCACAGCTGCTCCCCAGTCGATCTTCGCAATTCCAACTTCGAATAAAAAAGAAAATCCAATCAGCGACACGAATAATATGATCAGTTTTTCTATTCTCTTATATGCATTCGTAAATGCACAGAATAATACCAGAACCAGGATCAGGATACTCCCCAGTCTGATTGGTATATGGAACAACATCTGCAGCGCAATCGCTCCTCCGAGTATCTCTGCCATCGCCGTTGCTACCGCCGCAAACATTGCAGTCAGAAGTATCAGGTCTTTTAACAGCCTTGGCATATATCTGCTCGCCGCTTCCGACAGACACAGTCCGGTTGCAATTCCCAGATGTGCCGCGTTATGCTGCAGTACGATCAGCATAACTGTAGATAATGTCACCATCCATAATAACTCATATCCGAAACCTGATCCCGCCGCAATATTCGAAGCCCAGTTTCCCGGATCTATGAATCCAACTGTAACCAGAAGCCCCGGCCCCAGATAGCGCAGGAAATTAAGTGTCTTATTCTTGGATTGATTCTTGGATTTCCGCTTCATATATAATGAACTCCTTTACTTAGTAGAATCTAAGTTAGTTATAACTAACTTAGATTCTACTAAGCATTTTCATCTTTGTCAATTCATTATATGAATATCATTTCTCATTTAGAAGCAAAACGCTGAAAAATCCGTCCTCACAGGTTAAATAGCTCTTGTGTATTTCTTCAGCCACTCCTGCTCTTCCTCGTTCAGGTAAGGAGCAATCACTTCGTATACTTTTGCATGATAATCATTCAACAGTTTCTTGTCTTCCTGTGTCATAATATCCGGATTGATCGCATCCAGATCCATTGGAATCAGGGTGATTGCTTCGAAGTACATGAACTGACCATATTCATTCAATGTTCCTTTGCAAGTCAACAGTTCGTTCTCCAGACGGATTCCGTGAGATCCTTCAATATAGATTCCAGGCTCATCTGTGATGACCATGCCTTCCTGTAATACTTCTGTCTCACCCTTACGATATTTCCAGCGGAAACCTGCAGGTCCTTCGTGGATGTTCAGAAGGTATCCGACTCCGTGACCTGTACCATGGTTGAAGTTTAAGTCTCTGTCCCAGAATGGTTTTCTTGCAAGGATGTCAAGAATCATACCGGTAGATCCTTCCAGGAATTTTGCACTGCCAAGCTGTAAGTTACTGATAGCAACCAATGTGAAGTGATCTTTCATGATCTGCGGAACTTCGCCGAGTGCGTAAGTTCTGGTTACATCTGTGGAACCTTCATAGAATCCAGCTCCTGTATCCGTTAAGAATAACTGTCCTTCTTTTAACTCTACATCTGTCTCCGGTGAAGATGTGTAGTGTACGATCGCACCATGCTCTCCAAATGAAGAGATTGGTTCAAAGCTTGGACGGATAAAGTTGCCCATCTCAGCACGGAATTCATCCAATTTATCAGATGCGCTCATCTCTGTGATCTTCATCTTGCCAACATTTTCTTTCAGCCATTTCATGAATCTTACATGCGCAACACTGTCTTTGATCTGTGCCTTGCGGATGTTCTCGATCTCAACCGGGTTCTTGATCGCTTTCATGAGAATTGCCGGATTTCTCTTTTCTACTGTCTTAACATTTTCAGGAATGTTGTTGAACAATGCATAATTCAGTTTTCCAGGATCGATCATTGCAACCACATCACTGCCGAATTTCTTCACATCTTCGTAAATGTCGTTGTATGGATGTAAGTTTACGCCGTCTTTTGCAAGCTTGGCTTTTAACTCGTCATCTAATTTTCTCTCATCAATATACAGCTCGAAACTGTCCATTGTGATGATTCCGTAAGATAATACCAGTGGGAAGAAGTCTATATCATTTCCACGGATATTTAACGTCCAGCAGATGTCGTCGATCGTAGATACAACGTGCACATTGGTTCCTGCTTCTTTCATCTCTTCACGGATTCTTGCAAGTTTGCTTGCAACAGTTTCTCCGGCATATTTTACATCCAGGTCAAATGCAGGCTCTTCGGATAATACCGGGCGGTCTTCCCAGATCTCATCAATTAAGTCTACCTGGTAATTTACTTTTGCGTTCTTCTTTCCAGCGATGGCTGCATAGCCTTCTCCTTCGCCGACAGATACGACTCTTCCGTCGAATCCAAGTGTCTCGCCTTCCTTTAATACCTCTTCAATGTATGCATTCATTTCCGGCACGCCAGGCTCACCCATTTTCATGAGTTCTACAGTTGTCCCCTCTAACTGTGCTGCTGCCTGGATGAAGTAACGTCCGTCTGTCCAAAGTCTTGCTTCTGTCTTTGTGATCACAGCTGTTCCCGCTGATCCAGAGAACCCTGTAATGAACTTTCTCGCTTTGAAATGTTCCCCAACATATTCACTCTGATGAAAGTCTGCAGTCGGTACTACATACACATCAATGTTCTTTTCTTCCATACACTTACGAAGTGCGGAAAGTCTTTCTGGTACTGTCATGTTTTTGTTCCTCCTTGATATATACAGTGTATTGTTATTATAACGCATTTCTTATCTTTAATCTTCTATTAAATCAGATAATTTTTCTTATCTTTCATAAGTAATGCTTCTTTTGAATGGATGACAGCAAAAAAGACTTTGGAACAGATTTTTTCAAATCCATTTCAAAGTCTTTTTTGCTAATATTATTCTATTTATTTTTATATCTGTCCTGCTTTTCCAAGCTCCACCATCACCGGTGTAAGTCCTGCAACATCCCAGCCTTCAAAACTGATCATACATAATGCACGGAATAATAACTTCACCGTCTCAGATTCTTCTGTCTGATCTGCATGATACAATTTTGCTGCATTCTGGCAGATTCCCATCAGAATTGCATTCTTAAATGCTCCGATTTCTTCAGATTCTTTCCACAGATTCGCCATATCATAGTCATCCGTATTACCACATGGCGCTGCACATGTTACACATCCCGGTGAGACTGTATATTTTTCATTTCTTACTTTTTCTAACATCTCACTCATATCAAAGATACTTGCCGACCAGTCTCCGGCCATCGTCAGTGCTTCCAGGAATACCCGGTTAGTGTTCTCTGTCTTTTCGTTATTCTCACAGGTTCTTGCAAGTCCAATGACTGCACCTGTCAGTTTCTGTCTGATCTCTTCTTTCATGATTTACCTCTCTTTCTTTGCCGGAATCACAAAGATAAATATCATAGAACTCACAAATAATAAAAACGGATAAAAAAGCTTCGGCATGATCTGAAATGCTGACACATTATATCCCAGTTCACTCGCCGCAGATATCGCAACCAGCATCTGCGCTCCATAAGGAATGATCCCCTGAAAAACACATGAAAATGTATCCAGTATCGAAGCTGCTTTTCTCGGCGTGATCCCATATTCTTCCGCCATATCTTTTGCGATCGGATTCGCCATTACGATCGCCACAGTATTATTCGCCGTTGCAATATCCATCGTTCCTACCAGAAGTCCCATGCCGAGCTGACCGCCTTTGCGTCCTTTGAATACCTTATGGATTCCCGCCAGCAATGCATCGAAACCGCCATATTCACGGATCAGTGCACACATCGCTGCCACCAGGATTGCCACCATACTCGTCTCGAACATCCCGGAAGCTCCGGAGCCCATATTGGCAAGCAGATCTGTCGCCGCAATGTGACCGCCGGCCAGCATAATAATAGAACCAGATACAATCCCGATCAGAAGTACCACGAATACATTGATCCCGATAATTCCTCCTATGAGAACCAGTACATATGGAATAATCTGCACTAAGTTATAACTCTTACTTACCCGTCCTGCAATATCCGTCTGAAATGAAAGAACCAGGATCAATACCAGGGTTGCAATCGCTGCCGGAAGTGCAATTCCAAAGTTCTCCCGAAATTTATCCTTCATCTGGCATCCCTGTCCGTTGCATGCCGCAATCGTTGTATCCGAGATAAATGAAAGATTATCACCAAACATCGAACCGCCCATAACCGAGCCGATACAAAGTGCCATATCAAATCCAGATGCCTTGGATACGGACACTGCGATCGGCGTGATCAATGTAATTGTCCCAACCGACGTTCCCATGGCAACCGACACAAAACAGGCTACCACAAATAATATCGCAACTGAAAATCTTGCCGGAATCAGTGACAACATGAAATATGCCACACTTTCCGCACTGCTTCTTCCTACTACTCCGACAAATGAACCCGCCGTCAGAAAGATCAGAAGCATTGTAATAATATTCTTATCCGCAAGTCCCTGTGCCATAATTTCCAGTTTCTCGTCAAAACTCACCTTACGATTCTGCAGACACGCCACCAGAATTGCCGCAAGAAATGCGATAATGATCGGGACATTATAGAATCCCATCGGAATCTTCATCACATATTCGAATAAAATTCCAAGTCCCAGATAGATACACAAAAATACGCCGATTGGCAGTAATGCTATTGCATTTCCCTTTTTCATTCTTTATCCTCTCATTCTTTCCAATAAACTTTTATGAACATTTCTTGTTCTTCCTTCGGCTTTTTCTACCCGATTCCTCCAAGTACAATTCCAAGAATTAACACAATAAAACATACCGGAACATAAAAATATTTACATACCGTATGATACCATGATACATATGGTTTCTCTCTTCCGGTATTGACCTGTTTTTCCACAAATGCCTTGCCACATACCCAGAAGAACATGATTCCCGCAAGTCCGGCTCCGAGCGGACAGATATAGATAGACAGTACGTCCATCCAGTCTGATACAATCCCCTGAATCAGGAGTGACACGACCACTCCCACGATCCCCGTAAGTGCACATGCCGGAACTCTTCCAAGCTTTAACTTCTCCTGCACTGTAGCAATCGGAGCCTCGTACAGATTGATCAGCGAAGTCATACCTGCAAGCAATACTGCGACAAAGAAGATGATCGCGATCAGCCATCCCCCAGGCATTCCTTTGATCAGATTCGGAAGGAAGATAAAGAGAAGTCCCGGACCTCCCTGATCCAACTGCGCTCCCGTTGTTGCCATCGCCGGAATGATAACGAGTGCGGCAAGAATTGCTGCAATCGTATCAAATAATGCAACTCTTCCTGCAGAAGCCGGAATGTCCTCTTCATCCGAAAGATAAGATCCATAGATCAATGTTCCATTTCCTGCTACCGACAGGGAAAAGAATGCCTGACCAAGTGCAAAGATCCACGTTGCCGGATCTTTGAATGCCTTCGGATCTACTCTGAAAATGTAACGATATCCTTCACTTGCTCCCGGCTGGAATCCGACATAGATTCCCAGAATCACGAACAATGCGAAGAATATTGGCATCATGATCTTATTTGCTTTTTCAATGCCACTTCCGACACCTAACATCAGAATCAGCATACAGGCCACAAGCGCAAGTATCTGCCATATATTATTACCAAATGCTGATGCCATCTTACCAAATGCCGCTCCGAATTCATCCACATTTTCAGGCGAAAGTGTTGCTCCTGTAAATGTTCCAACGGCATATCTTAGGATCCACCCCATTACAACCGTATATCCGATTGCCATGGCAAGTGATCCGAATACAGGGATCATCCCCAGTGCTTCTCCGACTTTTCTCTTTCCTTTTTTCTCACAGGCAATTCCAAATGCATCAATTGGCCCGGCCTTTGCCGCACGCCCAAAGCTCATCTCCCCGATCACTCCCGTCGAACCGATCAGTATTACAAATATAAAATATGGTATCAAAAATGAACCGCCTCCATACAGTGATACTCTGGTTGGGAACATCCAGATATTTCCCATACCGACTGCTGAACCGATACAGGCGCAGATAAATCCCCATCTGCTGCTAAATGATTCTCTTTTATTCATAATTTTTCCTCTCCAGCCATTGGGGACGGGGTTTTTGGTCTTTTTACTGTCCCTGCCGGCTCAAAATATTCCATACACATGGTAGACTTTCTCTATTCTACCATGAGTGCTATAAATACGTCAAAAAAAAGGGGATATAAACTTATCCCCTTAGTGTCGCCACCATCCGTTTGGGCATTGCAAGCACATCCAACGCTTCCTCTATCGATCTGGTACAGATATCAACATTTGCAATCAGTCTTCCATATGCACCTTCCGCCTCTATAATTCCAACACTGAGTTCTGCTATTCTGCACATAGGCAGGTCATTTCGTCCGTTTCCTACTGCAATACTCTGTTTCCCACCCAGTTGCTCTATGATTTTTCTTTTTTCTTCTGCTGCCGCATTACCGGGAAATGTCTGTATCTTTAACGGTAATCCTTCACACATCTTCCTCGCAGTTCCATGTGTATCTGCTGTCAGAACATAAATCTCATATATTCCACTCAGCTTTTTCAGCCGTTCCTTTACACTTTCGGATATTATGCCATCTTTCGCAATGGTTCCGTTATAATCCAGAACCAGATACTTAAGATCCATAGTTTTATATCCGGGAATTTCTATTCTCATACGTCCTCCTTCACTCTTACATATACTGTATCTGCTCTCTTGCAGGTTCGGATGACGGATGCTCAAAGAATGTCTTTGTGTCTGTCACTTCCAGTACTCTTCCCTGATCCATAAAGATAATCTGATCTGCAATTCTTTTTGCCTGTGCCAGATTATGTGTTACGATCACGAATGTATATTTTCCCTTTAATTCCAGAAGTGTTTCTTCTATCGCAATGGTATTTTTCATATCAAGCGCAGAACACGGCTCATCCAACAGCAATATTTCCGGATTCACACACAGACTTCTTGCTATGGCAAGACGCTGTTTCTGTCCACCGGATAATTTTTTTGCAGACTTCTTCATCTGGTCTTTTACTTCATCATATAGTCTTGCTTTCTGCAGACACTCTCTGGTAATCCGCTCTATTTCTCCGGCTTCTCTGATTCCGTGATATTTCAGGACATATGACAGATTCTTCTCTATACTGTACGGAAATGCGATCGGCTGTTGAAATACCATTCCGATTCTGGTTCTTAATACTTCCGTTGAAAGTCCTTTAATGTCTTCGCCGTCAAGAATGATCTTTCCTTTATAAAAGCCGCTCTCCTCTTCTATCATTCGGTTTAATGTCTTTAAAAATGTTGTTTTTCCACAGCCGGATTGTCCTACGATTGCCGTAATCTTTCCTTCCGGTATCGTAAGACTGATATCATGCAATATCTCCTGTCTGCCGAATCCACAACTTATCTGTTCTATCGTTAACATATCAGTAATCCTTTCGTATATAAGTAATACATTTACATATAATCTGTATGAGCAGTAAGAATAACATCAGTACGAACGCCGTTCCATATGCATAATCCAGAGAAAATCCATTATTTACCAGCATATACAGATGATACGGCAATGACATAAATGGATCCGTAAGTTTTCCCGGAACATCTGCGACCATAACCGCACCCGTATACAAAATCGGTGCAACCGCTCCCATTCCGTATGCCATTCCAAGCGCCACCGTTCCAAGCAATTCCACTGCACAGACCGGAAGAATTAATCGTATGACCGCATATTCTCTGGACATTCCAAGCGCCAGTGAATTCTTCATGTATTCTGTTCCCTTTTCTTTCAGTATCTTTTCTGCACGGATTGCAATAAACGGCACGATCATAACAGCCACACAAATAGCTGAACATAAAAGACTTCTTCCCAGACCAAACTGATAGATCAACAACGTATAGCCGACCAGACCGAACAGAATAGAAGGAATTCCGGACAGTCCTGTAATGCAGGCACTGATTACATGGTAAAATATACTTTTCCTTGTATAAAATACAAGATAAACAGCCACACCGATTCCGATGATTCCCCCCATGAGTGCCGAAAGTGCGCCAAGATAGATAGATCCCATCAGTGCAGGATAGATTCCACCTGCTGTTCCAAGCGGTACCCCCGCCGGCTTATCCAGAATAAACGAAAGACTCATCACATTCTTTCCCTTCCAGAAGATATACAGGAATAAGAACAACGTCACTGCAATTGTAAGAATTCCAAGAATCCCTACCAGGATGCGTATCACATACTTTGTCAGTTTATTTTTCATGTTCTGCAAACCTCCTCTTCAACAACTGCCCTGCCAGTGTCACTACAACAAGTATCACAAGCAGCACAAGATTTGCCACATAAAGCACCGACAGATGTATACTTCCATATTCAATGCTTCCCATCTCAAGAGCTGTCAGCGCCGGAAGCGTCTGCCCGCGTCCCAACAGCTTCGGGAAAATTGCAGAATTACCGATCACCATCATTACTGCCATCGTCTCCCCAAGCGCACGTCCGAATGCCATCATCGCACTTGCTACAATTCCCGGCCGGATTGCCGGAAGTATCACTTTGATCAACACATATTCTCTTGATAAGCCAAGTGCCAGTCCGGATTTTTCATATGTCCGTTTTGCATTTACTAGTGATTCCTGACATGTCGATACAACATACGGCAGAAGCATGATTCCCAGTACAATACCTGCCACCAGTACACACTGTCCCGCTGCCATCTTCAGATATTTTACAAATGCTTTTACCAGTACGGTTAATCCGATAAAACCAAAGATTACCGATGGAATACCTGCCACCAGATCTATAAAGGCCAGGCAGACAGATGCCAGTTTCTTTGGCATGAAAAAAGTAAGAAAGCAGGCACATGCCACTCCCAATATCATCGCAAACAGTACTGCCAGTCCGGACACATACAAAGTACCTGTAACAGCCGGGAGAAGACCATACTGCGGGGCCGCACTTACCGGACGCCATTCCGATGACGGCAGAAACATTTTGATTCCTACTTCTCTTAATGCCGGAATACTTTCCATCAAAATATGTATCAGCATAATCCCCATCAGTGCCGCTACCACAAAAGCAATCATATATATCAAGACTTTACAAAATGTATTTGCTATTTTTCTGTACATAACAAAGTCCTTTCTTGCATACTTTGGTAAAAAAAAGGATGTATCTATACGACACACCCTTTTTCATATTTTTCTATTTCATTGGAATGAATCCCATATCTTCTACAGTCTTTTGTCCTGTCTCTCCAAGGATAACATCCAGGAATGCCTGCTGAACATCTGTCGGATCCCCTGAACCAACGATCAAAAGTGGTCTCTGGATAATGTAAGAACCATCAATGATATTTTCTTTTGTCGGCTCTACACCATTTACCTTCAGAGTAACTACTTTACCGGCGTTCTGATTTGCAACACCAAATGATGCATATCCGATTGCATATTTGTTATCAATGATATCCTGTACCAGTTCTCCCATAGAAGATGCCTGAATTGCTTCGCTGGATACCTCTGTATCACCCATGATGTTCTTCTGGAATACTTCATGTGCCCCACCATTGATATCACGTGTGATCACTACAACCTTTTCATCAGGAAGAGAAGGATCAAGATCCTTCCATGTTGCATATTTACCTGAGAATAATGAAACGATCTGCTCTGTTGAAAGATCATCCAGAACACCTGTTACAGGGTTTTCAGGATTAACAGCGATTGTTAATGCATCAATACCTACCTGATATTCTTTTTCGTCTTTAATTGCTTCTTTTTCCTCATCTTTTACACTTCTTGCCACCATACCAAATGTAGAAGTTCCATCGATGACTGCTTTTGTTCCTTGTCCGGATCCACCTGCTGATACATAGATTGCAATGTCTTCTTTTGGAAGTGATGAATTATATGCATCCCATGTTCCATATGTGTCGAAGAAATCTGTCGCAATCGATGTAATAACCGGTGCTAATGTAGATGATCCGTTAAATAAGATCTGGTTACTCTCTGTTTTCTTCTCTGTGCTCTCTGTCTTCTTTGCATCTCCAGAGTCAGAAGATGCCTTTTTATCTGATCCACATCCTACAGCCATTGATGCAACCATTGCAGCCGCAAGAAGGACAGACATCAATTTCTTTTTCATAGATATTGTTCCTCCCATTAATAAATTTTATCTATATTGAATAGTATAGACTTGAATCCAATTATTTTCAAATTAATAATACCTATAAGTGCATCTACTTATAGGTATTATCAATATATTTATATGAGTTTTTTCCGAAATTTTGCCTTACTCATTCACCCCTGCCTTAAATTGCATCCAACGCATTCGAAATATCTGCGATCAGATCCTCTTTATCTTCCAGACCAAGACTGATACGAATCAGTTCAGCCGGTACTCCTGCCTCTTTTAACTGTTCATCCGTCATCTGTCTGTGTGTAGACGTTGCCGGATTCAGACAACAGGTTCTTGCATCTGCTACATGCGTCTCGATCGCACCGAGCTTTAATGTCTTCATGAATGTAGACGCTGCTTCTCTTCCACCCTTTAATCCGAATGAAACAACACCGCATCCTCCGTTCGGAAGATATTTTTGTGCTCTTTCATAATATTTATCGGACGGAAGGCCTGAATAGTTCACATATGCTACCTTTGGATGTGCTTCCAGGAATTCCGCAACTGCCTGTCCGTTCTCTACGTGCTTCGGCATACGTACATGCAGGGATTCCAGACCAAGATTCAGAATAAATGCATTCTGTGGTGATTGGATGGATCCAAAGTCACGCATCAGCTGTGCAGTACATTTTGTTATAAATGCACCTTCTTTACCGAATTTCTCTGCATATGTAATTCCATGATAACTTTCATCCGGTGTGCAAAGCCCCGGATATTTGTCCGCATGTGCCATCCAGTCAAACTTTCCGCTGTCTACGATTGCACCACCGACTCCTGCACCATGTCCGTCCATGTATTTGGTCGTAGAATGTGTTACGATGTCTGCTCCCCATTCAAACGGTCTGCAGTTGACCGGTGTCGGGAATGTGTTATCTACGATAAGTGGTACACCGTGTGCATGTGCCACTTTTGCAAATAATTCAATATCCAGTACAGTAAGTGCCGGATTGGCAATTGTCTCTCCAAACATTACTTTCGTATTTGGCTTAAATGCTGCATTTAACTCTTCTTCTGTTGCGTCCGGTGATACGAATGTTACATCGATTCCCATCTTTCTCATCGTTACATCGATCAGGTTAAATGTTCCTCCGTAAATGGATGAAGATGCTACAATGTGATCTCCGCATTCACAGATATTGAACAGTGCAAAGAAGTTGGCTGCCTGTCCGGATGAAGTCAGCATTGCTGCCGTTCCGCCCTCCATCTCTGCAATCTTTGCCGCAACCATATCATTGGTCGGATTCTGAAGTCTGGTATAAAAATATCCGGAAGCTTCCAGATCAAATAATTTTCCCATGTCTTCACTGGTTGCATATCTGAATGTTGTTGACTGTACGATTGGGATCTGTCTTGGCTCTCCGTTTCCCGGAGTGTATCCCCCTTGTACACATTTTGTTCCTATTCTGTATTCGCTCATGAATTCTCCTCCTTGGTGCATGTTTTTTACACACTTGCTAAAGCATACCTTTTTAGTATACTTTAGCACTATACCGAGGGAATTTCAAGGAAAGATAATAAGACTAATTTATCGTCTTCTCAAATATACCTCAAAAACAAAAAAAATACAGGGAAGCTGCCATTAACAGCTTCCCTGTATTTTTTATAGGATAGGGAATATATTATTTACTCAATTGCGTCTGTCTCAATCACAAATTTCACATTACCATCCATCGCTTTATCCTTACCGCTAAATGTATTGTATTTGCAATCTTCTGATGTCAGCACATCGATTCTGTCGATTACATCACCAAGTTCATCTTCTACTGTCCTCTTTAACTTGCTGGTTCCTTCTTTGTCAAATTTTGCCATGCCTTCTGCAAGCTCTTTTGCACCTGACTGAAGTTCGGAAGCTCCGCTTCTAAGTGCACCGCTGTTGGCTGCAAGTGTTGCAGATCCGGAAGACATCTGGCTTCCCAGTGTGTTCAGTCCGCTTGCCAGCTGATTGGTTCCACTCTTTAAAGTATTCACACCGGCTACCAGTGTCGGGCTGTTAGATTTCAGTTTGTTTGCACCTCCTACTAAGGAGTCATTATATCCACTTAACTGTGCGAATCCTTTGTTCAGTGCTGTGATTCCCTGGATTGCTGTCGGGAACTGAGCAGATGTTGCATTATTCAATGTTGCCAGATTGCTGTGCAGTGTTCCGATCGCACTGTTCAGTCCCTGCATACCTGCATTTAACTGATCTACACTTCCTGTCAGTGTACTTAACTGTCCTGCCTGTGCAAGAACACCTTCTGCATCTTCGATACTCTTAAGCTGTTTTTTCAATTCCGGAAGAGCTTTTGACAATGCTTCCGAAGATTTCTGCAATGTAGCTGCATTTGTCATGATCGTTGCAGCACCGGCTTTTAATGAATCTACATCTATTGTCGGCATCTTTGTAATATCAATGCCTGTTAACTCTTTGAGATTCTGTACGGAATCTGTGGAAGCTTTTGCGCTCTTCAGTGCACTGATCGAACTCTGTAATTGTTTTGCTTCTTCGGAATTCTTATCTGAGATTCCTGCATACTTTGCTTCCAGTGTTTTTATAGATGCTGCAATAGAATCGGAACTGTTCTTCGCTGTTGTCTTTGCAGCCTTAATCGTCTGATTATCAGAAGCAACTACCTCATTGATATTCTTGCATGCATTCTGTAATGCTGTCTGAGCTGCATCTATATTTTTCAAGGATTCCTGCATACTCTGTAATGTCTGGCCGATTGTTGTAAGTGGTTTTTCGATACCTTCCGTAAGTGTTCCGCTTAATGTCTTCGTCTCTTCCATCAGCGTATTTCCGGTTATTACCATAGAATTTACCTGAGACATCAGACTCTTTACTTCTTCTGTTCCAAGTGCTGCTTTCATCTGTGCAGTTCCTGCCGCCAGTGCTTTGGATGCTGCCTGAAGGTCTTCTGTCGTTGCACCTTTACCATCTGTTGCAGCTTCAAGCTGTGAGATAGCGCTTTGTACCTGCTTCAGTCCTGTACTTAACTGTGTCAGCTGTGAAGCTCCGGCTGCCAGCTGCTTCTCGCCGTCTACATAACTGCTCACACCGTCTGCAAGTGTATTCACACCACTTGTATAATCCTGTACACCTTTGACAACTTTGTTTACACCATTCACATACTCTGTGACGCTGCCATTCAGCTCTCCGTTAGAACCAAGGTATTTCTGGATGCCGGCGTTCAATGTATCAACGCCTTCTGTATAGCTGTTCACACCGTCTGCAAGTGTTCCTGCTCCATCTGCAAGTGTATCGGAACCACTTACTAACTGAAGTGCTGCATCTTCCAGATCATCCAGAGCGTTCTGAAGATCATCTACATTTACGATACTGTCCATATCCACATCATCTAACAGATCAGATAATGCAACAGTATAAGTAGAAGACATTGTAAAATCTTTTACATCGGCTTCGATACTTAAGCTTTCCGGAATTGTAACTTTGTCTGTCTCTTCGCTGCTTAAGTTCAGGCTGTCTTTTAATCCCGGCATTCCGAATCCGACTACGATATTCTTATTACCATCAGAAATGATCTTGCCGTTATCAATTGTTACATTACTGAATGTCTCATTCGGAAGGATCATACCTGTCATCATGACGAATGGTGTATATACTTCTGTATCTTTTCCGTCTACAGATACATTCTTCTTTTCATTATTCTTATAATCCACCGTGATCTTCAGGTGTCCGCTCTTTCCTTTTAACTCAGATGGTTTCATCTCTTTTCCATCCAGGTAATATTTTAATTTAACAGATACCGGAAGTTTCTTATCTGTCGTTCCCTGATAGTAGATATCCTCGCCATCAGTAGACCATGTCAGCTTATCTCCGTCTGCGGTATATTTTTCATCACCTTTTACGTTCTTGATATCGCTCAGTGTACTTTCATCTTCCAGATTGCCGGATACTCTTCCGGAATTCTTAAGCCAGTTAGATACGGTTACCTTATCCGTCTTACCACTTGTCTTGGCATTCACGTATACTGTTTCTTCTTTATATACATCACTGTCTGAAGTTCCACTTGCCGCAAAAGCTGGTGTCACACCCATCATCACTGACATTCCGACTGCTACAGATGCTGCAACTTTTCGTTTCATTTTTCTGTTCTTATTCATAATTCCTGCTTCCTTTCTTAATTATCATGGATTGTTAATAACAGGTTACTTTGCTTCACTTGTCTGTGCTTTTGCCTTTTTCCCAAGAAATCCGATGGATGTCTTGCAGATTAATTTGTCAAATATCATGAACATTGCCGGCAATACCAGAAGTACGACTACCATACTGATAATGGCTCCTCTTGCAAGCAATGTACAAATCGAACCGATCATTTCAACCTGAGAATAGCAGGCAACTCCGAATGTTGCAGCGAAGAAGCTAAGTCCACTGCTGATGATGGACGGCATACTCGTTTTATGTGCAATGCTGATTGCTGCCATCTTATCTTTTCCAAGGCTTCGTTCTTTCTGATATCTTGTCGTCATCAGGATTGCATAGTCAACGGTTGCTCCTAACTGGATCGCACCGATAACGATGCTTGCCACGAACGGAAGGCTGACTCCCTGATAGTACGGGATTGCCATATTGATCATGATCGCAAATTCAATCACCGCTACCAGAATTACCGGCAGTGAGATTGATTTGAAAATGATCAGAATGATTACAAATATAGCTGCGATCGAGATAATATTTACATTAACCAGATCAACATCTGTAACATCCTGCAGGTCTTTCATCAGAGGTGCCTCTCCGATGACCATTCCCGACTTATCGTAGGATTTTACGATCTTATCTATCTTTTTGATCTGTGTATTTACCGGATCTGTTGCGGATTCATATTTCGTACTGACGAATGCCAGTTCATAATCCTTACTCTGCATCATCTTACGGACATCCTTTGGGATCATGGAATCCGGTACGCTAGGACCGATCAGTGAACTCATGCTGATGGTCCATTTTACACCTTTTACTTTATCGATCTTCTTGAACATCTGCTGCTTATCTTTGGCACTCATGTCCTTATCCATCATGACGATGTGCATGTTACTTGTACCAAAGTCATCTTTTACTTTTTTGATCGATACATTACTGTTCAGTGTTGCAGGAAGTGAATCTGCAATGTTGTAGTAGATCTTTGTATGATTATTACCGTAAATTGCAGGAAGTAATAATACAAGGAATGCTACGATCCATACTTTATAATGCTTTGTGATAAAAGCGGATGGTCGATCCATGTTGCTTAACAGTAATTTGTGTCTTGTCTTTTCAATCGGCTTATCAAATACAAGGATCAGTGCCGGCAGGATCGTTACACAACAGATAACGCCGATCACAACACCTTTCGCCATTACAATACCAAGGTCACGTCCGAGTGCAAATGTCATAACACACAGTGCGATGAATCCGGCTACGGTAGTAACGGAACTTCCGACTACTGATTTGAATGTGTTGGCAATCGCATGCCCCATGGCTCTTTCTTTCTCGCCAGGGAATCTCTTCTTATTCTCTTCATAACTATTCAGAAGGAAGATGGAATAATCCATCGTTACACCAAGCTGCAGGACTGCTGTCAATGCCTGTGTGATATAAGAAGTTTCACCAAGTATAATATTACTTCCAAGGTTATACAGAATCGCAAGTCCGATACTTAACAGGAACAGAAACGGAACAACAAATGATCCTGATGTAATCTCCAGAACTACCAGACTCAGAAGTGCTGCAATTACTACATAAATTGGAAGTTCTTTCATTGCAATGTTCTTAATATCTGTAACGATACCTGTCATACCGCTGATGAAACACTGTTTATTCGCAATCTTACGAAGCTGTGTCAGTGCCTCCATGGAATTATCGGATGATGTCGTATCATCGAACAATACCAGCATCATCGTGGCATCTCCATTGATAAACGCTTTTCTGATATCTTTTGGGATCATCTCAGTCGGAAGACTGATATCTGCCACATCGTCATACCAGAGTACATCCTGTACATGTGGCACTTTCTCAAATTCTTTTTCCAGCTTCTGTACGTCTTTCATATCCATGTTCTCAACCGCGACCATGGAGAACGCACCCATTCCAAATTCATCTACCAGTATATCCTGCCCTTTTACCGTCTCCAGGTGATCCGGCAGGTAACTCAGCAGGTCATAATTTACTTTCGTCTTTGCTATGCCGATTACTGACGGAATAATTAATAAAACTCCAATTATCAACATCAGTATTCTGTGCTTGGCAATCCATTTGCCAACTTTGACCATTCTTTCCATCTCCTCTTATTTTCTTTATGCATTTATTATTATAATCAGAAATGACCAGTAGTCAATATTTTATTTAAATTATTTTTTTATTTCGTTGATAATCTTTATCCATATTGGCGCACACAAAAAAAGAAACAGCACATCCCGTGTTGTTTCTTTTTTGTTTCTATATCTATAATTTATTGCTTCACACATTCCGAGAGCAGCTTAATGTGCTGCTGCCTCTGCATTTCCGGCAACTTTTTCTTTTCGTTTGTCATGCATTGCAAATAATCCGGCTAACAGAGTTCCTGAGATGGAATGCCATGTACAGGATACCGCACAGATAATTGCAGATTCCGGTGTAGATGCAAACTGGGCAGTTGTTGTTGCAAGATTCGTTGCAAGTCCGGCATTCTGCATACCTACTTCGATAGAAATGGTTCTCTTCTTTGACGTATTCATGCCAACCAGTTTTCCTGCTCCATATCCAAGCAGATATCCGAGCCCGTTGTGCAGTAATACTGCTACGAAGATCACAACACCTGACTGGAAGAACTTGGCTCCCTGTGAAGATACCACACCGCCGACAACACATGCAAGTCCGAGAACGGCAACTCCCGGCATAACTTTCTGAAGTTCCCGGAATGTTTTATTCTTTCCTAACAGATAATTTAATAAAAATCCAACACCAACCGGAAGGATAACGGTCTCAATGATTGATACGAACATCGGAAGTCCCTTGATCGTCTGTCTCTTATACACATCTCCGAGCCCACGAGACAAGAG
>ERZ1026903.290-NODE-290-length-25249-cov-271.837699_pt1 | contig 25249 bp, 41 predicted proteins | sample MGYA00380180_ERZ1026903 | MGnify/ENA primary metagenome ERZ1026903 (study PRJEB33269, sample SAMEA4719816) | human gut metagenome | biome: human-associated habitat; feature: organic feature; material: feces | place: Cameroon | collected 2013-10 ... | reverse complement strand
AGACCGTACGGTTTTGGAGACCGACATGCTGTCCAGTAACACTCTAGGAATGCAGAATTTGGCGTCCTGTGCGGGGATCGAACCCGCAAACTCTACCTTGAAAGGGTAGTGACTTTACCAGTTTGTCTAACAGGACATTAAATTTGTTGTTAGGGAGAAACCTGCCTCGGAGAAACAACCCCAACGATTTTTGGCGAAATTGTATGATCTTGGTTCGGAATAAGCGGGATTTCTCCAAGCTCTTCCTTAATCAAGCTGGCTTAGCACAGCCACCCACTTGAAAACGCCTACCTTCACTCCTCGAATTTTTAATGTGGTCGGGAGACCTCACTAGTGCAATTTTGGTGTGGGAAGATGGAGTCGAACCACCCGAGACCCTTCCGAGTCGGCAGATTTACAGTCTGCTTCGCTACCTCTACGATACTATTCCCACATATTTGGATGAAAAGTAAGTCGGTTAAACTCAAGGTGGAATATTTCAGGCTATCCTGACTTTACCCCTCAAAGCAACTCGCTTAGTTACTTCTCATTCAAATATGTTTTCCAAATTAGATAACTATTATACCAAGTTTTAAGGTACTGAGCAAGTCAAATTTTAAAGAACTTGCTCAGTGCTGTATTAGTTAGTCAAACTTAGGAGTGACAGTTAAGGAGAATGGAAGTTCAAAAACTTCTTCCCCTTCATTACTAACGGTAACTACACGACCTTTAAGTTCAGACATTAAAATATCGATATCAGCTTTTGCATCTGGAGCCATGCCAGCTTCAACACATTTAGCTTTAACTTCCGGTAAAAGCTCTACGTTATAGAGATAGAGCCACTCAATCTCACCTTCCCAGTCTTCCCAGGATTTGCAGATTGCACTTTCAATACCAGTTGCTACAACACGATTTTGCATTAGTTAACTCCTTCATCAATTTATATAACTATTATATCAGAAATTTAAAGCAAAAGGCAAGTACATTTTTAAAAATTCTGTTTGGAGGAGCTAAACTCCAGATTCTTCGGCTAAGTCTAGACTAATAAGAGTTATAGCCATAATTGCCGCACCATGTTCTTTTTCTCCGGTGTTTTTAGCCGAGTCTATAATACCCTTAATCTGTTCGTAATAACTTTTTACTTCTTGTTCAATGCCTGCCTCAGCTATCATGCCTTTAGTCATGAATCGTTGCATGGTAATTTCAGGATTAGCCATGTTGTTTCTCCAGTTTCATTTTTAATAGTTTACAGATGAAATCAACGTCTTCATCTGTGCCTAAGTCTCTATCCTCAAGATTCGCCTTGAAGTTTTTCGTCAATTCCATGAGGATGACTTCCCTAGAACGACGTGTTGGGGGCGGAGGAGGTCTATACATCTTAATTCCTTAATTTGGTAGGGGTGGTGGGATTCGAACCCACAAAACCTGAATTTTAAGTCCAGTACCTATGCCAATTCGATTACACCCCCATGTAATCTTTAGAGTTCATAACCCTGAATATATCTAGCAAAGCCAGTAATTTCAAACTGAATTGCCCAAGCTACTTCCATATATTCAATCTTGTCGAACCGAGCATCAGACTGCTCTAGGAAGTAACGAGAAATAATAGGGAACTCAATGTCGAAGTCCTCTTTATCCATTCCGTAATAGAAGTTTTCAGAGATATTACGAACTTCACGGAAGAAGTCCTCAACCTGAAAATCCATAAGAGGATACGTGTATTCCTCTTTGCTATCATCCGTTTGGAAGAAGCGGAAATGCACTAAGCAAGAACCAATCAGGTTAACTGCCGGAGTAGTATAAATATCCATCTTAGCCTCGCTCAATATCTAGAGAAATACCACATTTAGGGTCAATACCAGAGCCACTACAATGCATACACACATAAGTATTAAACCAAGTATCTCCTGGTTCTGCATCATTCCACTCACCTGCCCCGAAACACTTAGGACAAGCACATTCTTCTAGCTCTTGCTTGAGTTCTTGAAACTTGGACATATAGTTTCCTTAGTCAATTACTTTTGAGGCTTCAAGGGAGTCGATATAGTATACGTTTTCTACCATAATCATATAATCTGCCACTTTATCCATAGCTTGGGCTTCAGAGGTAGCTCTGGCTAACCTATATCCTTTTTTATATTCATCCGGGTATTCTCTATCTTGAATAAACTCAACAAAAACTATGAATAGTTCCATTTGTATCCTCTAATTAAGTTGGTGGCTCCCCGAGGATTCGAACCTACGTACCTTCCGGTTATGAGCCGGGTGCTCATACCATATGAGCTTGAGAACCAGAATTTGGAGGAAGAAGTGGGAATCGAACCCACAAGGCTATATTTCAAACCGACAGATTAGCAATCTGCTGCAATACCGTTATGCTATTCTTCCGAATTTATAAGATATATTATACAGAAAATTTAGACATTAAGCAAATGAAATTTTCTGTATAATAGCCCCCGCTTAGAAGGCTATTAAGCAATTACATATTCTCATGACCTGCTAACTTAAGGGTTAGTTCATCACGTTCTTCTGTAAGTTCATAAATATCTTCTGCCAGCTCTTCATTATGTTTCAATAATTCATCAACCTTATTCTCTAGGCGTATAATATATTCTTGCATTTGAGCAATAGTAAAGTCACGAAAAGCTAATTCTGCTGCAATGGCTGATTTAGAGTTGAGTCCTTCTGAGGTCATAGCACTAATATGAGTGGAGTAAAATCCACCTGCAAAGTCTAGTTCATCAATTTCACGTTCTGCATAGTGTATCATATTTGATTCCTCTCTCAAATTTATAAATATATAATACAGAGAATTTAGCATTTAAGCAATTGAATTTTTAATTTACTTTGGTAATTATAAAGACTTTAGTTCCATGAACAGTTTCTGTATGCTTTACTTCATAGTGATGATTGATGCCTGATCCTCCACAGAAAGGGCAAGTATCTCCTTTTAACAGTAAACTATCTTGTGCAGATGTTATTATCTCTCCTTGACCCCAGCACGGTATACAACGTATTATATCAATATCGTGCTTTAAGTCTCTAAAATTAAGATCTTTAAACTTTATCATAATTTACCTCCATGATCCTTTTAAAATGTATAATTTAGTATACTATAGAGTACGAAAATTATCAACTTAATTTTAAAAGTGTACAAAAGCAAATATTAAGAACATTTTTAGGGGGCACTTTTTAGAGTACCCAGAGAATTTGTTACCCCACTAAAAATCCGGGGGCAATTTTTAAAGACCCCTTGACATTTTCGCCGGGGTAGTGTAAAGTATATGTTATGGATGAGTGATCAAAGAGACACACATTTTCTATATACTAGGAGGTGTCAAAAATGACAGAAGAAGTAGCTAAGAGTCCTGAGACCGTCGCTAGCGTTGCAGCAGAACTGCACCGTCACGAGGAATCAGATAAGAAAAAGTGGGAGAAGGTCAGAGCCTACGAAGAAAAACATCGTGAACACGATGGTGAAGAAGATGACGATGATGAACATTGTCATAAATATGGAAAACATAAAATGCAAGAACCAGTAAATGTATTCACTAATGGCTTTCCTGGCCTACTGGGTGGTTACCCAGCAAACGCAGGTGCTTTCGGTGGTGAAGGTATGGGTCTATTCGGAGCTATCCTAATCGGTGCTCTATTAACAGGCGGATTCGGTGGTTTCGGTGGATTCGGTGGACGTGGTGTAGTTGGTGAAGGTACCGCAGTTGATGCAGTACTTCAGAACCAAGATACCGCTAGTATTCTAGCAGCTATTAACACTACTCGTACAGAAGCTAACCAGGGTACTGGGGCTGTTTTAAGCGCAGTTAACAATGGTTTTAGCCAGACATCCCAAAACCAGAGCCGTGATACTCAGTCTGTACTAACTACGATCTATGGTACAGGTGCTAATCTGTCTAATCAAATCTGCCAGGAAACTCGCAACGTTATTCAGGGTCAGTTCGATCTTTCTCGCCAGATTGATCAATCTTTCGCAGCTAACCAGATAGCTCGTGCACAAGATAAGTTTGATTCTGCACAGATCGCTTTCCAGCAGACTTTACAAACTAATAACCAGTTTGCCGCTGTTCAGGCTCAGATGTGTGCTAACCAGAACTCTCTGGAACGTCAGATCGCTGAATGTTGCTGTGAGCTTCAGACTGCGATCGCTGGTGTAACTACTGCGCGTATCCAGGATGAGTTAGACGCGTGTCGCCTACGTGAAGCAATCGCTGCGGGTAGCGGTGCTAACGGTCAGGTAATTAATCAAATCGCTTTAAGTCTTGGTGCTATCACTCAGACTCTGGCTGGTCTGCAGGCTAAACTGCCGGCTTAATATTAAGGGGAGGAGCCCATTATGAGTAAATATGGTTTTGTAAACAACGGACTTAATCAAAGTATGGGCTCCCAGCAGCCCGTTCCGGGTCTGGATAACCCCTACTTACAACAGTTGCAACAGCGTTTAGCAGAAGCGCAACAGATGCAGCAACAACTCCAGCAAAACCCTGGAAGTGTAAGTCCTATGCAAATGATGCAGCAAATGAGCGGGCAGTCGCAAATGTCTCAACAAATGCAGCAACAAATGCAGCAACAGATGCCGCAGCAGCAAGTTCAGCAACAAACTCAACAACCGCAGGTTTCTGCGGAAGGACAGGCAGTACTAGCCCTTTTCGAAGACTTCGCAAAGACAGAGGATGGGAAACAGCTTGTATCACTTATGGGTAAGTTTAATAGCTTCTGCCAAAGCCAAGTTGCAAAAGCTCAAAATGGTGGTAATAACTCCTAAGGAGAAATTATGTGTTGCAGAAAATCTGTTTCGTGCTGCCCAATGCCTGTAGCACGTTGTTGCTCTCCAGCAATGTTTACGCAAATACCGGCGTTCAATCCGTTTGCCTTTAAGCCTACTCTTATCCTGCCCCCTAGAGTAGATTTTCAGTCAAGATTGGCCTCCCGTATGGGTGGTTGCTGTAACAAGAGTATATGGTTCTAAGGAACCAAACAATAAAGCCCCTAGTCGAAAGACTTAGGGGCTTTTCTTTTATCTTAAATACAGAAAAGCCCTGCGCTCTCCAGGGAACGCAGGGCTTACTTCAGATGTTACATGCGGGTATTATTTATTACGCATATCCATAATCATTTGGCCATCGTAGCCAGTACCTACTACAGTCTGAGGCACACCACCTTGGTATTTCTGAGCACGAATCATCTCAACTTCCAGTTGTTTCCAACGAATCATCTCAGGAGTAATGGTACGTTGCAGTGCGGCGTTAGCTTCAGCTTCTTTCTTAGCTGCGTACAGTTTAGCATCTGCGTCACGTTCATTAGCAATAGCTTGGTTGTTGCGAGCCTCACGATCTGCTTCTGCTTGTTTAACTTTTTGCTGTGCTTCCTGTTCAACGCGAGCAAGTTCAGCTTTCGCAGCATTAACTTGTTCTTCACGAACTTTGGTATTCTGTACCTGTTCCATGATTACCGGTGGCAAAGTAATATCCTGAAGAAACACCTGCTTAACTGTGTAACCATATGGGCGTGCATACTCTTCAACTTCCTGTTGAATTGCAGTTTGCAATTGAGCCTGAATTTTAGCATCAAATAAATCTTGTGCTTTAGGTACAGACTTACCAAACTCACGAATAGTAGACAGTAATTTTTCAGTTACATATTTGTCTAGTGCCTGATCCTGAGTACCTGCGTTAATACGGTTAATCGGTGCCTTAGAACCATCAAACTGCAACATAACAGTCAGGTCAACAGTGGATTTAAACTTGTCCTGGCTAGGAACCTGAAGTTTATCTAATTTTACAGCAATATCTTTTGTACTAAAAGTATCGAAAGATGCAAACGGGTTTACAAGATGGAAACCAGGCAATACTGGATTAGGATCTACTTTACCCAGGAATGTTTGGGTTTTAACCGTACCATCAGAAACAATAGTATATGAATTAAAAGCTAGAATCAAGCCTGCTAAACCAACTACAGCACCAATACCCCAACGTTTAATAGTACGAATTACTTTCTGCTCAGAAGTCAGTTCTTTCATATTTTTAGTATTAAACATATGTTTCCTTTGTTTTAGTTACAGTTAATAAAATTGGCCGAGGTGACAGGATTCGAACCTGCATAAAGGAATTTAGAAGACTCCTGCCTCTCCCTTAGACTACACCCCGAAATTTGATTACTTAATGATATTGATCAACTTAGTTTGGCTTTCTACCGCTTCTCTAGCTGATTTCTCAGCAGCTCTTGCCGCACGATTTGCTCTGGATCTAGCAAGTATCTTTTTGTAGTTTTGATCTATTAAATCTTCTATTTCATCATAGAATCTGCACTGATCTAGATAATTTATTGCATCAACATCATAGAGCTGTATATGTAATCTAGAACTATGACAGCCTTTCAATGTACTTTCTAAAATCTGTGGACGATAACGTAGGAGAGTATCTTTTGCTTTTTTAACCTCACCCGTTTCTTCCCCTAATTGGATTAGATGATAAAGTCTAGTATTATCAACATAGTGCAACTCAACACTATGATACTCATCTTCCCGAAGGTTAAATCCAGTAAGTTTACTCATCTTTTCCTGAGCTTGTTCCAATGTAAGTCGTTCTGTAAAATGAACTACATACAGGATATGAGGACAACACATTTCTCGGTGATCAAATATACAAGTAGTTCCTAAATTCATAAATTTATTTCCTGTTTAAGTATTTTTAAGAACTCTCGTAAAAATTCTTAAAAATACAGACGATACCGGGAGAGTCATAAGTCTCACTCATTAAGTATTTCAAGACAAAATACAGTAACGTCTATTATCTTCCAGTTTAAGTCAAGGTGACTATACTTACTTATGCATATAAGGTCGCCATCCGGCAGATTACTCATAAGTCTTATAAAGTAAGCATTCCAGTTTAAGTCAAGGTGACTTAGTGGTTATGTCCTGCGGTATATTGAGGACTCGGTTAGACTTAGGTCATGACTCCCAGTCTTTTGCTGCTACTCAACAGGAATTATCGCGAGTTACCTGTGCTATTGTGCACCATTAGTGACATCTCTCATGTCATCATTTCCCACTTTGTGGATAGTTTGAAAAACTACTCCGATATGGAGAAAGAACTTCACTATCCTAGAATACCTTCTAAAGTTCTTCTTTAGTCTGGACATAGTTAAATCGTAATAAAACTATTCAGCAGACTGGTTGGTTAGCCTGGAACCAACTACCGCGTGGTTTAGGCAGTGCGCAACTAACCTCGGAAGCTTTTACGTTAAAAGCATCAGTTATCCAGTTCTTACCGACCGTAGGATTCGAACCTACATCTTCCACCAGTTACGGCTTGATAATACCAATTATACTAGGACGGCAGTGTTACTACATAAGTGATTTCCACACCCCACTATTTATAGATTAGAGAAGAGTTTAAGGGAGAGGTTTCAGACGCCTCATTTTACACGTTCTAGCCACTAACCGGGATTGCCGCCCCCTGTGTACTAGTTTTACAACTAACCCACCGACTCTATTCAATGCGCTCCGGTTGGGATTCTGCACTCAGCGTAATCGGCTCGCTGTTCTCTAATTTATGAAAATATTATACAGAATTTATAAGCATTTAGCAAATGAATTTTTAGAAAAATTCACTAGCAATCAAAGCAGTTGTTTTACCATCATAACGCCCCGGGAACTCTGCCTTAATAGTTTTCATTAGTAGGGCTTTGGTAATACCTGGGTTTAATTTAACTAGTTCTGCGAAGTATTTACGAATTTCGGTTTCAGTCAGCTGTTGCAAAGCGTATTCATACTCTAAACCTGCTAAAAGATCTAGATATTCATCATCAGGAATATATTCTACATTTGCTTTTTCAGCAGCAGTCTGTGTATTCTCAATTGCCTTGAACTGGGATTTCAGCCAGTTAGTAAATTCCAGCTTAGTTACGCAATCCTTGTTAATACGTTGCAAGTCACCTAGAATCGTACTTAGGTGCTTAACCGATACAGTATCCCCACGTTTACGAGCATCTTCAATCAACTCTCGTAGTACACGAATCATGTTCGTACCCATTATTTCATCCCCAATGCTTGGTTAAAAGATTGTTCTGTCATAACTGCTGAGACTTTGGCGAAATCAAACTTTTTAGGGTTCGTAGTGATTTCAGCAACGTTAGAAGTTTTAACAGTTTTCGTAGTACGAATACCGCGAGTGTTAACACCAATAATTACAACTGATTTCATATTTCGCTTCCTCTCATTAATTTATGAAAGTATTATACAGAAATTTAAGTAGTTAAGCAAGTAAATTTTTAAGTTTTAGTGGCAACAGGTTTATAGAATGTATGTCCCTTAATCTTAGTTGTTTTCTTAAATTTCTTTGTCCAGTAAGGTTTATCTTTACCACTATGGAAGTATAGTGCTCCATGTGTAGGATCTTGTGGTAAATCAACGTAGTATATCACTCTAGCTAAATTCTTAGCGGTTTGCCAAGCCTCATCAGTTTTATCAACTTTTGGTTTCTTAGATACCCAAGAGAACTGGTTAGACTGATATACTACTTTACAGTAGGAATCTGGGAATTTACCGGAGTTTACACGGTTTTTAGTAACATGTGCAATCGCCGTCATTCCCTTTATGCCCTCACCACGACTTTCGAAATAGATATTTTTAGCAATACAATCTATTTCTTTTGCATCGTGCGATGCCTGACTACTAAAGCTGAAGGTAAGGGCAGCTACTAAAAGCAAAGCTGCCTTCATTCTTTTTACTCCTGCCAATCATATTCAACACGATTGGGATTTTCTTTATACCCTAAGTCAAGCAAATCATTACGCATATTTTGCTTAGCTACTGGGTTCGAGGTTACTAGTACCACTTTCTTTGGTCTCTGCCCAAATTCTAAGAGTAAACGAAGAATTTGATAACCTTCCATACCATCTACAGCCAAGTCATTATCCATATAAACGAAATGGCCTGTGGTATCAGTTTTATTCAGAAACTCTACAGCGGCTTCTGGGGTTCGAATGATAATGTCCATTCCGTGAAGATTACGCACATCATCAATCAGAATATGGAAAGTCATAATAGCCTCGTCTCATCAATTTAAAAATATATTATACAGAGAATTTAATAAATTAGCAAATACATTTTTAAATTGTGAAACTAGTAAACCGATAAACAGCCTAGAGGCGCCACAGGCCATATCTTATGAGCCATGTACCTTTGATCTAGGGTTTGAATCATCAACGAATACTTTGCATCTTTTAGCTTTAGAAGTTTAGAAGTTTGAGTTCTTTAAACTTTTCAGCTTTCATACTTAAATGTTGATCTTTGAAGTTGTGTCGGTAATATCAACGACGCTTTGTTCTTACGTGTCAGCTTAAAAGGCTGGTGTAATAAACATAATCTCCAATAGATTATACTTTATAGTATGGTCAGCGGTCTTATTTAACCTCGTATTTCAACCGCTGCTGCGAGGTAAGATGCTTGGGCTTTCGTCTACCGATTTACTAGCTTTTAAATTATTACTCTACTTCAATGAAGGTAGAGGCGTTAGACTCGGACAGAACAAAGTCAACATTTGTTGCAAAGTCCTGATATTCCTCGTCATGCTGCTTAATCAGCTTCTCCAGTTCCAGCGGATCAATCAAGAATGGAGTATTCTTGAGTTCCAGCAGGTTGAGCTGCATTTTAACTTCATCTTCAGAAGTTTTCTTATCGCGGGTAGCCATGCTATCCTGCAAACGCTCATATTTAGCATCAAACTGTGCTTTCTGCGTATTAAACTTAACCGTAGCGGCATGGAACTGCTTACGCATGTTAGCCAGCAGCTGAGCTTTAAGCTCCATAGAACGCTTAGCTTCAATTGCTTCCGCAACAGTCATCTTACGAGAACCAATCTCAACTACTGTTTCCGCATTGCTCTTAATCAGAGCAGCTTTGATACGATCACGCTGAGACATCATATCTAGGAGAGATTGGAAATCTGCCTTAATACGAGCAGATAGATCGTCTACTTCGATTGCAGCGCCAACTACAACCTTATTTTTATCCTTACCTTCACCAACAGCGATCAGAAGCTGTTGTTCAGTAGCTTTACGGATTTTAGCTTCCAGAGATTTGATAGTTGCCAGAGCGCGAGTTTTAGAAATACGAGTAGTCATTATTTGCTTCCTTATATGAAGTTTGAGATTTGAATTTGTTTAAATTTGGTCTATTACAGACCAATTGCCAGCAGAGTGCGCAGAACAGTATCGTTACTGTTATCAATTTTAGGATTAGCACGATTTAGCAGATCAAAGATTTTCTGGACACCTGATTGACGTTCAGCCATACGACGGATACCCAGATTACGAGTAGCTTTCTTACCATTTTTACGAACATTTTTAGATACTGGCATATTTGTTTTCCTTTTATTGTTTTCTCAAATTTATGAATATATTATACAGAATTTTGGAGCCGGAAGCAACTCAAATTTTCATTTTTTCGATCATAGCTGCAACACAATAGCTCTCAACTAGGGCATCGAATGCTGGGTCGTGCTTAACCGGATAGATCCCATAACGAATGGTGTCCATCTTCTCCATTTTAGCTATTGCCCAGCTAATACCTTCGGTTTCTAGAGCTTTATAACTATAGCCAGTTTGCATCCAGAGATTACGAAGAGATCTAACATTACCCAAGTTCCAGAATTTCCACGGAACTATTTCTTCATTGGTTCCAGCATGGAAAGTGTTTGCAGAGTAGATAGTCATATCAAACTCTGGGCCATTGCCATAATACAAAGCATTTTCGCCTAGAGCCAACTCCATAATATTTTGAGCCATAGAGAAGGCAGCATGGTTAGAGCCAAGTTTATTAGTGCAATGATGTTTACCATTTTGGAAGGCAATCAGTTTTGGATTACGCTCATTCATAGCTTCCATAATGTGGATAGCAGACGGGCTATGTTTAGCCTGATCCATCCAGAATGCTAGAGTAGATGCTGTAACTTTGGCACCAGAATTAAGTTGATCTTGTACATCTAAAGTAACAAATACTAGATCAGGGTCTTTATCAATTCCATGCATAGCCACAAAAGCGAAAGAAGGCATTGCGATATGAGTAGTACCACAATCTCCTGGAGTTCCCAGAGATTCAATATCTAGCATACCAAATGGTTTTACTTTCATAACTTATCCTTTATTGTGTAGAAAACTATTAAAGAGCTGTCTCTTTAATAGACTCCCACTTCTTGGGGTCTTTAAAACCAGGAAGCATATCCTCACTGACATCCCAGTTCTCTTCCATAGAGAAGTCGGGCCATTCATTCCAGCTACCTTCCAGCTCTTCATAACAGGTATCCATTACCTCATGACTAGAGAGTCGTGTATAATCCCTAGCTGACTTATGGGTGCTAGCACGGTTAAAATCATTCTTTGCTACAAAATTACGCATAGTTTCTCCAAATAAGAGGGGCTTTCGCCCCCTGATTTAAATCACTTGCCCAGCAGTTTAAGGATATTTTCCATAATAGTTTGGGCAGATTTTTCACTATTGTTGGTTTCAGCCAACTTTAAAGCGAGTTCTTCCTGCTGTTTCTGAATATCCGCAGCAATTTTTTGATCAGCCTCAATACGAGCTTGAAGCTCATCAGTGATAGTGGTAAAGGAAGCAACGATTTCAGTAACGGAACGTGGTTTCTTAGAGAACATAAAAATATCCTTGATTAGTTAGAGAATTAGTAGATTGTAGGGGCTTCTGCCCCTATTTATCTATTACTTCGCTTTACGCTTGCGAGCTGGTTTAGCAGATTTACGAGCAGAATCACCCGTAAACTTAATGCCTACACCGTAACACAGAGCGCGAACGTTATCTTTGCTATACTCTACACCAAAGATATTTGGTTTAACAGAACCAAACTGCCCACGAGCATCACGTAGTACGTCTGCCGTTGGCTTACGCTTCTGGTTAACTGCTTTCTCATAATCTTTCATAGCCATGCCATTACGAGGAAACAATTCAGCCCCAGCATTGAAACTCAGTGCTACTGGAACAGATTTGTGACCATAACCCTGCACATAGGTTACAAGGCGGGCTACAGAACGAGTAGCATTCTTAGTCTTAGGCTTCTGACGAATCGGAGCCGGGTTATTCAATGCTTGTGCAGCCTGAGCATCGGTAGGATGCTTGCGCAGGTGGCGTTCCAGACGAGCTTTGCGATTAGCCTCAGTCTGAGGGAAAGTTTTAACTGCCGGAGCTGCTTGAGTTTTTGCGTTTTTCTGCTTAGCCATTATTTATTTTCCTTTTTGTTTATCAATTTATGAAGTATATTATACGAGAATTTGAAGCGTTTAGCAACTGAATTTTTTAAAAATTATCTACCAACCATCTTAGCTTGTTCTGCATCGGAAACATATTGATACGCTCCTTTATTATATGCTGGAGCAGTACACATTTTCTTACGTTCAATCTCTTCTTGAGCTTTTCTTTCGCGTTCAGCTAACTCTTCGTCCAGATAAACTAAACGTTGCTCTGGGGGAGGTGGAAGACGTGTTTCTGGCTCACCAATATTAGCTTTTCTTATTTGGCGAGGTGATTGTGCACGTTTTCTCAATGGTTTAAATCCTAATGAATTTGAGTTATAAATTCGCATAAAGCCCTCCTCATTTTCAATACGAATATTATACTAAAATCGAGAGCTTTAGGCAACTGAATTTTTAAATTATTTATTACATTTCAGCAAGTTCTTGCTCAGTAATAACTGTATTACATAGTGCATCTACAGCTTCATTACCACTAATTCCTGAGTGCCCTTTAACCTTAATAAAGGTAGGGTTAGTATTGTGGAAGTTAATGTATTGCTGAGTTAACTTAAATGCTTCTTGCCAAAGTTCTAGATTAAGAGGGACTTCACCATCTGCTTTCTTCCAGCCTTTCCTTTGCCAAGAAAACATCCAGCTTTCCATGCCATTTTTACAATAAGCAGAATCAGTATAAATAATAATTGGTCTATTATCCTTTTTAACAGACCAACGTAGAGCTTCTACAATAGCCGTGAGTTCCATCTCATTATTTGTAGTTTTAGGATTATAGCCAGATTTAGAACCTAAACGATCGTCATTATCATCATAGACAATAAATCCCCAAGCACCTGGGCCAGGATTAGACTTACAAGCGCCATCTGTATAAATGTGGAAAACCGACATTATTTGCTCCAATTAATAGTTACCCAGTAGCCTTCGCGCTGATTATAATCAAGTTCAACTGAATATCCCAGTTTTCGTAGTTTATCAATTAGGCTACCACGAGCTTCTTCTGAAAAGCTACCAATATTAGTTACTGTACATTTAAAAGCTCTTGCCTTAATACATTTATCAATTTCTACAGCTACTTTTGCTTCTAACATAGCTAATTCTTGAGTTAAAGTATCAATAGTAGCATTTCTTGCTTCATTTGCGGATAAAAGAATAGACATTATACCTCCAATTTATAAAATATATTATATTTAAATTTCACTAAATAAGCAAATGAAATTTAAATATAATAGCCCCGAAGGGCTATTTGAGTTAGGAAGACATTTTAGCTTTAAGAGCTGGGTGAGGATCATACCCCTCTAAATAGAATGACCAAGCTGCTGTATTATTTTCTAGTAAGTCGTAAAGATCTACAAACTCTGGCATTACTAGAGTTGGTAAAGAACGAGGTTTACGTTTTACCTGTTCTTCTACCTGTTCCATATGGTCATTATAGATATGAGTATCACCGCCACTAAAGATAAGGTAGCGAGGTTTTAATCCTGTCAGTTTTGCTAATATATGCGTTAATAAAGCATAACTAGCAATATTGAAAGGTAAACCGAGGAAACAATCCACAGAGCGTTGTGTCCATTTAAGATCTAGGTACCCATCGTTACTTACATAGCACTGGAAGCCGTAGTGACAGGGTGGTAATGCCATTTTATCAAGTTCAGCTACGTTCCATGCAGAAACTAGATGTCTGCGGCCATGAGGATTATTCTTGAGTCCTTCAATGAGTTCTAGAATCTGATCTCGTCCACCAAAGTTACGCCACTGTTTACCGTATACTGGTCCTAGATTACCCTTATCATACCCCATACTTATAGCTTGGTCTTCGTAGTTTGGAGTCCATATAGTCCATTGCCCCTCATCACGCCCAAAAGTGAATACACGAAGATCATGAAGATTTGTGGAACCGGACAAGAACCATAATAGTTCTCCTACTACGGATTTCCAAGCTAGACGTTTGGTAGTGACAGCGGGAAACCCATCACGTAGATCGAATTTAGCGTAAGAATCAAAAATTGATACTGTACCTGTTCCAGTGCGATCATTACGTGGTTCCCCGAGTAAAATTACATCCGTTAAAATTTTTAAATATTGTTGCATTAGTATGTAATCAATTCCTGTACAAATCGCAGGCTACTATCTGAGTTATTTCCAGTTGCGTACACTAAACGAGTGGACTGACTATTGTAGTCTAGAATATCTGAAGCTAAAAATACGTCTGCCTCTAGAGTTTGAGTACTAAATATTGTAGAAACAAAAGCACTCTCAATATGTCCGTATTGGTACATTTCCTGCAATAGATTAGCACCGCCTAGTACTACTGTCTGCTCATCTTTTAAGAAAGATGGTAAAGTATATCCTATATTTGAAATAGGAGTATATATTTCGTGCTCTGCATCCTCTGGTAGAGGTCGGTTAGCATGAATAAACACTTCTGCATCCCCAAGCATACGTATACGTACTGCTTGTGGTAATGCCAAATAAGTACCTGCCCCAATAATAATATTATCAGGATTTAGTACATCTAATTGTGAATAAAAAGCATCTAGTTCTTCTTTAAAAGAACCCCAGGGAAGTTTACCCTGGAGGCCGAACTCCCCATTCGGCCCCACTGCGTACATTGCCGTTATCATAAAAAGTCTCCAAATTCATCGCCTAAATCTTTTAGGGTATCTGTAGAAGTCTCAGTTACCTGACCTACACGATAAGCTGCACCAATTTGGATTTCCTGTGGAGCTGGTTGCAAAGACGTGGTGTCCAGCCAGTTCATAATCCACGGAATCGGGTTCTTAGTAATTACAGGCAGATTGCTCGGCCATTCTACGCCAATGTGCATAAATGCGTTACGTCCCACAAAGTAGAGGTATTCTTCCAGAAGTTCTGCGTTCAAACCAATCAGACTACGGCCTTTAAAGATAAAGTGACCCCAGTTGATCTCAGTTTGCAGAGTTTTCAGAAGCTGTGCTGGTGCTTTAGCCAGAGCTTCATCAATCAGATCTTGATCGAACTGCTGGAACATGATCTGGATAACTGCTTTGGACATTTGAGTGTGCAGAGCTTCATCTTTAGCGATCAATTGCAGGTTTTTAGCAATACCTTGCAGAATGTCATTTTCTGCTAGAGCAAAGGTACATGCGAAAGATGCGTAGAACTGCATTGCTTCTAGACCATAGATTGCAAAGTAAGCATCTAACAGTTTAGCCTGAGTTTCACGTTTAACTTCCGGGAACTCGGTTTCTGGATAAGTATTGTCACCACGATGATCACGTACTGCGATAAAATACTGACCTAACTGATACAGTTCATCGAACAGTTCTACAGAGTCAGCAATACGTGCGAATGCTTCTTGGTTCTTAGTAACCGAATCAATAAATTCTGCTGGGTCAGTCAGAACGTTACGGATAATGTTACTATAAGCACGGCTATGCAGATCTTCGAAGTAGCTCCACTGCTTCATCATGCCTTCCAGTTCTGGACGGCTTACGAGTGGCATAATTGCTGCTTCTGGCGCACGACTAATAAATGAGTCGGTCTGGGTCTGCCATGCTAAGTTCAGGAGGGTGATTTCCTGAATATCTTTAGGAAGATTCGGCCATTGCTTTTTGTCAGCTTCTAGACTGATTTCAGTTTCAGTCCAGAACTGAGAACGTTGCAGAAGTGCTAAACGCTCAAGTTCAGGATGTGCTACACGAACGTAGTCAGCGATACCGAGAGAATCGCCCAGGAAAAGCTCAGGGTTAGTATGATCCCAATTCAGGTTTAGTAAAGTAGTCATTGATTTTCCTCTTTCTCACTATTTCAGGAATATTATAGCAAATCAGGTAGCGATTAGCAAGTAAAATTTCAAAGAAAAAGGAGACCCGAAGATCTCCTTATTTTTATTAAATAGTACAACCACCGGATGCACAACCTGCTGCTTCTTCTCCTGCACCTCCACCATTTGCAGTGTTGAAGTTAGCATAATACCAAGTTTTCCACCCATACTTAACAGCAGTCATGAAATCACGAACTACTACTGGGCCAGGAATGATTTCATTCTCAAACTTGGTGTAGTCATAGTACATATTCGTACTGATAGACTGACTGAAGAATTTCTGCATAGTTGCTACCCATTTGATCCACTCGATACGATCTACATCATAAGCCAGTTTATAGCTCATTAACGTTTCCCAATCGGTTGCACCTGGAGCAATTGCAATTACTTTATTCACTGCGCTACCCTTGATAGATACAATCTTACGAGGCGGTTCAATAGAGTTAGTAACACCTAACAGAACAGAGGAACTTTCTCCAGGCATCTGTGCTGTCAGAACAGAGTTACGCATACCATATTTCAGAATATCTGCACGCAGAGGTTCCCAATCCATTTCTAGACCTACTGATACCAGTTCATCAACAGTTTTCTTGTACGTGTCGATTACCAGTATTCCTTTAGATGGTTTAGTACGGTCAAACCATTCACATGCACCTTGCTCTTTGGCTAGGCGTACAGAGGCTTTATGCAGGAAGTAGGACAGTTTTTCAGCTTCACGATGAATCCAGTTACGTGCTTCAACGCCTTCATAAGCCAAACCTTCTGCTGCCATTGCACCTGCTGCGTTCATAAGGCCAATACCGACGTTACGACGTTTCTTAGCTGTATATTCCATAGTTGGGAACGGATAATCCTGAATTTCAATAATTGTATCAACGAATTTCAGGAGGATGTAGCAAGTTTTTTCCCACTCAGCTAGAGATTCCATGCGTCCAAGTACAACACCACCTAAGTTACACAGGGATACTTCCCCAATATCCTCAGGTTTCATTTGATCAAGCTGCTCTTTTGTCTTATACAGCTCTGTAATGTGATGGAATGGGCGTGTAGGTTGAGTAATTTCAACACAAAGATTGGTCATACGAATCGGGTCAAGGAAGTTACCATGACGATTAGATTCCCCAATGTGATGAGCATACATACGTCCTGTCTCCATTCGGATACGTAGCCAAGTATCTAGGATTTCTTTTGCGGAGACTTTAGGAGCTGCTGGAACTGTTTTTCCTTCATGGTCGATCTTTGTAAGAGATGCCACACGTTTCTCCGCTGCCACATAGATTTCTTCAAATTTAGCCTCGTCATCACTATAAAACGCTTCATGAACTTCTGGGGCATAGAAGTACGACATTAGCGTAATATCTTCGTTTCTCAGATAACGTTTTAACAAAAGATTATTGAAGCTCAGAGAATAATCCATCTTGTCGATTTTATTCTCATCTGTAGCACGTTGTTGCTTAACCTGCATCAACTGAATGATTTCAGGATCGAAGTACGGGTAAGATACAGTAGCAGAACCACCACGGGTTTGCTGAGTGTTAGCTTTTACTGATCGATCAATGTGTCGATAATATGGCAATTTTCCGGAATGCGGGAATGCCCCATTTCGCACCGGATCAGCAATTGATCGGCTTTCAAGATGATACCCGATTCCCGCTCTGGCTGCGACCATTTTGAAGACGATGTGCTCGGCGGTGTCGATTGAGTCCAGTGTGTCAGTGGAATCCACGAGGCAGCAACTAGCAAATCCACGGTCACTAGAGCGCAGACCAACCAGTGGCGGCGTAGGAACGTTGATTTTGTGGAGCGACATTGCGTTGTAGAGGTCGATTGCATCTAGAATTGTCCAGTTAGGTTGAGATAACATCGCCATTGCCATACCCATGTAGGCAAACTGCGGGGTTTCGTAAATTTCACCAGTGGCTATGTTACGACGGGAATACTTATCAAAGAACTGCTTCAGCCCACCACTAGTAAAAAGACGATCACGATCATGGTCGATAACCTGATTCAGAGCTTCAAATTGCTCATCGGTAATCCATGCACTCATGTCTTCCCATGCACCTACGCTAACCATATGGTCATGGAAGAAGCGCAGAGAAGGCGGTTCGAAGGAATCATAGAGGCGTTTACGCATTTGCGCAAGACGTAATTCCTTTGCTGGCACATCATATGCTGGATTATCTTTGATAAGACTTTCAGCAGCTTTAATTAATGCATCCATCAGAGTGTCGGAATCTACAACCCCTTTAGGCAGAGTTTTTTGAGCAGCCATAGTAATGGCTGACCAACTTACATCAACTGTTTTACAACCATACTCCGCCCAACCATTGAGTTTTTCAGGAGCAAAGTCTTCTACAGTACCGTCACGTTTAATTACTTTTTCAATGCGATGGCTCATTTGGTTTTCCTTTTTATAGTTATCAGGATTTAGGAAATATTCTACTTTATTATCGGTCATTAGGCAAATAAAATTTTCTGATAGAAAAGGCCCGAGTATTTTCATACCCAGGCCCTGTATATTACCAGTCTAGCTTTTTAGCTTGTTCAATTACTTTAGCTCTAGCTACTTCTTTTAATAGAATATCTATAGAGGTGCTCAGCTCGTTATAATTGAATGGTTTATTTGGATTTGAGGTTACAATTTTCCACGCTAGGGTTGTCTTAGGACTTTCTTCCCCTTCCTTACGTGTAATCATATTAGCAGCACTCAGTGAAGTACGATGTATTTTAGTTTTACGGCTCAGATGAACGACGTTTCCCATATTACACCTTCCCCATGTCTTTAAAAATATCATAGAATGCTTTAGACTCAACAGAACGAACGTTATCAATCAATTCGATCATTGAGAAGGGGGCATTTTCGTATTTATCATAGACTTCCATAAGGAGTGCTAGACCTGAGTCACCTTTAATGTCTTTCTGAGCTATATCTCCGCAGATAATTAAACGGCAGTCTTGTCCTACACGGGTTAGGAGACAAATCATTGCCTCAACGGAAATATTCTGAGCTTCATCGACAATTACATAGGAGTTGTTGAAAGTTCTGCCACGAGCATGTTCGACAGCCAAAAATTTAATTTTCTGACGTTCGACATATCCTTTATATGCATGATCGCCAATGGCCCATTTCATACCATCAGCTATTGGCTCCAACCAAGGCTCTAGCTTTTCCGCTAGATCACCAGGAAGCATACCAAGAGACTTACCTAGAGGTTCATTAGGACGTACGAGGATCACTTGCTCAATATCTGAGTGAATGTCTACGAGTTCCTGAGCTGCAAGAACGGACGGAATAAAGGTTTTACCAGTACCTGGCTCACCGATACCCACAGTCACTGTGTTGTTCTTGATCATATTGATATATGATTTTTGCTCGCGGTTTTTACCTACTAGGGATTTAGCAACTGGGTTAGCGTAATCATTAGAAAAATCAGCCTGAATTACGTTATTCTCATACTTGTTGCCACGCTTTCTTGAACCATTGCGGTTCTCTCTTTTTTGACGTGCTTTTCCCATAAATAACACTCCTATAGTGTACTTCGCTAACAGAGGATCAACAAAAAGATCTTGTTTATCAACTTACAAATATATTATACCAATATATACAGTAAAAAGCAACTACAATTTTAAATAAGCCTATGATATTGCAGTTAAATAAAAATTTTACTTGCTTTTAGTGGTAAATATACGATACTAGATAATCATTTTATACCGCGTACATAGGCGTGTGATTATATTATTTTTTAGTACTGATAGGCAAATAAATTTTTTAACAATTTGCTAACCTTTTAGCACAGATCAAAATACAATATCTAAGAGAAAAATTATATTGACATTTGCCCTTGAATAAGCTATAATAGTAGTCTTAGTTAGAGAAGGAGGGTATAATGAATCGCAATGATGAACTAAAATACAAGGAAATGCAGTCCTTGATTAGAAACTGCAAAGAAATTATTGAGGGTTCTGCTGACGAAGAGCTTCTCTTTAATAATGCGAATAAACCCTCTGAGCGTTTCCCTACACAAAGGGATATGCTTGCAGGGGAATTGAGTAAATATCTGATTTTAGAAGAAATGCCAATTCAGATTCGAAATGCTCATATGATTGGTGATATTCACTTTCATGATGCTGATTACGCTGCTTTAGGTATGACTAACTGTTGTCTAGTAGCTCTGGAAGATATGCTAAAGAATGGTATGAAAGTTGGTAATGCTGAAATTAGTACACCAAACTCTATTACTACTGCAGCAGCTATTACCGCCCAGATTATTACTCAGGTTAGTTCCCATCAGTACGGTGGTACTTCTGTAGATCGTCTTGACGAAGTTCTTGCTCCTTATGTACGTAAATCCTATGACAAAAACCATGCGTTTGCAAAGCGTTGGACTAAAGACGAAGCTAAAGCATCTGTAATGGCTACTGAAATGACTGAGAAAGAGGTCTATGATGCTTGTCAGGGTCTAGAGTATGAAATCAATACGATGTTCAACTCTAATGGCCAGAGTCCTTTTATTACCTTTGGTTTTGGGCTAGGAACGTCTTGGGAAGCACGTTTGGTACAGAAAGCAATATTAAAAGTACGCATGGACGGGCTGGGTATCAATAAACGTACCGCAATATTTCCTAAACTAGTGTTTGTCCTTCGTGAGGGTGTTAACATGAAGCCTGGGGATGTTAACTATGATATCAAGAAGTTGGCCATGAAATGCACTGCTGAACGTATGTATCCTGACTACATCAGCTATGATAAGGTTGTAGAAGTTACTGGGGATTATAAAGTTTCTATGGGATGCCGATCATTCCTAGCTGCTGCAGAAGATGGAGAAACTGCCGGTCGTAATAATTTAGGTGTTGTTTCTGTAAACTTACCTAGAATTGCTATCGAAGCTGAAGGAAATATTGATCTATTCTTCGATCTTCTTGAGCTGCGTGTGGATACCGCTCTTAAAGCACTGGAGTGGAGGGTTGATCGCTTAAAATACATTCAAGCAAAATCAGCGCCTATCCTCTATATGTCAGGAGCCTTTGGATTACGTCTGGAACCAGATGAGTATGTGTTTGATCATTTCTACAAGCGCGCTTCTGTATCTCTGGGATATATTGGTTGCCATGAAATGTTGCAGTTCATGTTCGGTAAAGATGTGGATACACTGTCAGATACCTGTATTAAGTTTGTACAACGTGTTCTACAGTATATGCGGGATAGAGTGGACCAGAAGAAAGAAGAGACTCAGTTAGGTTATAGTCTATATGCTACACCATCTGAATCCTTATGTGATCGTTTCTGTCGTTTAGATCGTGAATATTTTCCAGAGCATGAAGATATTCTTGGTAAAGGTTACTACACTAACTCACACCACCTCGATGTGGAGCGTAAGGTTGCTCCAAACGTGAAGTTCGACTATGAATCTAATTTTACTCCAATTGCATCAGGTGGGTGTATTTCCTATGTGGAATTACCAGACATGAAACGGTTCCCGGAAGCACTAGAATGGGTTATTAACTATGCTGCTAGTAAGGTTCATTACTTTGGTATTAATACTCCAGTGGATTCTTGTGGTAAATGTGGATTCTTGGGTGAGACAGTAGCTTCTGAAGACGGATTTAAGTGTCCTATTTGCGGCAACCATGATCCTGAAACTCTTGAAGTAACTCGTCGAGTTTGTGGGTATCTTGGAAATCCAGGTGCCCGTCCATTTAACCCCGGCAAACAGCACGAGGTGATGGGCAGAGTGAAGCATCAGGATATTCGAGCTAAATAAGCTAATTAGCCGGGTTGCTAGTCGACCTGGCTTTTATTTTATTTGCTTTCAGCCAAAAATTTATATATAATAGATTTATAAATTTGAGAGGAGAAAGCTATGAGTGAGTTGCTTCCTAAAGTAGATGTCTCCCATCTTGGAGAGCCTAGTGAAGAACGTAAGGCTCTAGATTGGTTGGGTGGATTTGATTATCGTCGTGTTGTTGCAACATGGAATGATAAGAAAGTTAAGAAGTTTCGGGTACATTATGTAGGTAAAGACAAGTGGCTCTGGATTGATTATGAAGAATCAAAGGGGTCTACTAAGGCTGTTAAAATTTATTGTATGTATGGGTATTATTATGCTCACTGTGATAAGAATGAATTTACAGTACAGAACTAAGGAACAAGAATGAAAAACGTAAAACATCTTAAATACCGCTTAATTTACAACGGACGTATGGAAACAGAAGACCTGGCCCAGTTAGCTATTAATTCTAATGAGGTTATGGTGCGTGCGCTAGCTATTGAAAAGTTGCGTGCTTCTTATGAGAATCGTATCATGGAATTAGAGGAGAAACTTTATGGCATTCTCGAAGCCGATGCTACCAGATAATGGTTTAAACTCCGCTTTGGAAAACGCATTAATGCAGCACTGGGAAACTGGCTATAAGGATGGTGTTGAATCCTGCGCTACTATGCTAGAAGTTATTGCTAATACCTTAATGGAGAAAGGCAATAAAGAATTAGCTGAGCTATTAGACAGCATTGGGCAAAACTTCAGAGAACAGGTGAAAAATGCGTAGATTAATTATTATTAGCGGTGCAGGTTTGAGTGTTGAAAGTGGTGTACGAGCTTTTCGTACTGATACTGCTAGTGGTAAAGCATTGTGGGATGATTATGATCTAGAAGAAGTATGTAATATTCATGCCTTTCGTGGTAATTTTTATCATAAAACCCATATGTTTTACAACAAACGTCGTGAAGAGCTAAAAACTGTTGAACCCAATCTTGCACATTTGCGTATTGGTGAATGGTATAAACAATACCCAGGTCAAGTAGTAAACTTGACTACCAACGTTGATGACCTTATTGAGCGTGCTGGTGTACCACAGAATGATATTCTGCATATTCATGGATACTTAAAAGAGGTTGTTGTAGCTGATAGCTACAATAGTAGTAATAAACGCGTTATTAACGTAGGTTATAATTCTATTAATCCAGAGGATTATAAGTGGGTTAAACCTAATGTGATCTTCTTCGGAGAACGTGCTCCAGCGTATACTGAGATGTACAACGTTTTTGATGGTATTACCAGTCAAGATATGATTGTGGTGGTTGGTTGCTCTAACCAAGTAATTAACTTCTATTGGGAATTATTTCCTGTTCTTAATTTGACTGCTGCCAAATTAATGGTTGTTAACTACTACGATAGTGCCCTCGCGGCGGAACCAGGCTATCAAGGTATGACTCGTAGTGAGATGTACCAGCTTGAGGAGCGCGGTATTCCTTATTGGAGTAAAGGTGCGGTGGATGCTTTCAGTGATCCTGATTTTATTGCTCGTGTGGAAGCTCATTTAGAGGGTAGACCTTATGTGCCGGGAAGCAATAAATAGTGAATGGGATATTTTTATAACCGAATCTGGTACTTGGTGTTATAGGTTTGCCTATAGATTTGCTAGTGTAAAAGAAAGATTGGGCAATACATATAAAATTATCCATACTACGGAGGATATATGGTTATCCTCCGGGGAGGAGGGGAAACAAATATGTCCGTAGTTAAATCTGTGTATACACACCCTGATGATATATTTGTATGGGCGGATGGTAGTTGGTGTTATCGCTGCGAACTATGGGAAATGGATTATAAATCTGATGACTATGGTGTCATATATACTGATACGGTTGAGTATGATAAGTTCTTAGAAAGGAACAAAAATGGAAATAAGTAATACTCCGATTATTTTTCTAGACATTGATGGGGTGCTCAATTCGAGCATCTCTCATCACCATGCACCTGACGATGAAAAGATCTTCTTCGGAAGTGATTGGGTTTTTAAGCCCCTTCTCAAGGCTTTCCAGGATTTTATTCGTCCCTCTTCAATAATGATTGTTGGGGTATCCTCATGGTTTTCTGTTAAAAATGAGATGGAGAACGTTCAGATTATGACTGGATTAGGTCTTATCGATCGTTTTTTAGGTACAACGGACTTTACTGGGGGTGGATTATCTAGGGGTAACTCTGTACTTAGGTTTGTAGAAAAACATAAACTTAAGCATTGGTGTGTATTAGATGATGCTGGCGCTATGATGTATCAGTATCCTACAGTTATAGTCAACGGTAGAACTGGCATAAATCTTCAAGATCTAATGGCTGCTCGCTATATGCTGGAGTTTAGTCCACAGCTTGAGATGTGTAAAGCCCTACAACAATTTAAGGTGTAAATATGTTCAATAATGTATTCTCTAAGGAAGCTAATCCAATATTGGTTAATTTTTGGCGTACTCTTCCAGCCAACCTGTATAATGAGGCTATTAATGCTCTGAAAATATGGTGTGAGAATAATGAAATCTCCTTTGCTTTTAAGGGTGAGATTGAAGAAGCTCCATGTATGGGGTTGGTTGTACAGTTGGAAAATGGTGTCGAGGAGATTATTGGTTGGAAAGAGCTGGATGAGATGGGATTGGTTTTTGCATTAAACTATAAGCTATTTATGCCTATCAAACATCGTCTAGTTGTTAATTATAAAACTAGTGAATCTCCGGGTTTTCAGGTTAATGAACGGTATGGTTGGTCTTACTCGCCAGAAGAAGTAAATGAGGGTATCCAAAAACTTCGTCGTTTTGGTTATCAAATTCCGGGTTTAACTGCCTAAGGAGGCACAATGGAACAAGTATATTGGCGTCAGATCGACCCTAGTTTAGTGGAATGTGCTGAGAAGCTGCTGCAACGTTGGTTGGGGGTTGGAAAAGTTATTGTAACCTTCCCATTTACTAGTATAACTGATCCCTCTACAGGTATCCTCGTTACTAGCAGGGATCAAAATGATGTTTCTGTAGATTTTGAGATGTCTTGGAATGAGCTGTCTCGTATGGGTCTTATTGTTGCCCTTAACTTCTGTATATTCCATCCACGTGGTTTGGCCATTACACGTGAGGCGGATAATGGTTGTTCACCCCATCTTTTACAGGTGGAAGATGATATTTGGGAGTATACTTCAGATATTCTCGAAGAAGCTAAAGAACAACTAAATCGTGTTGGAATCTATGTTCCTGGGCTAAATGATAAATGATTTTTATTAGCTGAACTCTGATTACCGAGTCATTTTGACTCGGTTTTCTATGTACTCAAGACCAATGATAGCACCATCTGGAAAATTTTACTTGCAGGATGCTCAAAATCTTGATATAATATTTATATTGAATTGAGAGACATTAGTAAAAATTGATT
>ERZ1026903.288-NODE-288-length-25297-cov-12.941843_pt1 | contig 25297 bp, 28 predicted proteins | sample MGYA00380180_ERZ1026903 | MGnify/ENA primary metagenome ERZ1026903 (study PRJEB33269, sample SAMEA4719816) | human gut metagenome | biome: human-associated habitat; feature: organic feature; material: feces | place: Cameroon | collected 2013-10 ... | reverse complement strand
GCCATACTTAGATTCATCCTTCATTCCAAGTATCACGGTGAACCATTCTGCTGTAGCAGCAATGATACCTGTCAAACCTTTCCAAAATAAAACAATCGTTCTTTTTAGGGATCTCTTTCTTTTTTCCATATTTATATGATATTTTGTGTTACAATTATTTATTTATCAGTTGATGAAAATAAAGCAAAAGAAGTAACCTGTCTCATTGTCAAAATATTGCTATTTGATGAATCTTTGCAACTTTGGTTTCAAGTCCTCATGCTTGGAATAATCGAACATCAAACATTTATTAGCTTCCTTGAAAGGTATAACTGCATGGTATTCGCCTGCAGCAAAGCAATCAATCTGATAAGGATGATATGTCAAGACAATGCCTTCTGGCAGTACGGCAAAGTGAGTCAAAGGAAAATCCTTCTCGGTAAATGCCTTTTCGTTGTAACCATTCCATCCTGCCCAATCATCGCAAGAATAATTATGTACAAAAAATGACCGCATTACATCGTCCATACCGCTTGTATCAATCATTGGACAATGGAAAGAGAAAATGCTATGCGTGAAATCCTCCCATGAATTTTCACGTTCATAACAGAAATCGTATTCTTTCTTCAAGCTCTCCAATGCTAAATGCCGAAACTGTTGTACCATCGCAGGTTTCACGGAATTGTTGACATCCAACAATCCGCCTCTTCGTTTGTCATATGTGATGTAATACTCACGAGGCAAATCATGAAGTCCTCCATTGTAAAGGCTTGCCCAATAATAGTATGTGGTATAGTCTTCACAGTCAACCACTTTCTTCACTCTTATATTGCAGGTCATTCTAAGCTCCAACGTATCTTCTATTTGATACTCTGCCCGACAAAGTTTCTCCCACAATACACCATATTCATCCAAAGAAAGCTGTAAATCCTTTAACGATGTACACTTCCCAACAGGAATGCCCCGATTGTTTTCCAACTGATAAAACGCATCGTCTCTAATAGCAGCCATCATCCATTCCCGAATAGCCTTGTCAGACTCAGCATCACCTTTCGGTATATCCAAATCCACACTAAATCCAGCTTCCATCCGTTCGTACTTGCTCCTTGGCTTGATATAATAGTTCTTTGCCAATCTTTCTGTTGTCGTATCGGGGGCATCACTCTTTTTCTTTGCGTTGTATAAGTCGCCGAATGAAATATCTTTTGTTTGTGCCCCTGCCACCAAAGTTACCATACCTTCTTTCTTAGGTTTGCGACAAAACACATCATCTTGGAGTCCAATACACTTTCCGTCAGAGAAGCAAATCGTATCAGAACTTGCGAAAAGATGCAAACCGTTCCATCTGCCAAGATAATAAAGTCCAGACGCACAGCATGGAGATGAGAACAAAATCTTTCTATCCTTGATGTCATAAACATCATTGTCGTTAATGCTCACATAGTTGACGGTATTGTCAATAGAAGTGATATTTGTTGCTCCAATTTGAGGATAATAGAAGCCATTACGTTCATACTTTAGAAGGTAGCATGGTGTCTTCTCATCGGAATGTTCATAGTTCCAAACGATAAACAGACTGTCACCAATTCGTTCTTGAATAGTGAACGTATCACCATCCAAGACAAGGGTATCTTCTTCAATGACCTCCCCTTTTAATCCGACTCCCATACGCAAACCATGACAGCCAGTAAGAACTGCAAGCATAAGGAATATAAACAGTAGTTTTTTCATAGTGTAATATCATCTGTTACTTTCATATCATCGTATTCGTCATCCCAGTATATCATTGGAGCTAAATCTTCTCTAAATTCAGGTTCTCTCAACTTTTCCAATTTGTTTTCAACCTCATCCTTTGATTTTGCAAATACAAAGCAACGCCACCAATAATTGTCGCTGAGATAATCGCATTCATCAAACCAAAGATGATGTCTCACGAACTGCCCTACATATACACCATCCTTGGGCATCTCCTTACACGAATAGTCTGCTATCTCGTAAATATCCTTAAATGTAGTTCCGAGGACATGTATCTGCTCTGTAATCTTAATTTTCTTCATAACGAATCCCCTAATCCGTGTCGGGAACAACCTCTATATATTCCTATTCATCAACCATTCTATCAGTTGGTTCACCTCCTTGCTCAACATTCCAATAGTTGCTGGAAGTTTATGTGGACGAATAACAACCATACTGATAGTATATTTCGGATTATCAGCAGGGAAGCAACCTACGAATGTAAATTCGTCCGAACTTCTTTTATTGTCATCACATTGAAGAATGTTGTATATACCTGCCAGTTTAATACCTCTTGGAGCAAGCTGATGTTGTATGCCTGTCTTCTCAAAAATGCCAGTTGCTATTTTCTTGACATATTCCAAAGATGATCTTTGATGATACATTTGGTTAAAGGAGATTGCCAACTCTATGGCATTACTCTTTTGGATGGTATCATACGCTTGTTCCCATAAATCCGCTCCATTTGGCATGGTCATGAAAGCCTTGTACATTCCGATTCGTGACTTCATCAGTAACGCCTTTTCAAATGTAACTTTTCCATAACCACCTCTTCTCCAATTATGGTCACGTATTTTTAGACTATCATTAATTTCCAATATTCCGCATCCGGTATCGACCATTTTCCCTAAAGGCATGTTTGACTCCTCTAAACATTTTGCTGCTATAAAGGGTACAAAAATATCTGTGGAACAAACCTGCTTTTTGAATGGTACATATACCATGTCACCACACCATCCACAATCGCCATCTAACTGTTTCTCCAATGATGCCCATGCTAATACTTCTGATGTTGTGGCATCAATAATGGCTATTTGCCCATATATACCATCTGTTTCTAACATCATATTTCTATCTAATAGGTTATAGCATGAGTCTATAAGTTCTTTGTCTGCTAATGGACAAATTTCAACACTATCGTTGAAACAGGAAACTTCTTTTCTCTGAGCATAGCCGCCTACGCAATAGATTATTAGCATAAATACTAATAATGTTCTAAATGCTTGTGTTATTGTTTTCATTCCGTTTCTACGCCTTTAGGTTGTACAATCAGTTCCAATCGCTTGATATCGTCTTCTGTCAGTTGGATGTTTCCTCCATTTCTGTAATAGTTGAGCACTCTTTCTGCGCCATGTCGGCCCAACACAGCATGTTCTTCTGCTTTCATGTAGTATTCTACAGCAAGTTGCTTGTTTGATTTGCCATTATCGTCAGGTTCATAATAGAGGTCGCCAAGAATCAGATTGGCGAGAGGTACACGATGAGCAATTATGGCAAGCTTTGTTGCATCGGCTCTCAGTCTGCCTTTCCAATCAGGTATTGTAATCAGCAGTTCAGCCAAGGAACAACCTTGATCAGCAGCCTCTTTCATCAAATTCATCCCCGATGTTGTGTCGCCTTGGTCAACAGTAATCATTCCGAGGAGAGTCTTTGCTTCTGGACAGTCGTTCGCACGCAGCATTTGCTCTATGCTGTCTGGATCCTCTTGAATATACGACTTATAGCCATCCATTAGGAGAAATAATGTTTTGTAATCATTACCATCTGGCAAGCCGCAGATATAGTCATCTATGCGATTGATTGCTCCACGCCACTCAGCCATGTGAGCCATAGTAATCATTCCGAAGAAATCCTTCTTCACGCCGATACCATCTCGATAGCAATCTGCCAGTTTCAGATATGCCGAACCATCGCCCCAGCGAGCTTGATAGAGCAATGACATGACTGAGTCCTGCGGACTTACAGTCAAACGTTTCTGTTCTGTCAACTTTGTTGCAGAAGCCATTTCTTCCATTATTTGTTGTTCCGAACAACTTGCAAGGAACAACATCATTATCATATATACGAACCAATTTTTCATCTTAAATTTCTTGTTTTTATTCTTACTTACTCAACATAGCATTGGCCTTTTTGGTATAGTCAGCAGCTCTATCTCTTGCTTTGTCTGCTTTATGAGAATATACCAAAGCTTTGTCTGCCATATTCCTCGCCCTGTCTTGATATATCTTCGCCCTGTCATATTTCTTCTGTCTTACATAAAACTCGGCCTCTCTCAAATTATTTTGTGTCTGTCTGTTATAGTAATCCGCCTCTCGTTGGTAGCTTTCCGCTTGCCGCAGATAATATGCAACTTCACGCTGATACGATTGAGCTTGGCGAACGTAAAAACTTGAAGTCTGAGCATTAATTGCCAGATTAAACATGGAAAATAACAATATAACCACTAAATGCTTCATATTTCAGATGTATCAATATTCTTTCTTATGATAGAGTTTGGAGGTAGAGCATCCATGTGCAGCACAATTAACACACTCTGTATGCCCAGGCTTGTGCTCATAAATTTGACAACCGCACCCACTGTTACATCTTCCATAAAAGAAAGACCGTCCTTTGAAGGAGACATCAGAGTTAGAACGTGTCTCTACATAATCAGCCACAATCTCTCCTGTTCCTCCGCATCTGTTACATGTATATCCTGCATAAACACCATATCCGCTACATAGTGTACATGGGAACGTCTTCTGACTTTCTTCCTCATATATGTTTTCATTTGCGTATGAACCACTCGCAGTTGAAGATTTTGAGTCACAACTTACAATTGTAGAAGCGACTATAATGCAGAACAATACTACAAAGATACTTGCTAATGACTTCATATTTCAATACCCTAATCCGTGTCGGGCACAACTTCTAAGTTTGTTATTTGTCTGTTTATGAGATATAGAGTACCGAAGTAACCATTTGCTATCAGAAAATATTTATTTTGTGATTTTCTGCATAGAAAACCGGAAAACAAAAAGCAGAAGACCATGGAATACAAACTACATAGCCTTCTGCTCTTTTATACTTTCAGAATAATCCTGCTGATTGATTATCTTTTCAAAGTGAACTTCTTTACAACCTTACCTTTTCTGTCAATAGCACCATAAAGATTGATTTCTTCATCATCTGTCATACCAAATCCATCTTCATCACGATAGTACATACCATCAGGGTTAAGCTGCCATTCCACTTCTGCCACGCCATTCTTATATTGATATACATGACCAGGGAAATGAAACGAATGCGCTTTTGCTCTTTCAAAAGCATCTTGTGGAAGCCCTTTCAGACTATCCCAATCAATATCTTCATCAGTCACAATTTGCAGTACCTCATCAATAGACATGAATTCGTATGCACATTTCGCTTCATTATCCAACAAGTAGCGAGGTTTCCAATATTCTCCAATCACTTGATTCACCAAGGTCATTCCTTCGCCAAGGTCACGTTGCTCATATGGGCGATCCTTATATTGAGGAGCACATAATCTTTTGTACAGTTTTTCATCTTCTGATATATCCGTATCATAGGTGTTTCCATCTTGATACAGCAAATTCCATGGATTGCCACAAATGATTTCTGTAGCCTCCTTCTGACCCATAACAAAGTCTTCATTTTTTGTCCCATACTTTTTCTCAACCAAGAAACGTAGCTTTCGTATTAAATCACGTTCTTCCTCATTCGCAATATTGTAGGCTTCTTGAATAAAGCGGTCGTAATAGTTGGATGAACTTTCCTTAGCACTTCGCTCCGCAACTTCTTTGTCAGACTTGTAGTTTATAATATATGTGGCATAAGCTATAAGCCGTCCACGATAACGAGCACTACTGAGGTTTGGAACATTATCCAACAATTTATGATAATCATCTTTCTGTTGAACGAGCATTTTGATATTCCCTGTAGATTTGTTTTGCCAACCAGTCTTTGTCTTATCGCATGACTTACAGCCGAATATAGCAGCAGCCAAGGAAGCAAAATTATCACCATCAATAACATCAACTGTACGTGTCACCATCTTTTGGATAATATCCGGCGTGTCCTCGGTCAAGGAAACAGAAAAATTCAATGTCGCAGCTCTTATTTGGTATTCATTATCTTTATCTATTTGACAAAGAGTGGTATAGAAAGAGTCTCCTTTTTGTACAAAACTGTCTATTCTTTTCACTTCATACATAGAAGATTTCGCTACTTTACGATTTACAGGCATAGGAAAAGGTATATAAACTATTATTCTGTTTGCCTCATAGCTTAACGTAACATTAAATACACAATATTTACCTTGCACTTTGAATGAAAACTCATCGCCTTCACGATGTGGTTCTATATCTGCCGAAGCAAACATTTTTATAATGCAGTCTTCAAGAGTAAGCTCCTTTTGTGTATCTTTACCTTTATTTTTGAAAAAATCGAATATTCCCATAGCTCAATGATATTTGTATTTTAGTTTTACTAACTAATCAGTAATTTCCAACAATTGTATTCCTGTTGTCCTTACATTACTAAAAACCTTTAGGTCAAATACACTTTTGATGTAATGAGCGGTTCTTGATTGACACCCCATTCGTATCATATCAAACACTAAGGCGCCATCAATGCTTTTAATTGGACATGATCTTTCCAAGTTTGGCATATACATATCGTCGCAGATGAAATATCCTTTCCAAGTTGCATAGTTTTGTCCTTGTGCATGAAACCAATTACCTATACGCATATCACGCTCTATTTTGTAAAAGCCAACTGGTGATTTCATCAATGTTGCTTTAGTGCGTTCAAATTTAATATCCTCTTTGTGAAGTATTGCAGAGCAGAACTTGATGCGTTCCTTAACTATTTGTGGCATTTGGCTAACATGAATTTTTCCCATAGCATGAATAGGGTTGTAGTAAAACTCATAAAACTCTTTTGTAGCCAACACCCAAAAGCAATCACTAACATATAGAGTATACCCAGTTTCCTCTTCCAACCTGTCTTTCCAATAGAAAGGCACATTATGTGGCGATATGAAATCTCTCATACTAACATACCCTTATCCGTGTCGGGCGCAACTTCTATGTTTGTTATTTGACAGTTTATGAGATACAGGGTACATAAGTAACCTATTGCCATCAAAAATAATGTAGCTTCCAACCGCATTTCTTGGAGAGATTATTTCAAGCACAAGACCAATAGATGTAAAATAGCTGCAATAGCAACAGGCCATTTTATCAAGCCAAGAAACATGCATAAGAGTTCTCTCCATGCCATTCTTTCTCCTCCTATAATTCTATATCCACCATTTTCTTTGATTACTCGGCAGCATCCTAAAGGCAATATTGGGATAAAGAATAAGCAAAAAACATGATAAGTGACATAGGTTTTATAATCACCTATAAAAGCCTCTCGGTACTTCCCATAGAAAGAAAAGCCTATTCCATTCACTCGTAGTAATGATAGTCTGTTTCCATCATTGCCTTCAAGCGAGTATTGCATGTTGTTCTCCCAAGTCTTATTCAAGTATTTGTGAAACTTGTTATACACCACAAATAGCCCTAAGGTTGTAATCCACAATAAAACAACTATGTAAGTTTCTGTCATGTAATAATCCCTAAATTCGTGTCGGGCGCAACTTTCAATTTATCTTTGTGGCAATCTTCGAGAATCAAAAATTTAGAACATCAAAAGCATCTTTTATCGGTTGTACATTGGTATAATCATAAAATTCTATTTGCGGCTCTGAATATTCTGGATAGTCGAAATCTGAAATAGGAACAGACGCATCCTTACAAACCATCGGCTCTTCCTCTATCTTACCATTCTTCATCATTAACTTGCAACTATAATATGTACCAGTTTGTGCTTCTACCATTATCAAATACCCAGAACCCTGCTGAAAGTCTCGATGTCCTGCTGTGGTTTTATAAATACGATGCACACGTCCTTCCTTTATAGTATATACATCCATAGTGAAATCCGCCTCACAATGTCCAGACTTGACAAATAGTTCCGGCATATCATCATTGTCCATATCCGCAAGGAAGTATTCACAATATCCACGCCCATCTTTACCAGCAATCTTATCAAAACACTTTTCCAACTGCCGTATATACAATTGTCCTTCTTCCGTCACTTTTGTAGTTAATGGCAGGTGTAAGGACTGTAACAACGTGGGGGGCATTTCCTCATTGTGTCTCGGAACAACAGATACATAAACTGCTATTACTATAACAAGAATAAGAAATAAAAAAATCTTCTTCATAGTCGTGTTTATCTATTTTTTCAATAACTAACGTGGGGTCTTATTATTGATACTTGAACATATATCCAATGTTTTGGTCTCAGGATCATACATATCCTTCAACTCATGTCCATTACGTGAGGTTGCATAATAAATCTCTTCCATATATTCCCGACATATAGTTCAACGTCTTCAAGTCATATTGTCCTTTATAGAACTTTGCACCATCATTGAACATTCTCTGAGAGTCAATTTTAAAGACTACTGGTACGCCGTGTCGTTTACCAACATTAATAGCTGTTTCGATTGTTGATGACAGATGTACATGTATTCTGCTCTGTGGTTTTAATCCATCTTTTAAAATATCATCTACAAAGTGTTCTGCTGTTCCGTGATATAGAACAGATGGTGGGACACATTCATCTAACTCCACATCCACATGTATCGAATGCCCTTGCCGTGCTCGTATATATTGCATATCAGAAGAGAACTCGTATCTCTGCTTATTATTCGTATTGACAATTTTATTTAGTCGCATACAGGTCTTATTGATAGACCACGACATCTGGGGGCACGATCAATAAATGGCCATGTCTTTGAACTGGTTTCATGGTATAAATATTTAGCAAACCTATTTTCCGTTTCATCTATATTACTAGTCCAATAAAGTAGAGAAATTCCTCTTTGATAAAGGTTCTTATTATCTCGGAAGCCTGACGCAGGAAGGAATATCGCACAACCTTTAGGACCAATTATTTTGTAACCAACAACGTCTTTGTACCTTGTTTCAACCCATATGCAATATTTGCACAAGTCCTCCCATTCTTTTGTTGTTGGAATGTGGTAGCCGTACTCCTCTCCAAGCTCTTTTGTCGCGATGTCGTATTCTGGCATTCTGTCAATATGTTTTATATCATTGGGTATTGGATAATCATTCCAATCAACACTTGTCCTTTCACCAGAAACATCTCCAAATCCATACAATCCACCATATTCTTCTGGGCTATCTGCTCCCAAATTACATGTTGCCCAACAATTGCCAAGCCCAAGACTTACGCCATCAGCCAAAGATATAGGTATAAACTGTGTTTCAGCATCACCTTCCGTATAGCCTATCTCTCCACCATCAAAGTACAAAGAGTCAGGACTTGATGACAATATTTCAAGAGAAGGATATGCAAATGTAACAGAGCACAATCGTTGTTTGTCCGAATATTTATACCATTCATATTTTATTCTTATATCAAATAACGGGAGTCCCTTTGCTTTTTTTAATTTTTCCACATTTATCGTGTTACATATATTTTCTTGTAGTTGTTTAATTGAAACACACATATCTTCTTTTGTCATCATAGCAGCAATCAAGTCTGCCACACATGCATAGTAAGCGATATTGTTACCTTGTATTTTAATGGAGTCCAATGTCATTCCCAAACCTATTTCTAAAGGTAATGCTTTCTGATTCTGCCTAACGCCTCTTAACATTGTATTCTTTTCAAGCAATGCTTCATAAATATCACCCTTATACTTGTCAATCAAGAATCCATCCTTGATGTCTTGGCTTGACAAATCAAAAGTAAAAAAAATCTTTTCCTTTGAGGCATTATTGTAAATATTAAACTTGATTTTAATATTTCTTTTGTAATAATCTTCTTCTAATTTATATGTTCTAATCCGTTGACATAGAGTGGATATAAAACGTGCCTTAAAAAAATCATATAGAATACAATCTTCAGTGTATAACTCTCCGAACAAATCAATGTTATCTAAATCTATATTTCCGCCATACTTTTCATAAACACTTTTTATGTTATGTTTCAAGGTATCATTTATTTGAGTATTTTGCTTTGCACTTATCCAATTTTTAAAAGAGGAAGAGTGCTTGTCTATGTAACAATTATAAACAATCTGATTTTCTCTATCCGTAGGAGTATCTATAACTATACCATAAAGGCTGTATGGATAATTATACAATTCTTTTATTGTCTCAACGATACCAGCATTAATCCCTATAAACGAAAAGACAAAAGTAAAAAGTAGAAATACACGTTTCATATGTTTCCTAATTTGATTTATTCCACAATACTTGATATACATTCTTACCATCGCATCTCAGCAACATGAGCAACATGAATAAAACAATTTTGCCGATGCTTGTCCACACACCCTTGAAAGCCATGCTTCTTGCAGCAGAATACATTGTTCCATAGTCTTCCACACTGATATTGCAGTACTGGATATACGCAATTATAGCGTTTATCAAACAACCAGCAACAAATAAGTAGAAGCCAACTTTTTCTGCTTTCAAAAGCCAATAGAATCCAGCAATGGCAATACATACAGCACAAGTGCTTCCAAGAGCATAAAGGTCAAAGCCATTGTCTCCTTTCATGAGGTTAATCAAGTTCATAATCAAGCCTAAGCCAGAAAAGGCAATATTAAGCCACAGAATAGCATTGAACCATGAATTCAAACCATTTCCATTCTTCAGTTCCATATTATTCTCCCTATATCCGTGTCGGGCGCAACTTCTAAGTTCATATTATCATTTTTCCCTTACCATCTCCTTAAAATATCCAACAGCAAAGTCCAATGCCTTGATGATATGCGGCACAATTTCTTTGGCGGATTCATTATCTGCAACTTTGTGATCATAGTCCAAAGAGACTTTTACTTCATCCTTCTCCGACAACATTGCCTTGATGAACTTCACATTTCTATTCGTCTCATTCACGGCTTCCTTTAACAACTCCTTGTCATTTGAGAGAAGTCCTGCTACAAAAGGAATACAGAAACGAATCATGGATTCATCTTTACCAACCACATAGATATATACTTGTTCTTTGTACTTGAAATGCCAACCCAAAGAAGGCATCGATATCGTTTGACCACACATTCGGCGAATCTCGTTTACTATTTCTTCCTGCTTCATATTCACAATAGTTTTGTTTTCTATTTATGATAGAGGCGAGGAAAATGTAACCAGTTCTTTCTGAAAAACGCAATAATATTACATCTTAATCCGTTGCTATAACATAATATGCAAATGCTACAAACATTGCCCACAAATTACAGCAAATGAAATGTAATATATACAACCATACAGGAACTTTTGCTTTCACCAATAAAAACATAGTCACAATGTAAGTAAAGCACATGCATGTTACCGTACTCCATACACGGTACTGTGGCTGTAGGACCTTCCATCCTTCGGGATTGAACATATCTCTGAATAAAACATTCAGAGGCCATTGAAAGAAAAAGGGTATTGCTAATGACAACAATACACAAACTAAAATAAGCAATGATTTTTTCTTCATATTCTTATTGATAAAATTAGTCCAACATTACAAACGCAGCCCAATGGAATGGATCGGGATGCTTCTTTCTGATGATTTCTTTGGCTTCCTCAAATGCCTTACGTTTGTTCCAGCCATTATTCTTATCGGCAAGACGTTCATAAAATGTGGTCATAAACTCAGAAGTTGTTTTGTCGCTCACACTCCACAATGACATAACAATTGTTCCAACTCCAGCTTTTTTGAAGGCTCGTTGCAAACCATATAATCCTTCTGATGTAGCTTTTCCTTGTCCCGTTTGGCAAGCTGACAATACCACCATATCCGTATTGCTCAAATCCAAACGTGCTATATCATTAGCTGTTAATATACCACCAAGCACACCTTTTGGTAATTGTTTGCCTAACCAAGGAGCATTACCACCTGACATGACAAGTCCAGATAAAGACATGGCATCCGTATAACCTTTGAGATAATCTACTTTCTCAGCCTTACTTGGAGAGTAGTAGAATCCATGAGTGGCAAGATGCAGTAATCTAGGAGATTTGCCGTGCATATTAAGGAAGGATTCTTCTGTTCCATTCGTGCCCATATATGAAGTGACATTCCATTTGTTTCTTTTCAATACGTTTTCTATCTTCAGGATTTCTTCTTTTGTTCCTTGTAACTCATGGTATATAGAATCGCCACGAGCTATCTCTCTACGTATGGCAAGCAAATTAGACAAATCATACTTTTTTGACTCTTCTGTCATGGCAGTTGTCTCCATGTCATATTGCAAGCCTCCATACAGTACCGCTGTATTTTCCCTACTACCACTATCATTTAACTTCATCTTCACCAATTCGCGAGCCGAAGACAATCTGACAAAATGATAATGGCTACCAAGTAGTGAACCATCTGGCATAAGTAAAGATTCCAATGAAATCTGGAACAGTAGCTGTGAAGGAACATAGTATATGGTAGCACCTTCTGGTACATTCTCTTTCAATGGCTCCCATGACAATTTCAGTACACCTTCAGAATAATCTGCACTATAGTACATATCTGGTCTCACGATCCCAAGAGAATCAATCTGCCTTTCAGCAAACAAAGCTTTTAGAAGCGGATAGTCTTGCACCTTATTTATAATATAAGCTGCATACTTTCTTCCTTGAGTTTGTGAAATATAGTCGGTGAAGTCTATCAACACTTCGTTTTGTCCCAAAGCGTGCTTCACCGCATCATAGTCCACATCCATGAAGTCTGTGCCATCGCTATATCCCTTACATCTGTTAGCCAACAGATTTTCCAAACGACTTATTTCTCTTGACACACTTAGGATGCTGTCAGCGTTTGCATTATAGTCTTTTTCCCAAGCCTTCACCTGATTCTTCATACTTGCCAATGTGGTATAGTTGTGCATGTCCTCAGACGTACCCATCCTCTTAATGACATCATACATGGAGCGTTCCGATTCCAAGAGAAAAGACTTAGACATAACAAGAGCGTCATAGCAATTCTTTGTGAATGCCGTCTGTGTCTGCTTTGCCTCCAAAGCGTATGGTGTCATCATAGTAAACAATGAGGATAGAGGATTCCACAAACCTTCACGCTCTGTACTACTCATATATGGAATGCGTTGTTTCATCAAAGCCTTCAATTGCAGTATCGCTGCTGTGTAATCATTGCAACCATACGTTACATTCCCTGCAAAACCTTCAGCATTGGCAAGATATATTTGTGCATTGATATGTTCCTGACTTTTCTCACCATATAGTGCCTTGGTATATTCGGCATACTTCCGATAATACTGTTCAGATTCTGCGTAGTTCCTCAACTGATGCTCAACGCCTCCTATTAGAGCTAACAAGGATATTCTGTCGCCATCCGTTTGCGGATATTTTGTAGCAAGCAATTCATCTGCTTTCTTATAGTCATTCAAGGCTGATTGATAGTTTTTGAAAGCAAAATGGCATCTGCCTCTTGTTGCATATAAGTGATAGAGTTCTTTTGAATCTACTATTCGTGAAGCCGTTTCAAAGATCTTATCAAGGCTCCTATAGCAGTTCTCCTTGTCACTCATCAGTCGATAAACATCAGCCAAAGCCATGTAAGGCATATTGTAGGTAGCATCACCCATTGGGGTATGTGCCTGAAATTCTTCTATTGCTTTCTTGGCATATAACAGAGCATCGTTATACCGTCCTATAGCTGCATACAGATTTCGCAAGTTGGAATAGCTCTGGTGTTTGTTGGCTGATACGGATTTTGTATCAGCACACTCTGCAATATCTTTTCCACGCAAGTACCATTGCTCCGCAATGCCGTATTGCCCCAAGTCTCTTGCCTCATTGCCTTTCTGATTATAATAAGTGAACTTAGTTTGTAAATCAGCCGTTACATCCACCAATGAATCTATACTCGCTGCATAAGTCAGTGCCTGTTGTACATTACCTATTGTATTCCCCAAATTCCACAGCCCTTTCAGAATTTCCATCTGAACATTAGTTTTGCCAATATGTTTTGCCAAGGCCAAAGCCTGTTTGTATGCATCCTCGGAACCTGCCACGTCATAAAGAGTTCCTTTTATTTCAGCGATATGCCGTAAGACAGAAATCTCATCATCTGTTTTCCTAAGTTCTATAAAACCTTTTAGAGCATTTTGGTAACATGCCAAAGCCTTGTCGTACTGTTGTGATAAATGATATTCAGCCGCCTCAAAATACCATGACAAGGGAATCTTAGGCTGAGCATATTCTCTTACCTTGCCGTCAGCATAAGGCATAATCTCTTCCAATATGGCACGAGTCTTTACAAATTGCCGGTTGCCTCTGAGCATGAAACCGGAAGCATACATATATCCGTTCATCGCATACAGATGAGCGACATCTTTCTTCTCGTTCTCTGTAAGACGGCAAGACATCAGCTTCTTAGCCAACAGATATGCCTCTTCATATCGTTTCAATGTCTCATAACACATGCAAGCCATTGTCTGACTGCACACATATACTTGATGCTCAACTTCATTTCGTTGTTGTTCCGTGTTCTTGCCGACAATGAGGAAAGCATCCAGGGCTTCAGCGGTCTTCTTGGCATTGTTCAATGCAAAGGCTTCATTCATTTTAGCCGTGACTTCTGCCTCGGTCAATGTCTGCGCTTGCATCTGCAAACCACAACAGAATAGGACTAACGACAATAGCAATGCTTTATTCATGATGCAATGATATGGTATCTGTTGATATTGAGTCATTGTTAATACTATCTGTTGGTACGGTCATATCAAACACATCGTTTTCATCGCCACGCACATTGTCAGTAGGGGAGTTTTCTACAAACAGAGGATTGATGGCAAAGAAGCCTATCACCAATATAGCAGCAATGCTTGAAGTCCAAAGCCAAGTCTTTCTGTGATAGTGAGACTTCATTTCCTTTTGAAACTCTGTCATGGCTTTCAGCTTCTCTCCACGGCTCACAATCGCCTGTTTAACATTCTTTGTAAACTCATATTGCTCCTTTTTCTCTGCATCCTCTTCTATCTCCTTCAGAAACTGTGCCTTGTCTTCCTCCGACATGGTATCACTATGAAGCAAGTATTCGTCTATTCTGTCTTGAAAATTATTATTGTTCATATCCATCTGCCATTTTATGAGTTCAAATAGTTGTGATAAATGTTTCGTGCTGAAGTACGTAACGACTCCATGCACTTGTGCTTCTTCGTTTTGAGGGCGTTTTTGGAGTCTATCGTTGGTATTTCCAACAGGATTGTGTCCAAGTCCTTCTCATCATAGTAGAACTTGCTCAATATCTTGCAGCACCGCTCCGACATATGTGATATGACATCAGCAATGATGTCAAGCATCTTGTTGTCCTCCGAATCATATAGCATATTGATGTATTGCTGGGCATCAAATCCTTCTTCCTTTATCTTTCGTCCCATTTCTGTTTCTGGGTCAGCATAGGTTGGATGCTCCCTTACCCATTCCAAATACTTGATACGAGCAATCCCCATAAAATAGGTGAGGATGCTGCAGCTCAATGGCTCGTTGTTCTTGCCCATCACTCTGCCATCGCTCACGTAAATCTTCCTGCGCTCGATATTCTCCCACATCGCAATGAATGTGTTTTGGAAAATTTCCGTGGCTGATTCCTCGTCAGCGAAGAACACGCCACGGTAGTTTGCCCAAAAGTACTTCGAGCAATAAGCATACAGTTCCGACTGTATTTTTCTATTCTTATCGTACATTCCAGCAATAAGCCGAGCTTCTTTCTCTTGTTGCGGTGTACGCATTTGTATTGTCTTTGCCATTCTATCTACTCAGTATGTCTGTTATATTGTATTTGTTACTGTCCTCACCTGTCATTTCTGGCTGTTGTGGTCTGCTACAGGTATTGCGGTTGACGAACTTTCTGATTCGTCTCATAAACTCGTCGTTGTTTACTTTATCACTATTCTTCAGTTCTTTCCACAATGCGTAAGTCAGTTTACCAACAGCAGGACTTTTCACTTCGACATTCACTTGGTCGCTTCTGCAAGCACTGATGGTGATCCATCGTTCCGCCAAAGGCTTTGCCTTAGCATTAATGATTTTTTCCTTGCCGTTGTCACCCATGAAGAACGATTTAATCGCCTCAAAGGTTTCATACAGTCCACGAGCATTCAGACTATCTACTTTCAATGTATCTTCCACACCTCGTACTATTTCATCATCTTCTCCACGAGTGCCGTCACCACTATGGCAAGCGTCTATCACCACAAGTAGCTTGCCTTTTGCTCCGATTTTGTTGCGGATAGCATTGAGATAAACATTTAATTCATCGTCCGTCAGATGTCTCTCACCGTGATACGTAGCACTTGCTTTCCGACAAGCATCATACGGAATCCAACATTCGTCCAATCCGTCTCTCTCGTCATTATGCACATCTGTCATCTGTTGGCCATGCCCAGAATAATGGATATATACCACATCGCCATATTTGCATGATGCCGTCATTCTCTTGAATGCCCCGACAATGCCAGTCTTTGTAGCCTGTCGATTTACCAATGTCGTAACAGACTTGAAACCTGCGTTTTTCAGCATCACTTGAACAAACGGCACATCCTTGTCGCCATTGATTTTGTTCCAAGCCTTATCCTGCTGTTCGCCTAACCCTATAACCAAAGCTCTCTTTGTCTGTGCGGAGACAGACAAAGAGAGCAATAGGAGAATATATGTGATTATTCTTATCCTCATTCTATTAAACCACCAATAATGCCAAGGAAGAGATTGACTAAACAACCACTTCCTTCACCTTTTTACACTTCTATTGAGAACTTGCCGAGACTATATATTATTATATGCATCTTCATGCATCTGATTTATAAGTTTTTTACTTTGATATATCAGACAACCATGATTACCCTCTTCTATTTTATAACCTATACTCAATACTACAATGCCATCATCAAAATAACATAGTTTACGGTTTTGATTATCACTTGTCATTTTGCCCTCAATTTCGCTATACTTTGTTTTAACATTTTCAAGGTTTCGATTGTATAAATCGACAACATCTTCATTGTCTGAGAGAAGTCCAAAACCTACTAAAGCCAATGTATCTTTATAGAATTCAAATTGACATAAATTCCACCGTTCTCCTGCAAATGTTACATTTTCAATATAATAACAATTATTCTCCTTATCATATTGAATTTTATGTCCCAACTGCTTGAGATTATCCAATACCTGCTTCTTTGTTGTCACTCCAAGCTTGCATCCATAGAACGACGATCTAATTTGTGCATTAGCGCACAAAAACAAAGAGAAAGCAATAAACAACAACACTAATCGTTTCATTTTTTTACCCTTTATTCGTGTCGGGCACAACTTCTATCATTATTAATTCGATGCTTCACTTAGCTGTCGCTCAAGTTCAGCAATCCTCTGTTTCTGTTCAATAATCATACGGTCATACTGAGGACGGAGAGTCACGCTGGTACACATTTCTCTATCATATTCCATACCCTCCAAAGTCTCATAAGCTTTCTTTAGCTCATATTGAAGATCGGAGAAACTCTTTCCTTCACCACCTCCATAAGATGATCCTCCGCCACCCATCATATCCTCAACCTGCCTCTTCGCCTCCATTATCTGCTGGGCGGTCTCAGCTGTTACAATTCCATTTCCACCACATCCTGTACAAGTTTGTTTTGGAGCCATGACATCGCCCAGCATAAGTTAAAACACACCTGTTCCTCCACACATCGGACACTGTGCTTGTTGTGAATTCTCGGGGTCGTCGGCATAATCAGCAGATTCCTCTGTAAAGTCCTGACTCGGCATATAACGACAACTTTGTGAAGAATCATTACAGGATATACAACCAATGATTCCCAACAATACAATAATATACTTCTTCATTGTCTCATACGCTATTCGTGTCGCGCACACCATCTATAGTTTTATTGTTAAAATGTGATGACGGATATAAAAGTAACCAGTTGAAATTGAGTATAAACACAAAATAAGTGAACAGTCTTACTATACGATGGTCACGAGACATGACGATGAACACATCCCTGTCGGACGGCTCTCGATTGAGTTGTTAACCATTTATAGAATATATTACGTGAACAGAACTGTTCAATGGAGATGCCTAGGGCATTACCTCCGTCTGGTACTGGAGATAAGATCAAAATCTTCACTGCTATACATAATCATTTGATCATAGTTCGCAGCAAAGGTAACGATTCTGATTTTTAAGCCCTTATTTAAGTACTTACGAACCAAAACGTTTAGGAAAGTGAACTAAAATTTGTACAACGAACTGGACACCTAGTTATTTGTTATTGAACAGTGCAAAAATGTCATGCGGTAGGGCGTCTTTTATTATCTTTTGGTATTCTTTGACAGCGAATAGTTCATGAAAAAATCCATAAGATTTTAAAATATTTCCATATTCACTTGGACTTGCATTATGATAATCGAAAAGACTAATCATATAGCAAAACAGTACATCGCGACTAAGACTGCGGCTCAGAATTCCAATGTATTCTTGCTTCACATCCTTTGGCTGGTTGGAATGATGGACAAACTCTATTGCATTATATATGACTCCAAAGCATAACTGAAACTCAGCGTTGTACGCCAGTCTATTACAAAATACCTCCCAGTATTTTCTTAGGCCTCGTGTTGAAAGCCCTTGAATCTCTTGGCTTTCAATAATTCCATGTACAAACGTTTTGAATGTCGACATATCCCATGTGTCATAACCGTACAAATCACATTTTGGTACTTTGTCCCCTGAGAGCAGTTCTTTTATAATCTGTTGCTCTTTCTTTTGTCCGTCACTTCCTTTGTACCTGTAGAAGATTGTCTTCTTGGAAAGTCTCTCGTCAAACACCGTCTCTCTTATACTTGCGAGACGTTGTGAGAAATATTGATCAAACGTTGCACGTTCTGCGTTCCTTTTTGCTTGATTTAAAGCATAATATGCCACCACCGCAGCAGTCAATGTACCAATGGCTGTCAAAATGTTCCATAGATTGTTTCCGAATTCATAAGATAGCCAAGCGAATACAGCCTTATAGTTGGCCGCAGCAAATGCCACAGCAACCAATACCAACACGCATATACAGTGTTTCCAGATAAACTCTTTTAATATAGAACAAGGATTTGTCATTTTATTCAATTATAGTAGTTCTACCACCTTTTTCCTGCTATGATTTTGCCATCATACATTAGAATTACATAGTAATAGTCTGAGGTATTTAATTTAGAGCTGAATCTCAAAGATTTATGACCACCATCTGCATAATATGTCAGTGTGTGACTATTTGAGATTATATAACCATTCCGTTCGTTAATTGCCTTGAGGGTGAATGTCAGTTCCTTTTCTTCCTGTGAATCGTAATCAAAAGAAAACTCTTCACTGTTGACTTCTATTTCTGATATGGCTATAGGATATTGGCTAGTTAGATCGGAAATCTTTTTGTTTAACTTATCATTCTCTGCCTTTTCGTTTTGCAAGGAAGTGTTAAGCTCGCTGATTTTACTTTCATTTTGTTTGATTGTGCTCTTGTTTTTAGATATAGTCGCATTTCTTTCTTCAATTGTATTACGAGCGGAAGAAAGTTCTCCTCTTGTATTTGTTAGAGTATCGTGTAGAAAGAATAATCCGACACCACATCCAATAACTACAAGAATCAGAAATACGACATTTTTAAATTGTTTTTTCTGACGATTGATTTTTTTATTCAAAGCATAGAGCCGCTCATTCTCTTTCTTTAGTTTCTGGTTTTCATTATTAACTCTATTTAATGTGCTGCGATAGCTGTCAATACGGATTGTATCAAAATCTTCTGATTTGTATATATAGGTGAATCCATATGTATAACTCGCATTAATCATTTTTTGCTTATCGGCTGTAACATCAAATTCTTTTGTGGAGTTTTTTGAAACAGAATAGTCACTTGTAGGTAAAGCATGCTCATTGCCTAAATCCACAAATGAATTTAGCAACTCATTTAAAATACCGTCAAGATCTTCTTTTTGTGAAGAGAGTTTCTTCCCTGTTATGACTACATCCCCACTTTCAGAGTATTTTATAGCTACTCCTTCTTTTAACATTTTGTCAACTATTGTCTCAAAGAGAGAAAATAGTTTCTTGAGAGCAGATATATAATAACCCGTTACAAGAACTGACAATCCTATATATTTGTTATTTGCAATTTTGCGTATGTAACAATATTGCATTAAGTCATCATCTCGATGAATAACGACCTGTGTTGATGCTTTGCAATTTGCGGCTATTTCCTGATAAACGAGAGAAGAATTGTCCTCTGGATATTGATTATACCCAGAAAACAATTCTCCAAATACATATGCACTACAGTTCATTTTTTGTAGAAATTGATTGTCTTACTTACATTATCTACTTCAACGGATGCCAATTCATCTAAGACTTCATTACCTAACAGAATTGGCGCAATTTGATTGAGAGCAACAGTGGCAGTCTTGTTATGAAGAACAATCTCGTTTTCACCACTACCAATGCAAATCTCTTTTATGTTAATCGTACCATTTTGAACAATGGAACCATCTGCAATGCAGCTATAACTGACTCCAAGAACATCTTCATCTGTTAATTTCCCATTTTTTGCAAGTGTTTGTACTTCATTCAATGAGAGATGTAACCCAGATGCGCCTGTATCATAAATCATATCCATTGTAACACCATTTAATTTTACAGGTATGATTTTAACCCCTCCAGTTTCCTCATAAGGAATACTAATCATGGATGTGTTCACCATATCCAATTGATACGGTGGCTTGTTGTTTTTATTGCTACAAGATTCCAAAAAAAGAAAGCATGTTGCAATAATAATGTACTTATGTATATTCATGTTATTTAATTTTAATCTGCCTAGAAATCAACGTCTTTCCATCTACAACATATTCAATAATAACATTAGTATTGGATTTTGCGTCTTGCTGTACTTCGAATTTGTCTTTATTAGTAATGGATACACCAGGGAAGTCCTCCGAGCCTGTACGACTCTTCCATATCCCTCTTGTGTCATTTATTATAATACTTTTATTGCCATTATTTCGTTTTATGGACAAGGAATATGTTTTGCCTTTTTCTGCACCTTTTTTCTCATCGAATCCTGCGATATCAATATGGTCAGTTTCGAGAGCTTTATCAGAATTATAGTGTGAGGCTTCTGGATCTTCCTTGGTATCTTCTGGAGAGGCTACTGTAGAGACAACTGATGCTGAATCGCCTTCAGTAACACTCGTTTCTTCTGTTACAGCAATACTATTCAACTTTTTCATAGTATCTTTGACATTGCTGCTAAGAGAGTAAAAAGCAAATACAGAAAAAGCAGAAACACAAAGCAATAATATAATAATTGCGCCTTGAATCCATAAATGTTCCTTATTTGTAGTCCGAGGTTGCGTATTTGACGAGCGGACTTCTTTACGAACGTCATTAGCTTCATCGCGAAATCGTCTCGCCATAAGGCGAGATAATTTTTGGAATGGAACTTCCATTAAATCTATCTCGTCAGAGGCCTTTCTTATTTTTTCATCAAGAATTCCCTTAGCTTCGTTGCTTTGCTTGAGCTTTTCTTTGAGCTCTTGAAGTTCTTTCTCGTAACGCTGCTTAAACGAGCTAGTACTATCAGACAATTGCTTCCTTAGACTTTTGATTTCTTCTGACAGCTCAGAAATTTGCTGTACCAAAGCCTCTTTGTCTTTTTTTAGAGAGATGTTCTGTTGCACTAGAGGTTCTTGCTTACTAAGTAGTTGGTTTAACTTATCAAGAGTAGCCCCATACTCAGGAGACACTAAGACTCTACCGCACTTCATTGCTTCCTGAAATGCGGGACTATCAACTTCCTGTAATGAATAATCAACATTCGATTTACGTCTATAATCTCCTTCTAATGGCTTAAAGTGAAGGCTGTCTAAATTATTCTTGATGATGGTGTCTACACAATCATAAATTGTACGCCCTTTGTACATGCATGATGCTATTTCCCGAACTAAGAATAACTCACCATGTGAATCTGATGTTATAAGACTGCCTGTGCAGACTTGCTTATATATGGTGTCCAGAATATCATACAATATCTTTACATTTATACAATATTCTCCCTTAAAAGAGATTGTAATAGCACAATAAGAGCCAGGTCTACCTTCGACATTTCTTACATCCTTTTTATGTAGATATGTATAGAAGGACTCATTATTAAGAACATCTATTTGTAGAATGTCCTGAACAGAAATATTGTCGTCATGGTTATAGAAACTGTTGATGTATTCCAAGTCTTTGTCAGAGCCGCATACATCATGTCCTACAGGAACACCATGGATATATAGTTCAAATTGTCTCATGTCTTATCCTCTAATACATTTTTCTATTGTCGTCCAAAGTAAAGCAGGGTACATCGGCTCGCTTTCCGTATACTTCAAAGTCTTATCTTCATAATATCCAGTACAGAAAGGTACGTACTTGTAATTATACTTTCTCCACAAGCTTGTAAAGAAGTTCTTGTTCTCGAACAATCTTGCAAGACCATCGTACTCTTCGTTCATGAGACGCTCTGCATAGCTAACAGACAGATGACCATCAATGAAGACCTCTTCCTTTTGATCAACCTTATTGTGAAGAATGATAAACCGGTCGGTGTCACGTACTAGTTGAGCTTTGCAGTTTGCAATACGTCTGATATAAGATTTCTTTACATTATTGTTCACATTCCAATCTGCCTCAGTAATGAATACCCAAATCTTACGATTTCGAAGATTGCGTATAATCTTAGTCATATATGGAGGGAAGTCTTTCGCACCAATATTCTTTGGGTCGAAATAGTGTTCTCCTGGAGCCTCCAAAAACTGGCAAATGGTTCTGGTGCCTTTAATCACTTTAACTAGCAAGAAATCTTTATAAGCATTACCAGGCAGGGCAGACTTGGTATCTAAGTTTGCCATAAATGCATCACACTTCTCTTTGTATTTACTGTCTGACTTGAAGTTCTTGTCTGTCTTGATAATGAATCCCTCGTCACGCAAATATCGTGAAAGACGCACTAACGTCATAGACTTTCCGCTGCTTCTAGGACCAAACAGCAACACAATAGGTGACGATTTGTCAGAAATTGTAATATCATCCTCGTCTATATCCTCAGTAGTTGTTGCATTAGGCTCTGAAGTTGATTCGTCAGAATTTGTAATATCATCCTCGTCTATGTCCTCAGTAGCTGTTGCAATAGGCTCTGAAGTTGTTTCAGTTGTGGCGACATCATCCTTTTTTGACGCAGAGGATACTACTTTCTGTTCGGTGTCATCCAAACTGAGGTTTACTTTGGTTTTATCCATATTTGTAAATTTGTTAGTTTATACCAGAGTAGTTGTTATTCTTTTTTAAAGCTATATCAAAGAAGATAAAGGCTGCAATGTCAACCAGAATGGACAGTATTACATAATACCAGAAGCTTGCAGGATACTTTCCACTGAGAAAATCTACAAAGAATACGTCTATAACTGAAGCTAATCGTTTAGTTCGAGTCTCTGCATTCTCTTTCGTGTAAACCACATAATCATCAGATTGACTATCGAAGTCTACAAATAATTTATTAGTAGCCACAATATTATATCCATCTTTCAGTTCCTTTTCACATTGTTTTATCTCTGATTCTGACAAATCTCCTGTTGAGATATGGTCTTGAATGGAGTCATTCAAAGCGGCCAATCTTCTTTTCTGATTTCTTGCAGCTTCAACTGATTGTGAACTGATAGTATGAGTCTTCAACGCATCTGACAGTGCTTTATCAATTTCGACTTGATAGCTATTAAGAATTGTTACATCTGTAGAATTATATCGTTGATCTTGCTTCAAACTAGACTTTAAAATCTGATTGATGTTCTTAAGATGATCAGCAATTTTAAGGCCATTGCCTCTTTTATAGGGTGGCTCATCACCGTGAAATTGGCGGACAACATGTGTTCGTTCAGCTTCTACTGCATCTTTAATCTGCGTACCTGTAGAATCTAAAATTAAAGTTGACGAAGTCCCTTTCTCAATGATTTGTGTGAGATATTTATTGGTGGTCTCTATGTCTTTTGTTATAACCGAACCAATCTTATCATTATAGAAAAAAGTATGAGTGTTCGTAGGCATACTCATAAGAAGCCAAAAGAAGATGACCAAAAGAAAACCGCCAAAGATTCTCAGGTTGCGATTGTCAACGAATGACCAAGATGAAGCCAATGTAGAGGTTATCAACCAAGTTCCGATTGATGCAACTACAAAGAATGCGATAGTGATACCCCATACAAGAATCTCTGGCCACCCAGCAGGAAGCAGTAGATGGAGAGATTGCTCGGTTGCCCAGCAACTGATGCCAGCAAGGACTATGTAAGCCAGTCCACAACCTAAAACTCTAAATTTTCCCATTGTATTATTAATTTAATTGTTTATTGATTTGCTTATTTATGATTTGGAAATTATGGTTGTAACCATCAAATTCATTTTATTTCTTATTCCGTAACACTATAAATTTTAACTTTTATAATATCCTGGGCAACTTTTGTTGCTCAGATACTTAAAAGGTTTAATTTACAATAGTATTGCGGAATTAAGGTTGTTCTTTTCATATTTGATTACATGTTACATTTTCTCAAAAAACGCACTCTACACGTACGCCGTCTGCCTCTCATACCAGCTACCCTTCTTAAACTTGGGCACTTCCGCTATGATATAAATGTTCCATATACGGTAAGTTATTTGTCTATTAAGCATTTAAGATATTTCACCCTAATTCCATAATTGAAGTTTTGGGTTCCATTAAGGCCTGCATAATTAATGGCTACCAACTGACCCTGTAAGTTTACAACTGGCGAACCACTACTTCCTGGAAGGGCGGGGATTGAGTACATCAATCTTTCATTTGTACGCTGACTGACCGTTCCACTATTAAATTGTGACTTGATGCCTTCTTTAGTCAACGCAAGAGTGGGATCAAGATTGAAACTTGTCATGAAAAGTTTGCTGTTCTTATCCTCACTTATTTTCTTTGTAATATTCTCTTTCCAATTATACGCTTCCAAAGGATCCTCATCTGCAACTTCAAATATATACTTTCCTTCAGGAGTTTTTTTGTCTTTTAGCTGCAAGATAGCCAAATCATGATCAGGATCAATCTTTGTAAGAACGCAACCTACGAAATCTGTAGTTGAGGTAACGATAAAAACAAATATTTTTTCATTGTTATCATTTTAAGTTATAATTACATTTTCTCTAAAAATGCGCTTGGCACGTACGCTGTCACTACCGTTACCAGTTCTTCCACTACTACTGCCACTCTTTGTTGGCCTTGCCATCTTGCCACTCTTCCTACGACTCCCTTGAATGCGCCTTCGGTCACTTTCACCAACTGTCCTTTCTTGAACTTTGGCACTTTGTCTAATGACACGATTGTATTGTCCGCATCGGCAGCACAGAT
>ERZ1026903.287-NODE-287-length-25309-cov-64.037301_pt1 | contig 25309 bp, 26 predicted proteins | sample MGYA00380180_ERZ1026903 | MGnify/ENA primary metagenome ERZ1026903 (study PRJEB33269, sample SAMEA4719816) | human gut metagenome | biome: human-associated habitat; feature: organic feature; material: feces | place: Cameroon | collected 2013-10 ... | reverse complement strand
ATCCGTCATAAGAGCTTTACCTATTCCCTCCTTTTTAATTTTGATAAAGTGTACCTTTGCAAAGGTCGAAAAGAAGTGAAATTTTGCCTTAGAATAATCGTGTTTCCCCTTGTAAATCCTGAATTTTGGTGTATAATTAAATGTGTATCGTTACAAATTGAATCTTCACATTAATTTGTAATGGTACACTTTCCCAAATTGTTGATTCGTTTTATTTAAGCGGTGTTTTCAAATTTTCGAGCTTTGTCATAGAATGTTCCAACAGGCATATTACAAGCTTCTGCCGCTTGTTTCAGCGTCATTTTCTTCGCACGCCATGCCCTATGGACTTCGTGAAAATTGTGCGGCAATGGTTTGGGCGGTCTTCCAAATTTCACGCCTTTTGCTTTTGCTGCGGCAATTCCTTCCGCTTGTCGTTGGCGAATGTCGGTGCGCTCGTTTTCTGCAACAAAAGACAGAACCTGCAAAACAATATCGCTTAAGAAGGTTCCCATAAGATCTTTGCCTCGTCGGGTATCCAGCAACGGCATATCTAACACCACTATATTGACTCCTTTTTCTTTCGTCAGAAGACGCCATTGTTGTTGAATTTCTTCATAATTTCTGCCCAATCGGTCAATACTCTTGACATAGAGTAAATCGCCTTTTTTTAGTTTTCTCAGCAGTTTCTTGTACTGTGGTCTGTTAAAATCCTTGCCAGATTGTTTGTCCAGAAAAATCACTTTCCCTGTTAATCCAACTTCTTTTAATGCGATTAGTTGACGGTTCTCATTCTGTTCCCGACTACTGACACGGACATATCCATAAGTGTTCATATATCCAATTTCTCCTTTCATCACAATGATATAAGCATAAAAATGTAAGCGATCAAGAATCCCCCGTGAAGGCAAAAAATAAGAGCACCTCGAAACCGAGATGCTCAAAAAATCAAGACAGATGGCAATATTCAGGGAGCACCGTAGACCAAGGCAATAGCGGCAGAAGTTGCTCACGAGTTGGCTCGTTTCCGAGTTTGGGAAGCTCCTGCAAAAGGAACTGAAGGTATCCAAAGGGATCCAGCTTGTTGCGTTTAGCTGTTTCAATCACGCTGAATCACAGGGCACTGGCATCTGCGCCTTTGGCTGTGTCGCAGAATAAGAACTTCATAGGGAACCTCCCGTCATTTGCATAAACTGTTGTGTTACCAATCCAACTCGTCCATAGCGTCATCTACGCCTGCTGCGTAGTCCGGGTCGCTGTCGTAGCGATCCTCATCGTAGTCGTCATCATCATAGATGGCATCGTAGCCATCGTCATAGGAATCATACGTCTTGTAGGATTTTTTACTGCTGGAGTAAGAGCTGCTGTACGAAGATTTGGAGCTGTAAGAAGTGCTGCTCTTGGTGGAAGATTTGGAAGGGCGTTGTACCCAGCAGTAGGCAGAGTCCTTATCCGCTTCTCGCGTGCAGCCGTCCTTGATGCAGGTGTATTTATGCTTTGTGCTGGAGCCGCTACCGGAGACGCCGGAATTGCTCTTAGTGGGTTTATGTACCCAGCAATAGGCGGAGCCTTTAGCCGCCTCTCTGTTGCAGCCGCTCTTGATACAGGTATACTTGGCAGCGAATGCACCGATACACAAAATGCAGGCAGTCAGCGTAACGAGCATTGCGCAAAGAATGCTTTTCCAAATAGTCTTTTTCATGGTAAAGTCCTTTCTGTCATGTACGATATTTTACCGGTGACGTTTTCCGTCAGAAATCATCACCGCCGAAATCATCACCGCCGAAATCATCCAAACCAAAGTCATCAGAATCAAGATCGTCCGAATCGAAGTTGTCCACATCATTATCGAACTCATCCATCAGCGCTTTACGGCTTTCCTCCTCTTCCCGGATACGTTCCATCGCCAGCGAGTAGTGAACATATCCGTCAATGCCCTTACCGTAGACCCCGAAATTCATATCCTTCAGCATAGTAGTTACCTCCGCTTTGTATTGGGGGAGGGAACCGTTCCCTTCGATACTTCTATTATAAATCATGGCCTGTCCTATAAGTTGGACTTTAAACATTTAACATGAAATTATACAATTTTCTGCTCTGATACAAACAAGCGCTCTCTGTAAATTCACCTTAGATGATTGCAGAGAGCGCTTGTTAGATTTACTATTACTGCTTGCCGGGCCGGGCGGCTTTGCGGCCTTCCTTGCGCTGCTGGGTGGCAGCTATGCACAGGCGGCATCTTCGGCGCTTGTGGCGCTGCTGTTATGCCCATTTGCAGCACCGATGTTGCTATCACTGGCGGGAAGTGCTTTGATTGTCGCTGCATCAGCGTTATTTGCTTGGCTATTCTGAAAACAGAATATGACGATGAAGGGGCTGTTGCACATGCTTTTTCCTATTGTTCGATTATATGTCTAATTCTTAGGGGCGATTCTGCACTTTCATCCAAAACGATGTGCAACAGCTCCATTTTTATCAATGTAACCTCGTCACAGAAGCAGCTTTTAGCGCCGCTGGATGCGGATATGGCGAGCTTTGTCCATGCGGAAATGCGCAGACACGGCGTGGCTCTGCGGTTGGGTGAAACCGTCACCGGATTCCGACAGGACGGAGTTTCCGTGCTGACTCTGTTGGAGGGTAGTGAGCCGCTGCATTCGGATATGGTGTTGCTGGCCATCGGTGTTACCCCGGATACGCATTTGGCAAAAGATGTCGGTCTTGAGCTTGGTATTCGTGGAAGCATCACTGTCAACGAACGGATGGAAACCTCCGTGCCGGACATCTATGCTGTGGGCGATGCCGTAGAGGTCACCCATTTTGTAACCGGGCAGAAAGCGTTGATTTCGCTGGCGGGGCCTGCCAACAAGCAGGGACGCATTGCCGCTGACAATATCTGCGGCGGCAACAGCCACTTTACCGGCTCTCAAGGCTCGTCTGTTCTGAAACTGTTTGGCTTGACAGCGGCCTCTCCGGCGGATAGCCTTGAGCATACCATCCGCTATAAGAAAAACCTGCCGATAAATACTGAAATCGAAACTGAACTGAAAGAGTGCGCCGATTCCAGCAGAGAGTGGGATGGTAAGATGGAACATTTACTGCATATCATAACATAATGTGTCGAATATGAAATGAAAAGCACGCACTTTATTGCTTGTTTCGGTTGGACGGCTTAGGCTTGTCAGGGATCGCCTCATCCGCCTTGGGTGGGCGACCCCTGCGAGCCCCAACCAATTTCTCCGCTTTCTGGTTTTCAGTCATAGTCTTTTCTGCTTTCGGCGGACTGCCACGGCACAGCTTTTTCGGCTTCTATAATTGTAAAGAACATGGCTTTTCGCTGAATGGAAAGCGAAGCTGACCCGGGCTGGGGCGGTCTGTGTTAAAGCGATAATTTTTTTGGAAATTATCTTGACAAAATTTATCAAGATTGATATGATGGCACTAACAAGCAAGCGAAAAGAGGATGCGGAGCATGATCATCACCAAAGAGACGGACTACGCGATGCGCATTTTGCGGGTGCTGCTGGACGGGGAGAAGCATTCAGTGGCCGAGATGTCGAAAACGGAATTGATCCCCACTCAGTTTGCCTACCAGATCCTGCGCAAGCTCTCCGCAGGCAATTTGGTGCGGGTGAGCCGCGGCGCCCTCGGCGGCTGCGCGCTGTCCTGTGACCTGGACGCGACCTCCCTCTACGATCTCATGGGGGTCATGGGGGAGCGGGGCGTCCTGCGTGCCTGCATGGAGCCGGGATATGAGTGCCGCTGGCAGGACGAGCACGGGCGGTGCGCCATCCACTATCAGCTGGCGGCCTTGCAGCGAAAGCAGGACGAGGCGTTCCGCGCCGTGAGCCTGCGCAGGCTGCTGACCGGCGGATCCGATCCCCAAGATACAAGCGAGCTGTAAAATTTTAAGAGGAGGTACCCGTATGCTGTTTCAAACCACGGCGGCGCACGAAGATCCGGAGTTTTGCGGAGGAGGAGATCAAGCCCCTCGCATTTTTAATGGATCAGAACAATGAGTTTCCCGAGGAGGCAGTCAAGAAGCTGTGGAAGCTGGGCTGGAAGGGCTTTGAGTTCGGCGACCACTATGACAAGATGGGCATTCGCTCCTCTTCCACGGCGGAGCTGATCTTCAACGACGTGAAGGTTCCCAAGGAAAACCTATTAGGCAAGTGACCGGAGAAGAGGAGAGGATCGAAATGGAGATCAGAAAACGAAACGGGGAGTCTGTTCCCTTTCAACAGGAGAAAATTTTCAACGCCATGAAAAAGGCATTTGACGGACAGGGCCGGGAGATCGGGAGCAGCGAGCTGGATGAGATCCTCGCCACCGTTCTCGACAATCTCTCCGTCACAGTGCCGCTCACCGTGGAACGTGTGCAGGACGAGGTGGAGCGAACGCTCATGGAGCGCGGACACTATGAGGTGGCCAAGGCGTACATCCTCTACCGCGAAAAGCGGTCTGCGCTGCGCCGTGTCCGGCATACCATCGCGCGGACGGTAGGGGATGACTCGCTTGACGAGGTGCTGCGCCGCATCCAGATGGATTTTACCGAGGAAGTCTACTCCCTCGCGGCGCTTCAAATGAAGTTTGAGAGTTTCTGTCGCCCGGGCATGACGGAGGATGAGCGGGCTGAGGCACTGACCAAAGCGGCGGTAGAGCTGACTACGGCAGAGGCACCCAAGTGGGAGTTCATCGCGGCGCGGCTTCTGAACCACTCCTTTCGCTGTCGCAACGCACAGGAATGGGAGGGGCGCGGCGTCGGCGACCTCTATGGCAGGCTTCGCTATCTGACGGATAAGGGACTCTACGGTGACTATATCCTTGCCCACTATACCCACGAGGAGATTGCCATGGCGGAGGACTTTCTCTGCCCGGAACGGGACGAGCTGTTCACCTACTCCGGCCTTGACCTGCTGCTCAAACGCTATGTGATCCAGTCACGCAGCCGCGTGCCGCTGGAAACACCGCAGGAGATGTTTTTGGGTATCGCGCTGCATCTTGCTATGAACGAAGGCTCTGACCGCATGGGGTGGGTAAAGCGCTTTTACGATATGCTCAGCCGTATGGAGGTCACGATGGCGACACCTACCATGTCTAACGCGCGAAAGCCCTACCATCAGCTTTCAAGCTGCTTTGTGGACACTGTGCCGGACAGTCTGGACGGCATCTACCGCTCGCTGGACAACTTCGCAAAGGTCTCTAAATTCGGCGGTGGAATGGGGATGTACTTCGGTAAGGTGCGCGCTGCAGGCAGCACCATCCGCGGCTTTCAAGGGGCGGCGGGGGGTGTTATCCGCTGGATTCGGCTGGTCAACGACACCGCCGTGGCGGTGGATCAGTTGGGGATGCGGCAAGGCGCTGTGGCGGTTTACTTAGACGCATGGCACCGGGATCTGCCGGAATTCCTTCAACTGCGCACTAACAACGGCGACGACCGCATGAAGGCGCATGATGTGTTTCCCGCCGTGTGCTATCCGGATCTCTTCTGGCGACTGGCGGAGGAGAACATAGACGCGCCGTGGCATCTCATGTGTCCGCATGAGATCCTCACGGTCAAGGGCTACGCTCTGGAGGATTACTGGGGTACGGAATGGGAGAAGCGGTATCTGGACTGCGTCAATGACCCGCGCATCGGAAAGCGCAGCGTCACCGTCAAGGACATCGTGCGGCTGGTGCTTCGCTCGGCAGTGGAGACCGGCACGCCCTTCGCCTTCAACCGTGACAGCGTAAATCGTATGAACCCAAACGGCCACACGGGAATGATCTATTGCTCCAATCTCTGCACGGAGATCGCACAGAACATGGCGCCCATCGAGCATATCAGCACTGAGGTGCACACGGAGAACGGCGACACAGTGGTGGTGACGGCCACACGCCCCGGTGAGTTTGTGGTCTGCAATCTGGCGAGTCTGTCTCTCGGTAATCTGCCGGTGGAGGACGAGGCCTATATGGAACGCACGGTGGAAACGGCCATCCGCGCACTGGATAATGTGATCGACCTCAACTTCTACCCGTTGGAATACGCGCGGCTTACCAATCAGAAGTACCGCAGCATCGGCCTGGGCGTCAGCGGCTACCACCACATGCTGGCAAAGCGCGGCATCCGATGGGAGAGCGATGAGCACCTTGCCTTCACCGATGCGGTGTTCGAGCACATCAACTACGCCGCCGTCAAGGCGGACACAGCACTGGCACGGGAAAAGGGCCGCTACGCGCTCTTTGAGGGCAGCGACTGGCAGACGGGCGCGTATTTTGAAAAGCGGGGTTATACCTCCGAAAAGTGGCAGGCGCTTGCGGAAACGGTGGCGGTGCAGGGAATGCGCAACGCCTACCTGCTGGCGGTCGCGCCGACCTCCAGCACATCTATCCTCTCCGGCACGTCGGCGGGCATCGATCCAATTATGAAGAAATTCTTCTTAGAGGAGAAAAAGGGCAGCATGCTGCCCCGCGTTGCCCCGGAGCTTTCTATGGATACATGGTGGTACTATAAAGCGGCGCATCTGATCGACCAAAGCTGGTCGGTGCGCGCCGCGGGCCTTCGCCAGAGACATATTGACCAGGCGCAGAACATGAATCTCTATATCACCAATGACTATTCCATGCGTCAGGTGCTCAGACTGTATTTAGAGGCGTGGAGGGTCGGCGTCAAGACCATTTACTATGTCCGCAGCAAGGCCCTTGAGGTCGAGGACTGCGAAAGCTGCTCGTCATAAGGAGGATAGCATGACGGAACTGAAGAAAAAGCTCCTCTTTAACCCGGAGGGCGACCTTGATGTGCGCCTGCGGCGCATGATCGGCGGCAATACCACCAACCTCAACGACTTCAACAATATGAAGTACGCTTGGGTCAGCGACTGGTACCGGCAGGCCATGAACAACTTTTGGATCCCTGAGGAGATCAATCTCTCGCAGGATGTGAAGGACTATCCCCGCCTGCTGTCAGCCGAGCGCAGCGCCTACGATAAAATTTTGAGTTTTCTTGTCTTTTTGGATTCCATTCAGACAGCGAACCTGCCTAATATCGGCGCCTACATTACCGCCAACGAGGTCAATCTCTGCCTGTCCATTCAGGCGTTTCAGGAGTGTGTCCACTCACAGAGCTACAGCTATATGCTCGACACCATCTGTTCCCCCGTGGAGCGCAATGACATCCTCTACCAATGGAAAACGGACGAGCATCTGCTGCGCCGCAACACCTTCATTGGGGACTGCTACAACGAGTTTCAGGAGCGGAAGGACGCTCCCACGCTGCTGCGCGTGATGATGGCGAACTATATTTTGGAGGGCATCTATTTTTACAGCGGCTTTATGTTCTTCTACAATCTCTCCCGAAACGGGAAGATGTCCGGCTCGGCGCAGGAGATCCGCTATATCAACCGCGACGAGAACACGCACTTGTGGCTGTTCCGCAATATTATCACGGAGCTGCAAAAGGAGCAGCCGGAGTTGTTCACCGCCGAGAGCGTACAAGCGCTGCGCGAGATGATGCGTGAGGGCGTGGAGCAGGAGATCGCATGGGGGCATTATGTGATCGGCGACGACATCCCGGGACTGAACCGGCAGATGATCAGCGATTACATCCGCTATCTCGGCAATCTTCGCTGGACGAGCCTTGGCTATCCGGCATTGTATCCGGGCTTTGAGAGCGAACCGGAGAGCATGGAATGGGTCAGCCAGTACGCCGACGCCAACATGGTCAAGACCGATTTCTTTGAGGCACGCAGTACCGCCTACGCCAAGAGTACCGCACTGATAGACGATTTATAAGAAAACAAAGGAAAGGAGCTGGCAGATATGGCAGCTATGAACATGAATCAGGAGCAGTTTAAGCAGTTGATCCGGGAGGAAAAGCCTGTTTTGGTGGATTTCTGGGCGCCCTGGTGCAGCTATTGCCGGAGGATCGGCCCTGCGTATGAGAAGATTGCAGAGGAATACGCGGACAGCCTTGCCGTCGGCAAGATCAATATTGACGAGGAGCCGCAGTTGGCGGGGGCCGAGGGGATCAAGGTCATCCCAACTCTGGTGCTGTTCCGGAACGGAAAGGCCGTGGGTTCCATCACCGCGCCCGGCTCAAAGGCAGAGATCGACCGTTTCATTCAGGAAACCTTGGCGAAATAACGGAGGGTTCAGATATGAACAACAATCATGTTTATGATATGATTGTGGTGGGCGGTGGACCGGGCGGCTACACCGCCGCCCTGTACGCCGCACGGGCGGGGCTGGACACCATCGTGCTGGAAAAACTGTCCGCCGGTGGGCAGATGGGCCTGACCGAGCAGATTGACAACTACCCCGGCTTTGAGAACGGGATCGACGGCTTCTCTCTGGCGGAGAAGATGCAAAAGCAGGCGGAGCGTTTTGGGGCACGCAGCGAATACGCAGAAGTCCTCCGCATGGATCTGACGGCGGTTCCCAAGCTCGTGGAGACCAGCGAGGGGATCTTCCGGGGGAAAACCGTGGTGCTGGCCACCGGTGCGGAACCCAGAACGCTGGGCGTGGCCAGAGAGTCGGAACTGGTGGGCCGGGGCGTGGCCTACTGCGCCGCCTGCGACGGGATGTTTTACAAGGGCAAAACGGTGGTCGTGGTGGGCGGCGGCAATTCCGCCGCGGCAGATGCCCTCCTTCTCAGCCGCGTGGCGAAAAAAGTGATCCTCGTCCACCGCAGAGGCACCCTGCGGGCCACCAAGATCTATCACGAGCCGCTGGCACAGGCCGAAAACGTGGAATTCCGTTGGAACAGCGTCGTTTCCGCGCTGCTTTCCGGGGACAGGCTGACCGGCGTCCGCCTGCGGGACACCGTCACCGGTGAGGAAAGCGTGGTGGACTGCGACGGCGTATTTGTCAGCGTGGGCCGACAGCCCGCCACGGCGCTGGCGGTGGGTCAACTGGCGCTGGACGGCGGCGGCTATATCGTGGCCGGAGAGACCACGGAAACCAGTATTCCCGGCGTTTACGCCGTGGGCGACGTGCGGACGAAGCCCCTCCGTCAGGTGGTCACCGCCGTGGCGGACGGCGCGGTGGCAGTCCACATGGCGGAGAAATATATCGCGGAAAACCGATAAGGGAGGTAGATTGAAAAAGCCATGTTTAAGGTCAGGCCGGATACGACCGCAGTGGGGATGCCGACATATCCGCAAGGCAAACTGCCAGAGTGATGGCAGATAAGATAACCCATGTAAGTTCGGGAGATATGTTGTCTCTCCATATCCAGTCCACGCAACAGTGAGCAACTGAACACAAAACACAGCCACAGATGTACTCTGCGGCTGTGTTTTTATGCGTAGTATACCGCGTGACAAGCGGTTTTACTGTGACGGCGTCACATAATTTGAGAAAATCGGCGCGGCGCTGCTCCGGTTGTACGATTAGGCTCCTTGAGCTCTGCAAAGCTTTTGGAGTTCAAGCAGAAAATACCCACAGCCAAAGCGGCTGTGGGTATGATCAAATCAGATTGTACGAGCTGACGCTGTCCTGCCGATCTCTACAGACCGTAGCTGCTTCTTCCATCTGCAAAACCCCGACGCTCCGTGGCTGACGGGGTTATCCGCACTTGCTAATACGCCCAAAGGGGGCTCCTTAACGCGCAGAAGGAAAGGGACGGTCAGCCTCCGGCGTTTTGAGAAGGAAATGGCTTTTGTGAAAGTCGAGCAGGCCCTCATCCCGCATTTTTCCAAGCTCCACGGACAGCCCGCTGCGCTCCACACCGAGGTAATCCGCAAGCTGCTGCCTTGAAAACGGAATGTCGAACTCATAGACCCCGCGCCGCAGGGCCTCGGCGGAAAAATAGGACATCAGCTTTGCACGCGTCGTGCGCTGGCCCATGTGGGTGAGCTTTTCGTTGAGCCGCAGGTTCTTCTCCGCTAACTCGCCCAGCAGATTGCGGATGAACCGGCTATGGTGGGAGCAGGCGGAGGGGCACACGCTCAAAACGCGCCTTATGTGTAGAAACATCACCGTCATCGTGCTCTCCGCCTCCACGCTCACGTTCAGCACCGCTCCCGGCGCGCAGGCAAACACATCCGCGAAGGTCTGCCCCGGTCCGGTCTTGGAGAGGATGTTGCGGTTTCCCCAGATATCCTCCTGCATAATGAGGGCGCTGCCCGCCAACACAAGGCCCACCTCCTCCACCGCCTCTCCGGCGCGAAGCAGGCGGGAGCCTTTTGGAAAGGTGTCGATCCTTGCCCCGAGGCAGGAGAGCATGGTGGCAAGCTCGTCGTCGCAAATACCGGAGAAAAGCGCCGCGGCGTGGAGCGTCGGGAAAAATTCTTTCATAAAAAGTTCTCTTTCGTTGAAAATTCAACTGACTTGTTGCTTTTAGTATAGTACAATGAACGCACAAAAGCAACAGGAGCTTCGAAGAGGCGTGAGCTTTCTGCAAGAGAGGCAAAGACTATGAGTTATGAAAACTGGAAGGACAAAATCGGCACATTTGAAGTGATGGACGTGCGGGGCAAAAAGATGGAATTCTTCCCCGCATTGAAAGCAAAGGCTGCCGCGCTGAAAAACGGCGAAGGACTGCATATCATCCAGACCTTTGAGCCTGTCCCCCTGTACCCGGTGCTGGCCCTTATGGGCTTTGAGCATCACACGGAGAAGGTGAGCGACAGCGAATATCACATCTGGTTTTATCGAGTGAAGAAAGGAGAATAACCGCATGAGCTACGAAAACTGGAAGAATAAGGCGCAGGGGTTTCAGACCGTGGATGTGCGCCATATACAGGGCAGCTTCTTTGAAGGGCTGAAGAAAAGAGCCGAGGCGTTGGAGGTGGGCGAAGGATTACACATCATCCAGACCTTTGAGCCGCATCCACTGTACGCTGTCATGGAGGGCTTGGGCTACGAGCACCACACCGAGCAGCGGAGTGAGGCGGAGTTCCATGTCTGGTTCTGCCGTGTGGAGAAGAAGGAAGGCGACAGCTCCGCTCCCTTCAAGCCGCTGGCTCTTTTGAACTATCCCATGATCGATGAAAAGCTGGGGCAGATCGCCGTGGATTTTTGGGAGACCACATGGCAGAGCGAGAAGCGCGTACTGCCCTACGAAACGCGGCTGCTGCTGTCCCTGACCAACGCTGTCGGTGCGGGCCGGATGAGGCAGGCGGCGCGGGAGCTGGTAAAGGCATATATCCACGGTGTGGAGAGCGCCGCGTTGGACGATGTGTTCGAGCTGCTGGCATGGAATCAGGGCATCGGTTTTTTCAGCAGCGAGATTGGCCCCTCGGCGCTGTTTCAGGCGTACAAGCTCATTAAAAACGGTGAGAAGCAGGGCAAGTCCCGGGAGGATATCTGCAGTGCGCTGCGCGAGAAATTCGGGGAGAAGAACCCGGAGATGCAGGTCCTGAACAGATGATAAGGAGTTGTTTTGTATTATGACCATTCAAACGGTAACAGATGCCATCCGCTATGTAGGGGTGGATGATAACACATTGGCACTCTTTGAAAACCAGTACCCCGTCCAGCCTATGGGGGTGAGCTACAACTCCTATGTCATTCTGGATGAGAAGATCGCCGTGATGGACAGCGTGGACGCACGGGCGGCGGAAGAATGGCTTTCCAATGTGGCGCGGGTGTTGGAGGGGCGCAGCCCCGACTATCTTGTGGTCACACACATGGAGCCGGATCATTCCGGCAGCCTCATGCGGCTGGCACAAAAGTACCCGGAGATGAAGATCGTGGGAAACGCGAAAACATTTACCATGATCAAGCAGTTCTTCGGCACAGGTGCATTTTCGGAAGACCGTATGCTGGAGGTTGGCGAAAGAGATACGCTTTCCTTGGGTTTGCACCGGCTGCGCTTTCTGCTGGCGCCGATGGTACACTGGCCGGAGGTGATGGCAGCGTATGAAGAGGAGGAAAAGATCCTGTTCTCGGCGGATGCCTTCGGCCGCTTCGGTTCACTGGAGCGGACTGCCCGTGCCCCCTGGGCGCCGCAGGCCAGGCGGTATTATTACAACATCGTCGGAAAGTATGGCGCACAGGTGCAGGCGCTGCTGAAAAAAATCTCCGCGCTGGAGATCAAAACGATTTGCCCGCTCCATGGCCCCATGCTCACAGAAGACTTGGGGGAGTATCTGCGGCTCTATGATCTCTGGTCACAATGGAAACCGGAAAAACCGGAGGGCATCCTGATCGCTCACGCATCCATCCATGGAAATACCGCATATGCATCGAAGGCCCTCAAGAGCAAGCTGGAGGGAAAAGGTGCGCAAGTCACCATGTGCGATCTGACGGCAACAGATCTTTCCTATGCCGTGACCAGCGCATTCTACTGTGGGAAACTGGTGTTGGCCTGCTCCACTTATGACGGAGGACTGTTCCCGCCCATGAAGGCCTTTTTGGATCATTTACAGACAAAGGGATTCCGAAACCGCCGAATCGGCCTCATGGAAAACGGCTCATGGGCCCCTGCTGCCGCGCGGCTGATGCGCGCCGAGTTGGAAAAGATGAAGGAACTTCGACTGTGTGAAACAGATGTATCGCTGCGCGGCGCACTGAACCAAACCAGCGAAGCGCAGATGGACGCTCTGGTGGCGGAGCTCTGCGCGGAGTAGACGGCGAGTCTGGCTTCGTCTGTCCACCCGATGCCTCAAAAGCAAAACATCGTCGCTGATTTATATAGACAACAATATGGCGTTGAGTGATGCCGAAGCTTTGAAAATGGATCGAAGGGGCTGTTGCACATCGTTTTGGATGAAAGTGCAGAATCGCCCCTAAGAATTAGACATATAATCGAACAATAGGAAAAAGCATGTGCATCACAAATCCATTGAAAATTTCTGATTTTCAAGGAAATCTGTTGCACATGCTTTTATTTTCACAAAAATGTGCTTTTTATTTTTCGATTCTACGAATAAAAAAGGGGCTGTCACATGTGCAACAGCCCCATCTGCCTGTAATTATTGTTTTGTTGATTCCGCCTCCATCATAAGGCGGTCAAAATCGCTTTGGTACTGCCGGTCCTGTATAACGCGGTACTTTTCAAATTCACTTTCTGCGAAAGCCTTTGCGATTGCCGCTGTAACCTTTCCTTTATCTTTTAGAATTTCGGCATCGTTGAATTGCAGGAAAGCGTCCAGTTTCTCTGCCCAGTCCTGCATCGTCATAGGAATATGCCGCCGTGCTTGGCGCGTTGCATAGTCAAGGTACATTGTTACAATCTCATTCAGTTCTTGTAACTCATCTTGCTGCAAATAGTTCTTTGCAACAGAAACATCGGCTTTGACTATCTTCCCGTTTGGGGCATTCTTCCATGAGGTCAACCCCATGTGGTCTTTTGTGTGGTCTGCCCGTTGCACAATGACCTCTGCGGCAGTACTGCCATGAACAGCGTAGTGCATTTTATTCTGAACGGTTGCAAAAAAGTCTTTGGTCGTTTTGCTGTCTACCGAGTAATCTACGGCAGTAGCATAAATATCCGTAATTTTCTGGTAAAAGCGGCGCTCGCTGGCGCGGATTTCCTGTATTTCGGAAACCAAATGGTCAAAGTAATCTTCATCAAAGATTTGCCCATTAATAAGCCGATCCTTATCCAGAACATATCCCTGCCGGGTAAATGTATCCAGCACTTTAGTTGCCCATTGACGGAATTGTGTGGCACGGGTGGAATTAGTGCGGTAGCCAACAGCAATAATGGCGGGCAGAGAGTAGAATTTGTGGTGATAGGTCTTGCCATTATCTGCAACTTGTGCAAATTTTGCACAAGTTGTACTTTCGGATAATTCATTTTCCGCAAAAATATTCCGCAGATGTTTGGCAACAACACTGCGGTCAACATCAAACAGTTGTCCGATGCCTTTTTGCGTCAGCCAGACCTCGTGATCCTGAACGCGAACTTCTATGCCATCTGTCTCTGAATCTTTCGTGAACACAAGAAAATCTGCTGTGCTGTTACGAACATACCGTTCTGTGCCTGCCATCGCTGCTCTCCTTACATCAGTACAATGTAAGAATAGTATATCATGCTTTTCAATAAGAGCAAAGCCCATTTTCACGATTTTCCATACAAATGGACTTATCTCTCATCATGTTCATTTTCTTGTGTATCATGCTGATGTTCCTCTCACATACATTTGCCATACAATTCTGGTGTGCATTTGAGAGTAATCGGCTTCATATATAGCTCAAGGAAAATCAGGGGTGAGTGATATTTTTTCTCATATTTTGTAATTTGACTATCCGTCAAACTTATCAGATCTTCGCCACCGTCTCCGCATATCAGAAACGGGCCTGCGAAGAAATCCGTTGGACCATATAAGCGGTTCGGTGGTAATGGAAGCAGCTTTCCTTCATCATTACAGATGATATAGGCATCCCTGTCCAATCTTACGCTTTCTATACTCCCACAAACATATTTTTGAAAAGTTTCCAGCGTATTAGGTATCTTGATTTCCTCTGGGTACTTACCCGGCTGCACATACAACACACGGATTTCTTCATTTTGATTCATATCGTCATTCTCCTATTCAATAAATTTTTCTCAACAGCTTAACCACACGTTCCAGATAGTCTGCTTTCAGTTCAAGAAATTCTCGGCGCAGCTGCTCTACATCAGTAATTCTACTTCCCCATAAAGGCGAGTGGTTAAATCTTCTCGATTCGTTAGAATCATTTTCTACCGATTTTCTGCAAGATGGACGCGAACAGCCCTCATTACAGGAACGCGAATCACTTTGAAATCTTATTTTGATTCCGGATTCGTATCCATCAGACGGAACAGCTCAGTGTCCTGCGGGAAAGTATTGTTGAAAGGCACCACCACTTTATCTGCAATCAGCAACCCGCTGCCAACCTCGGCATTTTCAATATACCGCTTTTCTTCATCGGAGATATGCAGCAGCCGTGCAATGTCGTTCGCATCGTCCGGGGCCTGATTCAGCAGCTTGATATAGCCGCAGTCGGACAGCATACGCCGAGCATCCTCGTTGTTCAGCACAGAGCGAACATGTTGGGTAATGGAAGTCAGGATGGCACCCCACTTACGGGCACGGCTGGAAAGCTCGAAGTAGTAGTTCGTGCAGGCGCTGTTGCCCAGCAGGAGCTGGAACTCATCGGTGAAAATCCAAGTGCGGCGTCCCAGCACACGGTTTCGGGTGATGCGGTTCCAAATCTGGTCCAGTACCGTCATCATGCCGATGGACTGCATACTCTTGCCCAGTTTCACGGTATTAAAACAGATGCAGTGGTTCTGCAAATCCACGTTTGTCTGGTGGGCAAACAGGTCCATTGTGCCATCCACATACATACTCAACGCCATCGTAAGCGCTTTTGCCTGCGAACCCTGCAAAGACAAATTATTGTAAAAATCATGCAGCGAGGGCATCTGCTCACGCTCCGGATGCAGCAAATATTTCTGGTAGGTAATCAGCGCTGCGCGGTCCACAAGACTGCACTCTTGGGCGCTCAGCTCTTTGCTGTTCAAAACCAGTTGGCAGAAATCCCGCAGGAACTGGCTTTTCAGCTGGATAGGATTACCTTCATCGCCGTAATCTTCCGAAATATCCATCGGATTGATATGAGATTTGCTCGATGCCGAGATTTCAATCACTTCACCGCCAAAAGCCTCGACCAGCCGCGCATATTCATTTTCCGGGTCGATGATGACCAGATCGTCCTCAGGCCAGCGCAGCATGATACCTGCCATCATCTGCATAACAGCAAAGGATTTGCCGAAGCCGGTCATGCCCAGCACCATACCAGCCGGGGCAGGCAGCAGTTTTCGGTTGACCATAATCAGATTTTTACTGCGGGCGTTGGTGCCCTCATACAGTCCACCGGGTTGGAACAGTTCCTGCGTAGTAAACGGCACATAGATAGCGGTATTCACTGTCAGGAGAGTGCGCTCCAGCGCCAGCCATTTCTTTCCAAGTGGTAAAACGCTGTTCATGGCAGCGCACTGCTCAAACGGGATAGGGCTGAACCGGCACGTCTGCTGCTGCACAGTATTGCAGATTTGCTGCACACGCTCGTCCAGTTCGGCATTGTTGCGGCCATAGGTGTGGATCAGGATGCAGACCTTGAAAATCTTTTGGTTATAATTGTGTAGGTTATCCAGCAGCTCCTCGGCATCCTCGATTTGGTTGGTCAGTTCATATCGCACGCCCATGTAGGCGGGCAGGTTCATGCGCACAGCATTGACCATGCCATCGCCCTTTTCTTTCTGCATATAAGCCAACTGCTTTTGAACCTGTTCGACGGCTTCGCGCTGCTCGACGGCATCTACATGAATGGAAATTGCATTATCAAAGTCTAAGTCACTGAGCAGCGAAAGCAGATTGTCTTTCATCTGCGGGGCAATATCCCGCAGATACAGCACCTTGCCATAATACTCGCCAAACTGGTAGCGGTCATTGTACACAGCGCGGGAATCATCATGCTCCGGCTTCCAGTTGTAACCACTGGGCGCAATAAAATCCTTTGTCGTAAGGGAATCTTCTGCCAGCAGCCAATCATAAGAAAATCCCATAACCTCTTCCGGGCGGGTAATACCATGCAGCAGGTTCAGGCGCTCGATACCGGAGAGCCTGCGTACAGTGCTGCCCATGCGCTTGAACAGGTTTTGGATCCGTGAATGCCATTGTCATGGAAAAAAGCCCCGGTTCCACCTCACAGATGCCGCTTTCGTACATACGCTCGTATTGCAGACAGTCCGCAGCCTTCTCAGGTGCACGGCGCTTCTTGATGCTGCGGGCGCTCTGCGCGGCATTCATTTCGGATTGTTTTGCGGATCTGCGCAGCTGCTTTGACCGCTGCTTTTCTTCCTTTGCGCGCTGCTTTTTCGTCTCGGCGGCAATAGGTTTCACATTCGGAATTTCTGCGAGTTCTTTTCTTTTGAACATTTCGACTCTCCTTATAGGGGCGGATCGGCACCGCTGCATTTTCGCTGTGCCATGCCCAGTAAATTTTCACGAGCTTTTCAAACGGATAACCGTCACGGTGGATAAAGCCCAGTCCCAGAAAAGGCAGCACCTCCACCATGACGATATAAGAAACGACCTGCATATCTTCATCGTCACGAACCTCAAAGGGGTGATTGACAAAAGGATGCAGCTCGGAAAGCGGCACTTCCGTAACAAGGTCGCCGCTCATCTGCTGGCGCTCTGCCTCTGAGGAAAATATATCAGCGATCGCGGGCATCTTCATCGCGTTCATAAACTTGTTCTTCGCGGCCATGACCTAATACCTCCTGCGTAAAATCAACGTATGCTCTTGCGCTGCTGCTTTTGGGTTCGTACAGGATAGTGGGTGCTGCAAACGCCTGACTTTCCTGCACTTTGACGTTATAGGGGATCTCCGTAGTAAATACACGGAGCGTTCTCCCATACTTGGCGCGGACATCATGGGCATAATGTTCCGAGACTTTCGTATGCTGGGTCATCGTCAGCAAAACGCCCCTGATATGCAGTCCGGGGTTGATTTTGCGCTGCACGCTGGAAATCGAATTTGTCAGCTGCGACATACCAACCACCGAGAACGGCTGCGCCTGCATCGGGATGATGACCTCGTTGGCAGCGGACAGCGCGTTTGTCAGCAGAAGCCCCACGGAGGGGGAGCAATCAATGATGCAGTAATCATACTGGCTGCTGTACTGTTCCAGACAGGTTTTCAGCAGAACCTCGCGGCACATCATGGTGCCCATTGCCAGCTCAAAGCTGGCCAGCCGGAGATTGGACGGAATGAAATCCACCTGTGGTGCAGAGTCATCCGTGCGCCTGCTCTGATAAACGCACTCTCTGTGGGAGAGGGGCTTTTCATATGCAACCTTCATCAGCAGCTCTGTGATTGTCTGTTCAAGGTCCTGCTCAGGTGGGATACCGCAGTAGCAGGACAGGTTGCCCTGCGGATCGAAGTCTACCATGAGGACGCGGTAGCCCTGCTGGGTAAGGGCAATGCCCAGGTTATACACGGTAGTCGTTTTGCCAACGTTATGTGAAGCTTCACATAACGTTGGTTATGAAAAGTAAGTTATTATGCAAAGTGGAGCCCATACTTTGTTGATTATATAAAATATATGGGCTCTTCAGACTTTGCATAATTCGGAAATACTCCTTACAGCGACTTCAACCAATCGAGAAGGTCTTTGTCCTTTTTCCATGTCGGTAATTCGTCAGATGCCGGGCTGCTGTAAGCCTCCATCAAAGCTTTCCGTTTCATCTTTTCATCTGCTCGTGCGTAGATTTCAGTTGTTGAAATGTCAGAATGACCCAGTAAATCTCTGATATAAACAAGATTGACACCAGATTGAAGCAGATGCATTGCTTTGCTATGTCTCAGCCAATGAGGTGTAATCTCAGCAGAGATGTCTTTTACTCCCATTGCCTGAGCCTGAGCTGCATACTTTTTCAAAATATATGTTACACCAGCTCTTGTCAGCGGTTTGTTACCACGATTAGTGAATAATGGATTGTGACCATATACAGGTGAAGTCAAGCCAGAACCTTCCATATATTGTTTCAATAATTCTCCGGTTGGTTTCATGACTGGAACAATACGGCTTTTACCACCTTTCCCAGTCAATATGATGGTAACAGTATCATTCAAAGCAATATCACACACTTTTAAATCTACAAGTTCTTGAACTCTTGCACCTGTGTCGTATAAAAGTGACAGTAGCACAGCATCTCGTTTTCCTTGGATCGTGGTTCTGTCAGGTTGTTCCAACAGCCCTCTAATGCTATCCAGAGGAAGATACATGAGAGGAGGCTTGTCCGTTTTTTTCATCGGGATAGCCAGAATTTTCTGACTTTGCTGCATATACTGTGGTTCTTCCACCATTAAAAAACTGAAAAATGAATGGATTGCTGCCAGACGCTGATTTCTTGTTGCTGCTTTGCAGTTGCGCTCATCTTCTAGCCATTGAAGGAAACGAAGTATTAATTCTCGATCTATTTTGGCAATCGTCAGCTTTTCAGGTGAAAGATTCTCCTGATCTCTACAGTATCTTAAAAATAAAGAGAATGAATCTCTGTATGCTAACTGAGTGTTTCGTTTACTCCCAACCTGCCCCGGAAGATATGTTGACAGGAACTGCGTCAGATATCGTGCAAAATCAGTTTTTTTCATGGCATACCTCCGGGATGACATATGCACAGGATTTTTCCACTTTTTTCATCAAGTCGGGGTAAACTTCGGCTGTCAGCCGCAGATACTGTGCAGTTGAGCGTACGGTTTTATGTCCCATATATGTGGAGAGAATTGGGAGCATAGCAGTCAGATTTGCATCTTCTTTGATCCACTTTTGCAAAACATGAACTGCAAATGTGTGACGAATATCATGCAGACGAGGTCCTTGCCCTTTTCCACCATGTGAAATACCTGCAACTTCCAGATATCTACGATATCTTTGATATACAGTCATAGGACTGATCATGGTCTTGTCAGTGGCAGGAAAGAAAAAGTCACTGTCTTTTTCCCACCAGGTTTTATCTGCATAGGATATACAAGCTTCTTTTACAGAGTCTGATAATGGGATATATCGGTCACGGTCAGTTTTGGCTTCACGGATTGTAAGAATCCCATCTTCGAGATTTACATCCTTATAGCGAAGACCAACAACTTCAGATACACGAAGTCCACAGCCATAGAGAATACGAAATATCACAGGTAGCGCCAGATGCATGTTTCTTGCAACCTCCCGAGGTTCTGTTTCATCAGCTGCTTTTATCACAGATACTATCTGTTCATGTGTAAATATATAAGGAACAAATGAATTATGATTCAAGCCTTTTACTTCTGGTACTATATAAGCATCATAGCCAAGATTATTCAGGTAGATAGCAAACTGTCTTATACAGGTAATACGGTGTGAACGGCTTTTTTCGGATTCACTTTCTCTTTGTACAGTCCATTTTTCTGCAAGAGAACGGGATATTTCTATTTCTGTGATACCCAGTTCTTCACTGAAACGGCAAAATCGTGATAAGCATTTCGGTTCATCTGCGTATTTAAAACCGGCACTTCTTTTGTATTGAATGAATTCCTGAGCGACCTCAGCAAATGCTCCTGTCATTGTTGGTGATTTTCTGATTCTTGTCATGTTAGATTGCCACCTCCAATGCACACTTTCTGAGTTCGGTGATATCAATACGAAGGTATGTCATCGTGGTTTCGGTAGTTGTATGTCCCAGAATTTCTGAAATGACCGGAAGAGGGATCTCATGCTCTAACAGACGACTTGCAAGGCTGTGACGAAGCGTATGGAAACCTTTCTTTTTCCCTTCAAGATGAATCCCTGATTTTTGGAGATGAACTCTTACAAGGGCACCGACTGCACCCGGATTAAAATTCGTATACGGCGGAACTTGCCTCACAAAAACATAATCTGAATCAGTTTTTGGTCTTGCGTTCTTCAGATAATTGATGATTGCTTCACCCACATCTTCAAGCAGAGGAAGTTCCAACGGATTTCCTGTTTTTACCTGAGTTAAACGGATACTCTCTTTTTCCCAATCGATATTGGAAAATCTGAGATTGGCCACATCACTGCTGCGCAGCCCGAGTCTTGCAATCAGAAGAATGATTGCATAATCACGGATTCCACAAGGGTTTCCAAGATCAATCGAATTAAGAAGTTTTTTTACTTCGTTTGCAGTATACGATGAAGGTAAACGGCTTTGCCTGTTGTAATGGGGATTGGGAAGCTTTGAGAACATCTCCGTATTCATAAAACCATTCTCATAGCAGTATTTCAGATAATATCGAACCGCCCGCATTGTATGATTTATGGTTGGCTTTTCATAGCAGCTTAGTGATGCCATGAAATCCAAAACATCTTTAAGAGACAGGGCATCCAGAGAAGATATGTTCTTCTTTTTCAAAAACATAAAAAATCTTTCTAGATACAAACTGAAAACTTTATTTGATTTTTGGGTAATTCCTGTTTTCTCTCGATGCGAGAGGTAGGCTTCAGCACTGTCTTTGAAACTGTCAGGAAAAGTGTATACTCTTTTATCCATAACAAGATATAGAGTAACATTTCCTGAATGTTGGTATTCTGCTAAGGCATTAATACAACGGGAATAGGTTGCACACCATTTCTTCTGTTCGATTTTAGATGACATGGAATAATGGTCTTCTAAGAACTGCAATCCAAAATCCATACTAAAAGATTCCGCGTCATGTTCTTTTGCGTAGAGTAAAAGTTGCTTTGAAAGAGTTTTAAATACGTTTTGGTAATAGTTGGATGCACCAGCTTCAATGAGAGCCTCCTTGGTTTGATTGATTAGTTGCTGCAAAGTTAAATTTTCCACCTTGTGTTCCTCCTTAAGTGCTTTGATAAAAATACACTTAAATCGTGATGGATTATGAAAAGTAAATCAACCAAAGAATTCTTTATTTATAAGTTTTTCTTTCACCTACTTTGCATAATGTGTAGCTTTTCATAACCCGTACCGCCCTCCTGATTTGCGATAGCAATAGTTTTCATCTGGTTTCCGCCTGCAAAATATCATCCAAGCTGATACAGTGCTTTTGGTATTCCTGCGCAACCTGCACCAGCGTGTCGTTATAGTCCTTGCCGATAGGCGGCGGGCGGTCTTCCACGGTTTTGCCGCTGCCCTTCAAGTGCTTGATAATGTCCTGCGTTCTGGTTCTACCGGCTTCGTCATTATCAAGGCACAGGACAATGTGGGTTATGTTCGGGTAGTATGTAAGAAACGCATCCAGTGTAGCGTAATCCGTACCGCCCAGCGCCAGATAGTGAACGCCGCGCCAATTTCCAGTGTGCAGCATGATTTTGAGGGATGCGCCTGACATGGCATCTATCGGCGCTTCGTACACTTCCACCGTGTCGGCATCTGTGACAGCTTCGATGTAGAACGGATATATCTTCTTGCTGCCGGGAATATCGCGGCGAAACTGGATTTGCGAACAACCGCGCAAGCTGCCACCTTTGGGTTCACCGTTTCCATCGCGTCCGACAAATACGCAATTCGGATGATCCTTGAAGCTCGTCTGATACAGGATTTTCTTTTGCTTACAGACCGTCAGAACATTGGGGTGGATGCAGCGCTTGCGCAAATAGGCAGTAGCTGCGTAGTTGTTTTTGTCAGGTCTCGGCAGCTTGAATTCCTTCGCCGGTTTCTTCTCGGCAGGGGGTGAGGGCGTTTTTACAGGTTGGAAAAAAGGACGGACACCGCCCTGTATCCGATTGATTTCCCGCACCGCTTCTACAAACGAAACACCTTCAACCGCTATGAGATAGTTCAGCGCTGTGCGGCCTGTAGCTTTCGTTTTGAAGTACGTCCACGAACCATCCTCTGCGAAGGTCAACGAGCTGTGCCCTTTGTGGCGGAACTGTCCGGGTCCTTCCGGTTTGAAGTTGTCCGGCTCGCACAGCTGCATATACTGGTACAGATTCATCTGCTTCGCTTGGGCGATTTCCTGCTCTGTTACACCGGGCATACTCTACCACCTATTCTGTTTTCCTAACTGTAATTTATATTCTCAGTATCACTATAATCAGTCTAATTATTATCAGTATTAGTTCCGTGTGATTTTCAAGAATCCAGAAGTGTGAAAATCACATATCAAGAATCACCTTTTTCACAGCTCTTGTCATTTATCGTTGCTGCGAAGTTTTTTATATAAATCAAATTTGGTCTACCAAGCCCCTGTCGCTTGCGCTCGATAAGTCCTACCTGCTTTTCAAGTTCTACCATCAGGCGCATAGCTTTCTGGTTGGCACAGTTCAGTGCATCCATGATTTCTTCCACGGTGAAGATAATGTAAACCTTGTTCTGCGCATCCAGCCATTGATTTTTCAGCGACAAGCTCATTCGATCAAGTAAAATCCCATACAGTACCTTGGCATCGGTGGACAGCTCCCTGAAGTTCGGCTCTGTAAATAGCGCTTTGGGTATGCGGTAAAAAGAGAACTGCTCGGCTTGAGCGCCGTAAAAATATTCGTATTGCATCTCACTTCTCCTGCCTAAAAATGGGTGCAGTTTAACAAGCCCACAAAATACATTTTGTAAGTTAAAACGAATTGTATATTATTGAGAGTCCCAACTCTGTGGTATAACTTTATACCAAGTTACGCATCAGACTTTCTCCGGAAACGCAGATATTCCTCAAAGATGATTCTGCGAATCAGTACCTTTCGTCCGATTTTGTAGATTGCCCCACATTCATGCGACATACGGATAACAGGTTTCATCCCCAGCCCATAGTAGATACTCGCCATATTATAAGTCACAAATTCACGGTGCATAAAGTCTATATCTTCATCATCAATTTGATCTGAGAACATCCAGACAGTACCACTCATTCGGCCTCGACCTCCTCAGAAGTGATCTTTCTAGCTGGCTCATGAAAGCGTTCCAAGTAGGCATCAAAAATATCCCGGATAATAAGCACGGTACTGTCAAAGCGGTAGATAGCACCGGCATCGCTGGCGAGTTCAAACAATTTCTTGTGCGACAAACTGTACACGATTTCTGCCTGTTGATACCGCAGAAATTGGCGGCGCAGTTTACGAAGCCGATCTGGTACTTCTTTCATCGGCTTGATGGGTTTGTAATCATTTCTCATAAAAGCATCCTCCTATTTGATGACAGAAGTCGAATGCAGGGATAAAAAAAGAGCACCTCTCAGATTTCTCTAAGAAGTGCTCTAAAGGTTTATGCAAACCCCAGTTCGTATTTCTGCTGACATTCATCACGCTTCATAACGAACCGTGATTCTCCATGGATATGCTGTCAAATTGATGTCAAATCGAGGGTGACACAGCTATTCTTACATATTTCGCATTTTTCGTTTGACGTATTAACGAAATATTTTCGATAAATTACTGGTCAATGGGCTTCATCGTGGGGACTTGCACGATTCGCTCATTTTATGGTTATATCCTGATTCATCATGGGAGCGATACTGCGATACACCGCAAATTGCAGTTTTATCATATTATGTATTATTCTATCACGCTTTCGGCATTTGGTACACGGCTTGGTACATGAACCACGTGATAAACCGGGATAGACAGTGTGCTTGAATGGGTTAAACGGCCACCGAAAAGAGTCGAAATGCACTTGACTAAGATGGTTATGTTCAGCAATGAACGCCCCAATAAATCAAAAACTCAAAAATTGTACTTACCTTCTGTTGTGTATAATAAAAAAGAGGACTCCTTCGAATAGGAATTTCCCTTTGGGTTGCTGACTTCGCAAGTATCCGAAATACACTCACTTCAAGTATTTTATGCCAGATGATACAACAACGTCATACGGAACGACCTATACAACGCGTGCGCGCCTTATGAGGCTTTCCGGCCTACTTAAATTGAGTAATCGCCTTTTGTAGCTTCTCGTTGCTACAAAATTATTAGAATTTGTATTTGGTAATATCTTTCCATTTTGGGGGAAATCCCATGGCAGATAACAACTCATTCCTTGTAATATGATTTGCTGAATTTGAAATCACATCTATCTGCGCTGTCAATTTTTTCTTGAAAAGGATAAATTCCTCTCTGGGAAGTAAATAGCGAAAAGCGATGACCACGGCAAATAAATCTGTTTTCCCACATTCGTATGTATCGCCCTTTTTCGGAATGTCCAGCTTTTGATGGAGCTTTGTATCAGGAATAGCATCTCTGCATCGGTAAGAAAAGAGCCGTTCGTTATGGGCGCACACATTACGGAACTTGGTGAGAACAGAAAGAAACTGACCAAGCTGCTTTTCATTAACGCTTGGGAAATTCTTGCCCACTTTACTTTGCAGGTCGGAAGGAAAGAAGAAATACATCTTAGAAAGCGTTCCAAAGGTTAGCGCGTTAACCAAAACCCACAGAGGTACATTATGGTAGTTATTACGTTGATATGCTATGTAAGGGTGCTGCTCTGTTTGCGCTAATTTTTGTAGTTCACTAACAAGGCGGTCTATGCCATTCTTGTGTTTTCTACTATAATTATAGTTTTCCTTATTCAGATAGGAGACTTGCAGTTCACCATTCTTCTCCGTAAAATAATACGACAAAAGAGAGCGCATATGGCGTTCGATATGTAGCAGGTAATGAAGAAAAAGTTCTCGTAGCGATTCATCGAATTCATATAGGGCTACAATTTCATCAAAAGAAACTCCATCCTTATAGTTCTTCTGATTTGGAATACGGAAGAGATGCTTATAACCACTAATAAGGGAGTAGTAGCCGATGCGTTTCAACTTATTTGATGCACTTTCCTAATCGGAAATCACAAGATGCTTTTCGTCGCGTAGCTTTGCAAGCTGCTGTTCATAAGTCAAAAACGGCTTTGGCATTTTTATTCCTCTTAAAACTCGTAATTATCAAAAAAGGGGCTGTTGCACATCCTCTAAAAAAGAAAGACCGAAGTAAAAGCCAAAA
>ERZ1026903.283-NODE-283-length-25464-cov-44.317407_pt1 | contig 25464 bp, 23 predicted proteins | sample MGYA00380180_ERZ1026903 | MGnify/ENA primary metagenome ERZ1026903 (study PRJEB33269, sample SAMEA4719816) | human gut metagenome | biome: human-associated habitat; feature: organic feature; material: feces | place: Cameroon | collected 2013-10 ... | reverse complement strand
CTGCCTGTCGATACAGCGTCTGGATAAGCTGCGTGTAAATCATACCGACCAGATAATTGAGTGACTTGTCCGAATCTGGAATGCAGCAGAACAGCGCAATTTTGCGCTCGCCCAATTCCTGCAAGTGCAGTTCGTCCGTCATCGTCAGCTTGGCGATGGACGGCAGATTGAACGCGGCAAGGCGCACACCTACACTTACCAAAATCGACTTCGCCGTTTTGCCAGCCGCTTGTTTGAAAATGCGGTACTGCTTACAGGCGATGCTGTCGGGCTCACGCATTTCCAAGCGCTCGAACAAGATGTCCAGCGGAGATTGGTAGTTGTCATCGTCCTCGTGGACTTCTGCGGCGGCTATCATTTCCATCACCATCAGGAAGTTTTGTTCTTCGGGCGGGGCCTCGTGCAGCAGGTACAGCATGAGGGCTTGGAGCAGGGCTGTCTCCGATTTGGTCCAAAATGGATCGCTGCTCTGCGCATGGGGTGGCGTGGTGTTTTGAATCAGATTTTCTATCAAAGTCAGCACTTCACGGTCATCATGCACATAGACAAATGGGTTGTAACAGAACGATGCTGCAGGGTTGATAAGGTCAAAAACAAGTACCTCATAGCCCTTTTGCTTCAACAAATTCCCGGTCTTACGCAAAATTTCAGCTTTGGGATCTGTAATTACCATAGAGCAGGCACATTCCAGTACATTCGGCACACCATAGGTACGCGTTTTGCCTGCGCCGGAGCCGCCGACAATCAGGATGTTGGTGTTATGCTTGTGTTTGTAGCCATCTATCCCGATGTGAAAATGCTGGGTCAGCAGCAGATTCGACCCGTGCCTGTCCATGTAGAACTTATTCAACCGGAACACATCGCCCCAAGCCGCCGAGCCATGCTCTGCACCGGGGCGGGTATTCTTCTGATCGGTCACAACTACAATAACCACCACTGCGTAAATCACCGTAAACAACAGCAAAAAGCGCGGGCTGTCTCTGCTCCACGCCAGCGCAAACGGCTCTGCCAGTGCGCTGTTCAGCGCATCCAGCAGAGCCGTTATTTTCATACCCGGCTGCCATCGGCAAGCCACCGCCAGCGCCGCCCACCATACAACAGGCAGCGGCAGCAGCCAGACCCACCAAAGGTTCTTCCTTCCCGGCGTGATGGACTACCTTTCTTCACCGCGATAGGGCGGACGCTTTGTACGCTCGATATCCCATGCCTGACGCTTTCTCCACAGCTTCGGCAAAACCATGGAAAAGTCCTGCGGCATACGTTCCGCCTTGATTTGCGGCAGATTTGCAAACAAATCACTCTGCAGCGTTTTCCATGCAACTTTATCCGGCATGTTTTGAGTATAGAATTCGTTGTAGCTGTACGCCAGCCCACTGGTATCTATGTAGTGCTTGACTTCCGTCCGCAACATATGCCGCTCCCATTCGGTTTCCTGCGCACGGTGGGGCGCAAGCTGCTCCTGCATGATTGCTCGATTCAAATCGTCAGGCAATTTCAGCAGGGTTGGATACCTTCTGTGCAGTTCAGCGGCGATACCCTCTTTCTCAAAATAGGCCCGCAGCTTCTGTCCTGCATAAGCATACCACGCCACATTCCCGCATCCCATCCACTCAGTATCACGGAACGGAATGTAGAGTGCAGCGAGGTTATCTGGGTCAATCAGCGCCTGCCGATAAGAATCGTACCCCTGCATAATCAGCCAGTTACGGAAATCGGTAAATCTGTCATCCGAACTGCCGTCATTGATGATGCAGGCTGCTGCGACCATTCTGGGAAAGTTGGCTTTATTGCGATAGCTTTGCCATGCGCAATCAAAGCCGAGCAGTTCATCCTGCGGCAAGTTGATGAGTTCCGTGTAAAGGGACTGTTTCACGGACGCTTCATCCTGCATATCCGCTTTGGCGCGGACTCGGTCAATGATCGACCAGAATTTTTCCCATGTCATAGCCGGATTCACCAGATAAACAGCGGCGTGTGCGCGTGCAGCAACCGGGTCAGGGCGTCATCCACGGCATCGGTGTACCCGCCCTCTGCCAAGCGCTGGGTGCGCAGTTGGTTGAGGGCTGCTTTTGCCAGCTGATACTCTGCCGCCGACATCGTCAGCTTGCCGCCTGCGGGCAAATCGTTCACCCGAAGGATCAGCCGCCCAGTCACCTCGGTGCTGCCGCCGTGGGCGCGCTGTCCGTAGTAGACATCACCCAGCGCCCGGAGCAGGATGCTTTTGTTGGCACGATCGAGTTTCACTTTGCGTTCTGTCATTGTTTTTGCACCTCCTGTTGCCTACAACATATCCCAAAAGTGCTGTAAAAGCTAGTCCACATTTGAAAATAAACAGAAAACATTTACAGCACCTTTTCTTTACGCCGGATTTTTACCGGCAGTTTGGGCATACGGTCTTTGGGCGTCTCTGCCCGGTTTCGCAGGTAGGCGGTAATATCCCGCAGCTCCATGCGCACACTGGGGCGCTCACCCTTGGCCCGAAGCTGATCGGCGCGCGGCGACGGCGAGTTTGCAAAAGATTTGCTGCTGTCGGAGAAAGGCTCGGACAGATTGGCGCTCTCCGAGCCCTGCGGAAAACCCATGTTGAACTGTTCCTCGCCTGCACCGACCTCAAATTCTACTGCGCCATCCTCGGTCTGGACGCGCTCGCTTTCCGGGGCAGACTCGCCACGCTCCTGCTGCACAGTGTCGATAAGTTCTGCCGTGCCGGTGTCCACAACAGCAAGTTGCAGCTTGTCGATGATGCGGTTGGCCTTGGACGCATCGTCCTGCAAGATAGCGATTTCAATGTGGTCGGGGTCCATCTTGTCGCGGATAGGGCAAAACAGCAGACCATGCGCTTTGGCAGCGCGGGCAAAATCATGCATACGGTCTTTGTCCACCGTAAAAAATTTTAGCGGTTTCTGCTCTTTCAGCAGCCGGATGAGGTGCGTTTTGCCGTGGGTCTTTTTGCTGTCGTGCAGCACCGCCTGTGCGAAAATAAAGAAGTTTTTCGCAGCGGTGCCGGAGATGCGCAGGGCAAACTCCGCGCCCTCCAACGAGTAGCGGACGACTTGATCTGCGGGTTCGGAGCCGTAATTCATCTTGCATCACCATCCTTTTCTTTAGGGGCAGACAGGCGGCTGAACGAGTCCACGCCGGGGATGAGGGCAAGGCAGCGCCCACAATCCCAATGCACTTGGATTTGTCCGGCATCGTCGATAAAATCCACCGTACCCATAGAGCCGGGCGGCACGGGGAACTCATCTTCCATGCAGCTGAGTTGCAGCCGCGTGCCGGGCGGGTACTTGCGGCGAAGGTGTTCGATGTAGTCTTTGTTGGGGTATTTCATGGGCATCTTTCCTTTCGCGATTATAGTGTTAAATCAATGTTAGGTCTACGGTCACGCTCACGTTCCTGTTCGCGCTGTTGCTGTTCGGCGCGGTCACGGCGGGCTTCGGTGAGGTGCTGCTGTACCTCTAGGGAGTTTTCTGCGATTTTGCGGCAGAGCCGTTCTTCTTGGCGAAGCTGTTTTAAGGCGGTGTTGACCGATTCATGCTGCGATTGTACATCATCGGTTTTGGGCAGTTGCTTACGCTTTGTCAGCAACTGCCCAATTTCTGTTTGCAGGGCTTGTCGGTGAGTTTCCAGCTGCTCCAGCGTGTCAATGTTGTTCTTGGATAGAAACTCCATCTGCCGGATGCGCTGATCCAGTTTATAGGCATCCTGCCGCACGGCATAGCTGGGGCGGCGTGGTTTGCGAGGGAAGGCACCCAACTCGTACAGATAGCGGTAGTACAGCGCACGCAGCCCAGTTAGTTTGCGGCGGGGCTTGCCGTTGTCGCGCAGACGAGCACGTTGGATTGTTGGTGGATTTTCCACATAAGGACGGTAGGTTCGTGGATACAGAATGCGAGTCTGGATAACTTCGGGCGTGTAGCGCTTGCCCAGCGTTTTGAATCGAACAAAGCGTTCTTTTCCGGGCGGACGCAAAACGGGATACTTGCGCCCCATGCGGACCTCATAGCCTTTGCGTTCCAGCATGGAAAGAAACTGCCGCCATGTAAGGCTCTGCTGGATAGCTTCGTCTACATCCTGCCGAATAGCCGTGCGCCATGTGGGGTGACCGTTTTTCTCCGCCAGCCACTCGGCGTAAGGCTTTGCCACATGATGGGAGGTTTCGGTGTCGATGACCGACAGCTCATATTTTCGGCAAAGTTCATCTGACACCGCACAAATTTCCGTCACATAGCTTTTATAGTTACTGCGATACTTTTTGCCATCCACGCAGCTGACCGAGTTCCAGACAATGTGGGAATGAATATGCCCGGTGTTCAGGTGCGTACCGATGACATATTCATACCGCCCACCCAGCACACGGTCTGCCAGTTCCTTTGCGATTTGGTGCGCAAGTTCCGGCGTCACTTCGCCGGCGGCGAAGCTCTGCACAAGATGGTATCCCTGCACACCGCCCGACTTGTGCCACTGTTCCTTGGTTTGCCGCATATCGGCAAAGGCGGTTTCCAGTGTACAGGCATACGAGCTTTCAAAACAGAATTTCTCCGTTTTGTCGCGGTTGGCAGCATAGTCGAGGGCATCCTGCAAGGATACTGCAGTGGTCTTTTCTTTGTTCATCACATACTTCACCGCCCGATCCAGACGGCGGACAGGGATCACGGATGTGTAAGCCATATTTCATAGAGCCCCCTAGTAGTTTTCTTTTATTGCGTGCCAGACTTCCTTGGCGATGCGCGTCATCTCGTCCACGCTCTGCTGCCCCGCCACGCCCGTGCTGTTGGCGCGGTGCGCAAGCTGGTTTGCATTGTTGCAAAGACCAGCGACCTTGCGAACAAGTTCCGCATGATGTGTGCAGGGGCGGGGATAGATTTCTTTGCCCAAGATTAGGGAGCGCAGATATTCCTCACGGTTCAGACTGCTGGCAGCAACTTGCCGATTCAAAAAGGATAATTCTTTTTCATCGACATGGAACGAAACAACAAATCTGCGTTTACGCACAACAGGGGTTTGGGGTATCCCCAAAAGATGCCGTTGGTCGACCAACGGCTATGCTTGCCAAACACGCCCCCCAGCGCCATTCATGACACAAGATCATCGCCCTCCGAAACGGCTTTCTTCAAACCGTCCAAGGTCGTCACGATGCGGTTGTACTTCTGTGCCAAGCCGATCTGCGCGTTGGTGGTCGCGTCCTGATTGCGGCTGCAGACCACCAGCATCGGGCAGCGCAGCAGCTTATCCCGCACAATGGCGGTGTACTCGCTGCGTTCCACGGCATCTTCCAGCACCAAATACTGGCTGTCCTGCAATTTGGGGCATACCGGCAGGTAGCCCAGCAGGTACACCTCGCGGCAATAGTTGCGGAGGTGTTTGGAGGTTGCGCCCTCACTGGCGCAGATAAAAGCCCACGGTCGTTTCATTTTCGTGGTTCCTTTCTGAATTTCGGGAGTGAATCAGATTTGATTCACTATTATCAAGTTGGCGGTCAAAAGTGAATCAGTTTTGATTCACTTCGGATTCAAGGGCGGTTTTCAGCCGTTCGGTGCTGCGGCAGAAGTAGGCATCCGACATTTCAATGCCGACAGCCTCATAGCCTTCCTGCACGGCGGCCAGCACGGTGGTGCCCGCCCCGGCAAAAGGGTCAAGGATGCGCCCACCCGGCTCGCAGATCTGCACCACATCCCGCATGAGCTGTAAGGGCTTTTCGGTGACATGGATGCGGTTCTGCGGGTTCGGGTATCGGAACACGCCCGGCAGACACCCAACATTTCTCTCAAGCGGCATTTTGCCGTTGGACCCCCACACAATGTACTCGGACTGCTGACGAAAGCGTCCTTTCTGCGGGCGGCTGGCGACCTTATCCCACACCGCTACGCCGCGCCAGGTCCAGCCTGCCCACTGCAGGGCCAGCGTCATGGCGGGCAGCTGCCGCCAATCGATGAACAGGCAGACGGGCGCACCGGGCTTGGCAATGCGGCGGGCATCCTGCAGCCATGCCGCCGTCCAGAACATCCAACTCAGCTGATCCATCTGGTCAGAGTCAAAGTCGGGCAGCGCCTTTTCTTTGCTCATGCTGCTGTACTTCTCGTTGGTGCTGCGGTTTTTGGTGGTCTGGCTGCTGCCGCCGCTGGCATAGGGCGGGTCGGTGATGATGGCATCGAAGCTGTTCCGTTCAAGCTGACGGAGGATCTGCAAAGAATCCCCGTGCAAAATCGACCAGCGGTCACCGCCGCAGTGTTCGGGCATCCGGAAATCAGGGTTGAGAATGTTGAGCGTTTCGGGAGTGTTCGTCAAAGGCATCTTCCTTTCGTTTTATCGTTCAAAATCATGGGTACAGAGTTCTTTCGGGGGCGGTGTGCGGCTGGCTGTCTGCACAGAAACACGGTCATCTTCGAGTACAAAGCAGTCCTGCGTCCTGTTGTCGAGCTTAGCGCCGGGCAGGACAACGGCATTGCCGCGGCAGACTACATTGCCAGAGATTTCGCCATATACACGGGCGTGGCCGTCAATGATCGGTGCGCACAAGGTTTGCTCATCCTGCCGAATCACGGCATAACCGCAGACACAGCTTTTCCCCATGAGCAGTCCGCCGCAGACGATGGCATCATCCTGCACAGTGGCATCCCCCATTACGGTGGCGTTCTTGCCGACATAGGCATTACCTCTTGCAACGGCGTGATCTGTAAGGACTGCATCGCCGCAGACAACTGCGTTTTCACAGGCGATGGCATCCTCCGAAATCCACGCGCGACCCTCTTGGTCGAGGTTGTCATAGCTTTCCACATAGCCGCCGAGCATTCCTTTGAGGACATCCTCGGTTAAGTCCGTCACCGCGCGGATGCGGTGCAGGTTGGGGTTGTCGGGATGGGCAATGTCGGTGATCTCGTATTTCTTCATCTGGCATCACCCCGGTCACGCTTGGGCGTATGGCTGGGCGACAGTTCGGTTTCCACATACTCGGAAACGATGTTGAGTGCTTCGGAGTAGCTTTGACTTGCCGTGACCCTGTCGCACATTTCCTTGGCCTTGTCGCTCTGCCCGGCATTTTTCAGCAGGCGCGAGGCTCGGCCCATAATGGCGAAAATGTTGCCGTCCTGCCCAATCAGCTGCATCTTAGGGCGCAGAGAATTCTTTTCCGGTTTCGGGATTTTCTCAAAAGATGGCGTCATCTTGAATCCATCTTCCTGCCAGAAATGAACAGCCAACGTGCCGTCATCCACACGAATATCTCTCTGCTCAAAGCCCTCACCCCAGCCGTCGCTGTACTGACCGGAAATGTAGTTGCACAGGACGGTCTGCTCATCATCGAGCAGAGTTTCTTTCAGTTCCACGGTCAGACACCCGCACAGTTTGTTGCCGCAAATTTCCACAGACGGCACAGCACTTACCACCTTGCTGCGGACGGAATCGTCCTCGTGGTAATACTGCATCAGGTCGCCGCCAAAGTCGCGGGTATCGTTTTCGACGGCATCGCGGATGGCTGTCTCGTATTCCAGCAGTTCATGCCCGTCCTGCGGGTAGCCCTCGTACTCGTCGTAGAACTCGTCCTCATAGTCCGGTTCATTTGGGAAAAAGTCCGCAGTCAGCGGAGAATAAAATTTCACCTGCAAATCATGTCACCTCTTTCCGCCGCACAGGTCGTGGTCGATCTGCGCGGCATAGTAGTTTTCTATCGTCAGCGGCGCATTGTAGAGTGCCGCCAGTAAGTATTGCTTGATGTTTCGGATGCGGGGCGGGTTGTCTTTCAGGCAGTCCAGAACATACTGGATGTGTTCTGCGCCCAATTTTAGGAATCGAGACTTTACTACTTCTGCAGGCATTTCCTCACCCGAAATGCGGATAGCAGCCCGTCTTGAACAAACCACATCCAGCATCAACTCCACCAGTTCATCCAATCGCATCGTATCCATCGGGTTATTCTGCGCCAAAATCGGATACTCGATATTTTTCAGCAGCAGGGCGCGGTACTCTGCCCGCTGGTCCGCCGCGCGGATAGGATTCGATACGTTATTTGTTTCTTCTTTCTTTATTTCTTTAGTATTTAATTGTGCAGGATTTTCCTGTACAGGTTTTTCCCGTTTAGGCTCTGCCTGTTTTGGTTGGACACACTTAGGCGTTGCTTCTTCGGGACCCTGTTCCGGTGGCTGCGGCTGCTCTAAAACCGTGTACTCCATACCGCGCATCTGACCGTTCTTGTCGCGGATGCGGCGGCGGATAATATACCCCGCCGCTTCTAACTCGCGCACGGTGGCACACACGCTGTCCACGCCCTCTTTGCAGATGGACGCCAGCCCTCGCGTGGTATAATCCCAATCTTCGGGCAGAGACAGCATCAAAGATAAAAGCCCCTTCGCCTTGAGCGAAAGAGCTTTGTTGCGCAGATGATGGTTGGACATAATGGTATAATTTTGCGTCTTTTGTACACGGAACACAGCCATAACGATTTACCTCCTGTTTATGCCCTATAAGTGGGCGAACGATTTCTAACTTTCATGTTGATTTCTCTCTCTATCGGCAAGGCGCCGCGCAGTGGGCGGCAGTTCTTGCCATCAGGTTGTTTTTTGCCATATCAGCGTAATCTCCATTCTCGATGTCGGGCGGAAGGTCATGCACGGTGTAGCGGTCAGCGTAGATTTTCCGGATGCCGACACTCGCCATTCGCCCTTTGGCATCGTTGTCCAGCCGCAGTTCTATCGTGGTGATCTCCGGGTGCTGCCGCAGGAATTCCTGCAAGGCCAGCGGTTCTTTGCCGGAGGATGAAACCCCGCCCAGCGACAGACGGTATTTGTCCGCTGCATCCCCGCAGAGCGTCATCTCGGCCATGGCATCTATGGCGGCTTCAAACACGGCCACGGTAGTGCCGGGCTGCATCGGCGGGATGCAGAAACCGTACTGTTTCTGACTGCCGGGAGCCTCGCGCTTGAACGGCTTTCCATAGTCATAAATGCCACGCATCGCCGCATATTTCGGCACGCCCTGCGCATCTTTTCCTAAGAACACGCAGTTGTGGTATTCTGCGCTTTCGTACAGAATAGCTCTCGCAATACAGTAGCGGATGGTGGGCAGAGACACTCCTCTCCCCAGCAGATACCGCGTTATGCGGTCATTATTCGGCGCTTTCCGGGGAAGTTTGAACGATGGGCGCTCGCGTTCCACCGCCTCATGCTGCACTGGGATGTACATCGGACTTTCCTCACACAGCAGTTGCACCGCCTCTACGAACGGCACCCCTTCCACATAAATCAAATATTTCAGCGCCGACTTGCCGCCGATGTCGCGGCTTTTCCAATGCCACACACTGGATTCGCCGTTTATCTTGAAGCTGTCGTGTTCTGCAAGCTGGTACTCACCCCGCGCACTGCTTTTCACCAGCGAACCGGGGCGGTACCTCCGCAGGAACTCTATTGCCGTCATCCGGTTGGCGGCATCAATTTGTTCTTTACAGACGCGCGGCAATTACACAATGTAAGCGGCGAGGTCGCTCATATGTTCAACATTTTCCCACGGAAAATCCTCGCGTCCGAAGTGACCGCCCGCCGCCGTGCGGCTGTAAATGGGGTTCAGCAGATTCAACTGCTTGATGATGCCCGCAGGGGTCAGGTCATACGCCTTGCGCACCGCTGCTGCCAAACAGTCATCCTCGCAGATGCCGGTGCCGAAGGTATTCACATCCACCATGACGGGGTCTTTTTCCCCGATAGCATACGCCACCGATGCGCCGCCGCCCAGCAACACAGCGGGGATGGCGTGCAGATCGAAGCCGGCTTCCATCGTGGCAGACAGCAGATGCTCTGTGTACTTGCGCCCCTGCTGATTCACAATGCCACGCACCACATCGCTGACCGTGCAGGGCTGACCTGCCAGCATATTTTCGATTTGGGCATCCGTGAGGGACAGCCCGGTTTCACGCCGCACCTGCTCCCGGATGTCATCTACACAGCGGATCATGCCGAGTTCCAGACTGTGGGCGGTATCGGCCGCAGGGATGGCGTTGTCGATGCGCATAAGGTCCACCGTCCAGCCGCCCAAATCCATGAGGAGCATTGATGGCTCGTCCTGCAACAGCCCGGTTTCGGTCATAAGGGCGGCGTAGCCTTGAGGGAAGACCGCAACTTCCTCGATGGTAATGCTGTACTCCACGCCATCGAACTTGTAGTTCACAGGCTGATTGCTCCGCAGCAGATAATCTTTGAACTTGGGTTTGTCGCGTCCGAAACTGGTCAGCGGCAGACCCGCCGCAATGCGCACCGAGCATTCGGGCGGCAAGCCGCGTTGCTGAATCTCCTTTGCGATCGCTGCCAGCGTCAGCAGGTAGTAGTTGTCGTTTACGGTCTTGTCCCGCTGGATAGGCTGCCGCCCGGAGCCACAAACAAAAAAGCACCCGCCAAACTCTAAGAGTCCTTGGCGGGTGTAGGGTTCGTGTTCTCCGTAGCTTGTCAGCCCTGCCGGGAACGAGCAGTGGGCTGTTTTGATGGCGTAGTAGCCATGGTCAATGCCGATAATGATGCTCATGGTGAGAATCCCCCTTATTATAATAGGTATAAAATGGAAAACTTGAAAACTAACTGAAAACTGTCGAAAAAAACGAAAAATCCCCGCAGCCAACGGAAAATTGGCTACGGGGAAATTGAAAACATTCTGAAAACAGCAGGATTTATTCTGTTTTTTCTCAAAAAAATTGCCCACTCCCCTGCCGAATTCCAGAAAGCGGCAGAAAAAGTGGGCGTCGGGGTGGGCAAACCGCCCCAAAATAGTTGGACAACACTGTAAAGCCGTGTCCAAAAATTGGTTGGCGAAATCGCCGATTTTCGACGATACAACAAAGAAAAAAGACTGTGATATCTTTTTCATCACAGTCTTTTGGTGGGAGCTGGTGGATTCGAACCACCGAAGCATTAAGCAGCAGATTTACAGTCTGTCCCCATTGGCCACTCGGGAAAGCTCCCATATTTTGTTTTGTGTCTGCCGTGTCACCCGGCGACATATGTTATTATAGCAAAGGTGTTTCCAAATTGCAAGCCTTTTTTTGAATTTTTTTGAGATTTTTTCAAAAAAGTTTGTTCTGCTCGCAGCATCGTGCAAAAACTATACTTGACATCCTTTTGCGGTTAGCGTACATTTATATATAGTAGAATATATAAACAACGGGAGGTTTTTACAATGGCGATTCGTGTTGGTATTCTGACTTCCGGCGGCGACTGCCCCGGCCTGAACGCTACCCTGCGCGGCGTGGCCAAAGCGTTGTACCATCGCATGGGCGATAAGGTCGAGATCGTCGGCATCATGAACGGCTACGACGGCCTGATCAACGGCAACTTCCGGGAGATGTCCCCGGACGAGTTCTCCGGCATTCTGACCGTGGGCGGCACCATTCTGGGCACCAAGCGCACCCCGTTCAAAAAAATGCGCGTGGTCGAGGAGGACAAGGTCGACAAGGTTGCCGCGATGAAGAAAAACTACCGCGCCGCCAAACTGGACTGCCTGCTCTGCCTGGGCGGCAACGGCACCCACAAGACCGCGAACCTGCTCAGTCAGGAGGGCCTGAACATCATCGGTCTGCCCAAGACCATCGACAACGACATCTACGGCACCGACGTGACGTTCGGCTTCCACACTGCTGTGGACATCGCCACCGAGGTCATTGACCGCATCCACACCACCGCGGGCAGCCACAGCCGCGTCATGTGCATTGAGATCATGGGCAACAAAGCCGGCTGGCTGACGCTGTACTCCGGCATTGCGGGCGGCGCGGACATCATCCTGCTGCCGGAGCTGCCCTATGACATCAAGAAGGTCGCCGCTGCTGTCGAGAACCGCGCCAAGGCGGGCAAGAACTTCTCGATTTTGGCCGTGGCCGAGGGTGCCTTCTCCACCGAGGAGGCCAAGATGAAGCGCAAGGAGTGGACCGCCAAGCGCGCCGAGGCCGGTTATACCACCGCCACAGCCCGCATTGCGAAGCAGATCGAGGAGATGACCGGTGCCGAGACCCGCATCTGCGTGCCCGGCCACATGCAGCGCGGCGGCAGCCCCAGCGCCTATGACCGCGTGCTGGCCACCCAGTTCGGCTCCTACGCTGCCGGTCTCGTGGCGGACGAGCACTACGGCGTGACCGTCGCCATGGTCAACCGCCATGTGACCGCCAACCCGCTGGCCGACATCGCCGGCAAGACCCGCGGCGTGCCCGGCGACTGCGACATGCTGAACGTCGCCCGCGCCATGGGCATCAGCCTGGGCTGATTTTCCCTGTAAATCACAACCGCTCCCCTGCCATTTTCCGGCAAGGGAGCGGTTGTTTTTATTCCAGTTATTCCAGATAAAAATCCCGCAGCGCCTTCAGCCTTGCGGCGTCAAGGCCGAATTCATCGGCAAAGTAGGCCTCGTAGCTCGGGTAGCGCCGCAAAATTTCGTCGATGGCCCCTGCGCCCATCGGCTCGCTGACGCCCTCGACGGGCAGCAGCAGATCGCGCTCGGCGGCGGGCTTATCCGCCAGGAAGCGCTCAATGATTTCGCGGCGGTAGACATTGGTCAGCATATAATCGGCCAGCGCGTCCGCGCGGGAGACGCCCAGCGCCAGCAGGATCAGCATGGCCCCGATACCTGTGCGGTCCTTGCCGCAGGAGCAGTGGAACAGCACCGGCACGCGGCGGCCCTCCAACAGGGCAAACAGCGCGTGGTAGGCCGGATTGCGGAACGGCATCTCCCGGTACAGAGCGCTGAACCACTCAAAATCGTGCACCGGGCGGCCCACACTGCGCTCAAAGGCTTCCTTTTCCTGCCGCAGGCGCTCGATGCCCTGACCGGAAAAGTCCATCTCGGTGCCATCGGCGTTGCGCATACCGCAGACGCGCTGGTAGTGCGCCCCCGGGACCGCCGGATCGGGGTGCGCAGCGCTCTCCCCTGCACTGCGCAGGTCCAATATTTCCCGCAGGCCCAGCGACGCCAGCCGTGCGTGGTCGGCCTCGCTTTTCAGCAGATCAAGGTTGCCGCCGCGGTAGAGCAGACCGTATTTTACCTGCCGCCCATCCGCCGCGCGGTAGCCGCCCAGCTCACGAAAGTTATTTGCGCCCTCAAATTTTATCTCAGCACCCGGGGAAAACACGACCTGCATGAAACGTCTCCTTTTGTGTTTTTTGTCATTATACCATGGTTCCAAACAGACGGCAAGGCCGCCCCCATCGCACGGGAGCGGCCTTGTACCGTTTTCTTATTTATTCCTCGACGTACTCCTTCTTGAGCAGACTCAGGATCACAGCGCCGACGACGCTGCCGACGATCAGGGCAACTACGTAGAGCAGTGCGTGCTCAACCACCGGGAATACGAAGATACCACCGTGGGGTGCGCGCAGGGCGCAGCCGAACACCATGGAGAGCGAACCGGCCAGCGCGATCATGATGCCGCCGCCCACGACGAAGGGCAGCATGTGCGATACACCGTTCATCAGGTGCTTGTACAGGCTGTGGCCAAAGCTGTCGCTTGCGCCGCCCGCGGCCTGCCGGGTCTTGGTCAGGGCCTCAGCAGCCATGTAGGTGTGGGCAATGCCGTTGGGGCAGGCCGTGACGGCCAGCACGCGGTAGCCGTTCCGGGGGATCTCCTGTTGGGTGAAGCTCTCCTCGCCAAATTGGGCATCCTCCGTTACAGCGCCGCGTCACATCGTTGCCAGCAGTGCGTCAATATCAGCCTTCGTCGCCAGACCCAGGCTGAACGCGGTGGCGCTGCCGCAGGCGGTGCCCAGGCGGAGGGCGGCCTCATAATCGCCGCCGCTCTGCTGGTAACCGGCCACAAAACCGGCCACCATGCTGTCGCCCGCGCCGACACTGTTGACGACCTTGCCCCTGGGGCAGCCGATGCGGTAGACCGTGCCGTGCTCATCCAGCAGCAGCGCACCGTCGCCCGCCATGCTGACCAGCACATTGCGCGCGCCCTTGTCCTGCATCATGTGGGCAGCAGCGGCAATTTCCTTATCATTCGTCAGCCTGACGCCCGTGATCTCGCTCAGCTCGTGGTTGTTCGGCTTGATGAGGAACGGCTTGTAGGGCAGCACGTTCACGAGCAAATCGCGCGTGGCATCGACCACGGCGCGGATGCCGCGGCCCTCCAGCCGGGCCAGCAGCCGCTCATAGGTCGTCTGGGCCAGGCTGGCCGGAATGCTGCCCGCCAGCACCAAAATGTCATCCTTTTGCAGGGCGTCGAGCTTTTGCTCCAGCGCCTGCATGGCGGTTTCCGGGATGTCGGGGCCCGCGCCGTTGAGCTCGGTCTCCTGCCCGGCCTTGATCTTGACGTTGATGCGGGTCATACCGTGGTCGAGGTGGACGAAATCGGTTTTTAGGCCCTGCGCAGCCAGGCCGCGCTCCAGCCAGGCGCCGGTCTCGCCCGCCACAAAGCCGAGGGCGACGCTCTCGCACCCGAGCTGGGCCAGCACGCCGGACACATTGATGCCCTTGCCGCCCAGCACGCAGTCCTCGCCCCTGGCGCGGTTTACGTCGCCCACCTGCAGCTCACGGTCCAGCCGCACGACATAGTCAATGGCCGGGTTGAATGTCACTGTGTAGATCATTGCTCTGTCTCCTTTACCAGTGTCAGCTGTCTGTATTTTGGGTCAGGGCAGCGGTTCGTCAGAATCGCGCCGCTGTAAATCTCCCCGATGACGGCCGGATAGACCCGGCCGAATTTGCTGTCATCCACCAGATACCAGGTCTCCCGCGCACGGCGGACGGCAACGGCCTTGACGGCGGCCTCCTCCGGGTCGGGCGTTGTGAATCCGATGTTCAGCGCTACGCCGTTGGCCCCGATGAACGCCTTGGTGAAATTGAACTGCTGCAGCGCCGTGATGGCCGCCGCACCGATGATGGCCTCTGTCCGGGGGCGCAGCAGACCTCCCGGCACGCAGACGTGGCAGCTTTTTTGTGCCAGCAGCCGCGCGTGGGCGATGCCATTGGTGACGTAGTGGGCCTCCAGCGCGGGGCCGCTCAACGCCCGGACCATGGCCAGCGTGGTTGTACCGGCGTCGATGTAGATGAAATCCTCCGCCCGGATCAGGTCTGCCGCGGCCTGCGCGATGCTGCGCTTCTGCCCGACGGCAAGCGCCTCCTTGGCGGCCATCGTCGGCTCATCGGCCAAAAACTGGCCGTCCGGCAGGGTCGCACCGCCGTGGACCTTATTCAAACGGCCCTGCCGCGCCAGCTCGGTCAGGTCGCGGCGGATCGTGGATTCACTGGCGTTAAGTGCCTCGCACAGCTCCTGCACGGTGGCGGTGCGTTTTTCCGCCAGCAAGTTCAGGATCAGGGCAAAGCGTTCCTCGGCTAACATAGGGGTTTGCTCCTTTCCCGGTCTTTGTTTGACCGATTTTGGTGTTTTGTGGATATTTCTGATTGACTGTAGCTTTATTATAGCAGATTATCCGTCAGAATCAATCAGTTTCGGTCATTTTCGCTCGCCAAAAATGAAGGGTAGTTTTTGTGCAGGATGTACAAAACAAAAAAAGGCTTCCCCCTCGGGGGAAGCTGTCACCGAAGGTGACTGATGAGGGGCGAGTTTGCGCAGCAACCCTTTTACGGGCAATCACGGCAAGCTCGCCCCTCATCCGGCCTACGGCCACCTTCCCCCAAGGGGGAAGGCATGATACGTTTCAGATAAATTTCCCCGTCCTGCTCTCCGGGTTCCGCTTCACCTCGGCGGGGGTTCCGCAGGCGACGACACGTCCGCCCTCCTCACCGCCGCCGGGTCCCATGTCGATGAGATAGTCCGCGCTGCGGATGACGTCGAGGTCATGCTCAATGACGATGACCGTCGCGCCGTTTTCGATCAGGGTTCGGAACACGCCCAGCAGCGTGCGCACGTCCAGCGGGTGCAGGCCGATGGTCGGCTCGTCAAAGACAAACACTGTGTCATGCTGGGCCTTGCCCATCTCGCTGGCCAGCTTCAGCCGCTGTGCCTCCCCGCCGGACAGGCTCGGCGTTTCCTCGCCCAGCGTCAGGTAGCCAAGGCCCAGATCCTGCAGCACTTTTAAGCGCTGTGTCACCAATTTCAAGTCTGTACAGACGCTCAGCGCCGTGTTGATGTCCATGTCCATGAGCTGCGGCAGCGTGTAGGTCCCGCCGTGCCTGTTCTCGTGCCGCACGGCGTCGGCGTCGCGGCTGTAGCGGGAGCCATGACACCCGGTACAGGGAATTTCCACATCGGGCAAAAACTGCACGTCCAGACTGATGACGCCGGTGCCGTCACAGACCTGGCAGCGCAGCTTGCCTGTGTTGTAGGAGAAGTCGCCCGCCTTGTAGCCCAGCCGTTTGGCATCGGGCGTGCGGGCAAAAACCTTACGCAGCTCGTCGTGTACATTGGCGTAGGTCGCCACGGTGGAGCGCACGTTGATGCCAATCGGCGTTGCATCGATGAGCTTTACCTGCGCGATGCCGTCGGCCTCGACGGCCCTTACGTGGGGCGGCAGCGGCTTGCCCGCCGTCTGCGCCGCCAGCGCCGGGACAAGGCTTTCCAGAATCAGCGTCGTCTTGCCGGAGCCGGACACACCCGTGACAACGGTCAGCCGCCCCTTGGGAATGTCCACCTCCAGCGGCTTGACCGTATGGATGGCGTCCGTCGAAAGATGGATGCGCCCTTCGGCAAACAGCTCCGCCGCCGGGCGGTTCCGGGGCGCAGCACTCCCCTGCCCGCCCAGAAACGGGCCGATTTGGGACGCCGGGTTTCCGGCCAGGTCGGTCACCGTGCCCTCGGCAATGACGTGCCCGCCGCCCGCACCGGCCTCGGGGCCCATTTCGATGAGCCAGTCCGACTCCGCCAACACCTGTGTGTCGTGATCAACGAGCACCACCGAGTTGCCGTCGGCGATCAGGTCGTGCATGACGCCGTTCAGGCCGACGATGTTGGAGGGGTGCAGCCCGATGGACGGCTCGTCCAGCACGTACAAAACGCCCGTGGTGCGGTTGCGCACGGCGCGGGCCAGCTGCATCCGCTGGCGCTCACCGGTGGAAAGCGTTGACGACGCGCGGTCCAGCGTCAGGTAGCCGAGCCCCAGATCCAGCAGCCGACGTGCGGTCTCGCGGAACGAGGCGCAGATGCTCTCGGCCATGGGGCGCATCTCGGGCGGCAGGCTGGCGGGCACGCCGTCCACCCAGCCGCAGAGTGCTGTCAGCGTCATCCCGCACGCCTCATCCAGCCCGATGCCCCGCAGCCGCGGCGCACGGGCGGCCTCTGACAGGCGCGAGCCGCGGCAGTCCGGGCAGGTATCCACGCGCAGGAATTTTTCCACACGCTTCATGCCCTTCTCGTCCTTGACCTTGGCCAGGGCGTTCTCCACCGTGTAGACCGCATTGTAATAGGTAAAGTCCAATTCCCCGGCCTCGGGCGTGCTTTTGGCTTTGTAGAAGATATGCTTTTTCTCCGCCGGGCCGTTGAAAACGATGTCTCTTTCCCTGTCGGTCAGTTCACGGAACGGCACATTGGTGCGCACGCCCATGGCGCGGCAGACGTCGGTCATGAGCGACCACATCAGGCTGTTCCACGGCGCGACGGCCCCGTCGTCAATGCTGATGCTCTCGTCAGGCACAAGCGTGGCACGATCCACGGTGCGGACCAGGCCCGTGCCGTCGCAGGTGCGGCAGGCGCCCTGGCTGTTGAAGGCCAGCTCCTCCGCCGACGGCGCACGCACAAGTGCGCCGCATTCCGGGCAATAAATCGGCTGCTCGGCGGCGACGTTCAGCGTTGGCGGCACGTAATGGCCGTTGGGGCAGCAGTGGCTGGCCAGGCGGGAGAACATGAGTCGCAGACTGTTCAGCAGCTCGGTACCCGTGCCGAAGGTGCTGCGGATGCCCGGCACACCGGGCCGCTGGTGCAGCGCCAGCGCGGTGGGGACGTAAAGCACCTCATCCACCTGTGCCTTGGCGGCCTGGGTCATGCGGCGGCGGGTGTAGGTGGACAGCGCGTCAAGGTATCGGCGCGAGCCCTCGGCATACAGCACGCCGAGTGCCAGCGACGATTTGCCCGACCCGGACACGCCCGCAATGCCGACGATTTTGTTTAAGGGGACATCGACGTCGATGTTTTTCAGGTTGTGTACCCGCGCACCGCGGATTTTTATTGCGTCTATCATAGTACCTCACACAAACAGCTCGATCACAAACACCAGCACACAGCAAATGACCGGCACAGGGAAAAGCCCTGCACACCTTGCGGCAGAGCTGTGTTGCTGTTTCCCTGTCCCTATAGCTTCCCTGTACTTCATTATAGCGCAGGCACAGGGCAAAAGAAAGGGCGGGCCGCAAAAATGTTGCCGTGCCGCTGCAATCTTGACGCCCGCTCCCTCGTACTTTACAATGAATACGAAAGGGGTTTTTACCATTGTCCCGTGATTCCATCAAGATGGTTGCCATGCTCACCATGCTTATCAACCACATTGCGAACGTCTTTCTGCCCGCCGGGCAGCCGCTGACAAATCTGTGCCTCTGCATCGGCTACTTTACCGCCGTGACGATGTGCTTTTTTCTCGTCGAAGGCTACGGCTGCACCCGCTCCAAACGCCGCTACGCCGGGCGGCTGCTGGGGTTTGCCGTGCTGGCGCAGCTGCCGTATCAGCTGGCCTTTCCGGCAAACGGCATCGCCGGGTTTGTGCAGTTCAACATGCTGTTCACGCTGCTGCTCTGCTTTCTGGTGCTGCTGGTGCAGGAGAAGATTCAGGACCGCGTGCTGCGCGGCGTCTGCATCGTGCTGCTGATCTGCGCATCGCTGTTCTGTGACTGGGCGCTGCTGGCCCCGGTGTTCACGCTGCTGTTTGCCTGGGCCGGGGGGAACCGAACGCGGCAGAAAGCCGCGTTCGGCGCGGCGGCGCTGCTCTACGGCGGCATGGCCGGGCTGGGCAGCGGGCAGGTGTGGGAGGCCGTCGGCTGCGCTGTGCCGATCCTTGTCTCCGCGTTTGTGATCCTGTACCTGTACAACGGCCGGCGCGCCGCCCGCGGGCGCACGTTTTACAAGTGGTTCTTCTATGCCTTCTACCCCGCGCACCTGCTGGTGCTGGGGCTGCTCCGCCTGGCTGTATGATTTTTGCCGCGCCGGGACTTGACGCCCGCACCGCTTGTGTATTATAATGGATAAGTTATAAGAACGAGGTGTTGCGCAGTTGGTAGCGCGCGTGGTTTGGGACCACGAGGCCGCAGGTTCGAGTCCTGTCACCTCGACCATAATAAATGCCGTAGATTCGTTAAAATCTACGGCATTTTCTTTTTCAAGTACACGTTTTAGTACACACTCACCTATTTTCTCTGCCAAAAGGCGCTGCCGCGGTTCATTTTTCTGTTGTCTTTTCCCCACAAAAAGGCTATAATAATCTCAAATTTTGCATAGCATAGGAGGGGTCGTCTTGGAGCGGATCAAACGGCATCTGCGCAGCGCGGCGGGGTATCTGGCGGTGTGCGCCAAGTGGCTGGTGCTGGCGGCGCTGGTGGGCTGCGTGGTGGGCCCGTTGGGCGGCGCGTTCGGGCTGGCGCTCAACTGGGCCAACGCCACCCGCGGCGCGCACCCGTGGCTGCTTTACCTGCTGCCCGTTGCCGGTCTTGTTATCGTATTTTTGTATCACCGCTTTGACCCGGATGGCGGTGGCTCTACGAACCAAATCTTCGTATCCGTGCGGGAGCACAAGCCGCTGACACTGCGCACCGCGCCGCTCATCTTTTTTTCCACCGTCGCCACGTATCTGTTCGGCGGGTCCAGCGGACGCGAGGGCGCGGCTCTGCTGCTGGGCGGCAGCGTATCCGGGCAGCTCGGCAGGGCGCTGCGCTTAGAAAACCGTGACTGCCGCTTAATGACGATGTGCGGCATGGCGGGCGCGTTCTCGGCCATCTTCGGCACGCCGCTGGCCGCAACGATCTTCACGCTGGAGGTCGTCGATGTCGGCTCCATGCAGTACGCGGCACTGCTCCCCTGTCTGGTGTCGGCGCTGCTGGGCGTTTTCATCAGCGGCAAAATGGGGCTGGCGCCCGAGGCGTTCGTCTTACAGGCCGAAGCTGCCCCCACGCCGGACAATCTCGTCCGCGTTATCATCCTGGGTGCGCTGCTGGCCGCGCTGAGCATCTTCTTCTGTGAGCTGCTCCACGTCACGCCGAAGCTGTACCGGAAATTCTTTCCGAACATCTACCTGCGTGTCGCCGCGGGCGGCGTGCTCATTATCGCCTTGACAAAGCTGCTGGGCACCACCGACTACAACGGCGCGGGCGCGGCGGTCATCGAGGCCGCCATCGACGGCGAGGCCGTTCCCTACGCCTTCCTTTTAAAGATGCTGTTCACCGCGCTGACCCTGGGCGCAGGCTTCAAGGGCGGCGAAATCGTGCCGATCTTCTTCACCGGCGCGACGTTCGGCTGTGTGGCCGCGCCGCTGCTGGGTCTGCCGCCGCAGCTGGGCGCGGCGCTGGGCATGGTTGCGCTGTTCTGCGGCTGCACCAACAGCCCGCTGGCGTCCATCTGCCTTGCCATCGAGGTATTCGGCGGGCAGTGCGTCTCGCTGTTTGCGCTGGCATGCGCGGTTTCCTACATGCTGTCGAGCTATTTCAGCCTTTACCGCGAGCAGCACTTCCTGCATTCCAAGCTGCGCATCGTCGGCGTGCAGCGGGTACACGGCCACTGGTCCGAGACGGACGCCGCACACCTGACCACAAACGACGACGGCGAAAATTAGAAAATCAGAAAATTAGTTGCAGGAACGCTGTTTTCATGCTATAATAAGCTGTTACGGAGGAAATGGCGCACTATGAATACACTTACCTTGGAAAAGCACTGCTGGGCCGAGATCGATTTGACGGCCCTGCGTGAAAATTATGAATATATCCGCCGCACCGTAGGCGGGCCGGTCTGCGCCGTCGTCAAGGCGGACGCCTACGGCCACGGCGATAACGTCATCGCCCGCGTTCTGCAGGAGGCCGGTGCTGCGGGCTTCGCGGTCAGCTCCCTTGGCGAGGGGCGGCACCTGCGCCGCGGCGGTATCACAACGCCCATCCTGATTCTGGGCTACGCCGACCCCACCTATGCGGCTGTGCTGGCTGCCAACGACCTGATCACCACCTGCTATTCGACCGAATACGCACAGGCGCTCTCCGCTGCCGCCGTCAAGGCGGGCGTCAAGGTTAAGGTCCACCTGAAGATCGACACCGGCATGGGCCGCATCGGCTTTGCGGTGCGTTCCGGCTTTGCGGAGACGATCCGCGAGCTGGAGGCTCTCTACGCCCTGCCCGGGCTGGACATCTGCGGCGTCTTTCAGCACTTTGCGGTGGCGGACAGCGTCGAGCCCGACGACGAGCGCTACACCGACGAGCAGCACGCGCTGTTCGCGCAGGTCGTGGAGCGGCTGCGTGCGGACGGCTGCCCTGTCGGCACGGTACACTGCGCCAACTCTGCCGCACAGCTGCGCCACCCCGAGTGGCGGCACGACATGACCCGCGCGGGCATCATCCTGTACGGGCTTGACCCCAGCAATGAGGTACACTTCCCCGCCCTGCAGCCCGTCATGTCGCTGAAATCCGTCGTGACCTTTGTCAAGGAGCTGCAGCCCGGCCAGAGCGTCAGCTACGGGCGCACCTTTACCGCCGATAAGCCGATGCGCGTCGCCACAGTCTGTGTGGGCTACGCTGACGGCTACCCGCGGATGCTGTCCGGCGGGCCGGACCGGGGCGTCATGGCCATCCGCGGCCAGCGGGCCCCCGTGGTCGGGCGCGTCTGCATGGACCAGACAATGGTCGATGTGACGGACATTCCCGGCGTGAAGATGGGCGACGAGGTCACGGTTTTTGGCCCGGACGGCGGCGACACGGCTGACACGATTGCCGCCAAGACACAGACCATCAACTACGAGGTCGTGTGCGGCCTTGCCCGCCGCGTGCCCCGCGTATATAAGGAAAACGGCAAGATCTGCGAGATCTGGAACAATTTGGAGGAAACCTGATGGCCCGCAAGAACATCCGCAACTTTTGCATTATTGCCCACATCGACCACGGCAAGTCCACCCTGTCGGACCGTATGCTGGAGCTGACCGACAGCGTCGACAAGCGCACCATGACCGACCAGGTGCTGGACGACATGGACATCGAGAAGGAGCGCGGCATCACCATCAAGGCCCGCGCCGTCACGATGCGCTACAAGGCCGACGACGGCGAGACCTATGAGTTCAACCTCATCGACACCCCGGGCCATGTGGACTTCCAGTACGAGGTCAGCCGCAGTCTGGCCGCCTGTGAGGGTGCCGTCCTCGTCGTCGACGCCAGCCAGGGCGTTGAGGCGCAGACGCTGGCGAACTGCTATCTGGCGCTGGACCACAATCTGGAGGTCGTGCCGATTTTGAACAAGATCGACCTGCCCAGTGCCGACCCTGACGCCGTGGCGAAGGAGGTCGAGGACGTCATCGGCCTGCCCTGCATGGAGGCACCGCGCGTCTCGGCCAAGCTGGGCATCGGCGTCAAGGAGGTGCTGGAAAGCGTTGCGCGGGATATCCCCGCCCCCACCGGCGACCCCGACGCACCGTTGAAGGCGCTGATCTTCGACTCCATCTACGACAGCTACAAGGGCGTCATCGTCTACGTCCGCATCTTTGAGGGCACGGTCAAGCCCGGCGATACCATCCGCCTGATGAGCACCGGCGCGGAGTTCCAGCTGGTGGAAGTCGGCCACATGGGCGCGACGAGCCTGACCCCCTGTGACAAGCTCGAGGCCGGTGAGGTCGGCTACCTGACGGCCAGCATCAAGACCGTGCGCGACACCCGCGTCGGCGATACCGTCACGCTGGCCGCCAACCCCACACCGGAGCCGATGCCCGGCTTCCGCACGGTCACGCCGATGGTGTTCTGCGGCATCTACCCCGCCGACGGCGCGGACTATCCCGACCTGAAGGACGCGCTGGAGAAATTGCAGCTCAACGACGCGAGCCTGACCTTTGAGCCGGAGACGAGTGCCGCGCTGGGCTTCGGCTTCCGCTGCGGCTTTCTGGGCCTGCTCCACATGGAGATCATCACCGAGCGTCTTGAGCGCGAGTTTGACCTTGACCTTATCACAACGACGCCGGGCGTCCAGTACCGCCTGACACTGACCGACGGCACGGTGGAGGTCATCGACAACCCCTCCGCCTACCCCGACCCGACCCGCATCGTCAAGCAGGAGGAGCCGTTCGTCAACGCGCACATCTACACGCCGAACGATTACGTCGGCCCGCTGATGGACCTGTGCCAGACGAAGCGCGGCGTGCTGGTCGACATGAAGTATATGGACGAAACGCGCGTTGACCTGCATTACCTGATCCCGCTGGGCGAGATCGTTTACGACTTCTTTGATGCCATCAAGTCCCGCAGCCGCGGCTATGCCAGCTACGACTACGAGTGGGAGGGCTGGCACGAGAGCAAGCTCGTCCGTCTGGACTTTTTGCTCAACGGCGAGGTCGTCGATGCCCTGTCGATGATCGTCTTTGCAGACAACGCCTACGCGAAGGGCCGCCGCATCTGCGAGAAGCTGAAGGAGAACATCCCCCGCGCGCTGTTTGAGATCCCTGTGCAGGCGGCTGTGGGCGGCAAGGTCATTGCCCGCGAGACGGTCAAGGCCATGCGCAAGGACGTGTTGGCCAAGTGTTACGGCGGTGACATCACCCGTAAAAAGAAGCTGCTGGAAAAGCAGAAGGAAGGCAAAAAGAAGATGCGCCAGCTGGGCAGCGTGACCCTGCCGAGCGAGGCGTTTACCGCGGTGCTGAAGCTGGATTCGGATTCTTAACGAGGGTTTGTTCCTTCTTTGCAAAGAAGGAACCGAAGAAATTCCAAACAAAATCACAATATTTGTAGGGGCCGGGCACGCCCGGCCCGCGGCTTTCCGGTAAAATTGCTTTTGCCGTAAGGTTGCGGGCCGCACATGTGCGGCCCCTACCCTGCTTGTAGGGAGGGGTCTTGACCCCTCCGGGCTGTTTGCGGCCATCGTCACGTTCCCGGAGCGGTCAAGACCGCTCCCTACGAACTACCTATAAACGACATAACAGCAAAAAAGAGGGTACCTGCCGCTCAGACAGATACCCTCTTGTATTTTTATGTAATATCAGATTACATCAGGCTGCGGTACAGCTCCTTGATCTCCTCAACGCTGGTGTCGCGGGGGTTGCCCGGGCAGCAGGCGTCGGCAAAGGCGGACTCGGCCAGGAACTGGATGTCCTCTTCCTTCAGGATGCCCTTCAGGTCGGCGGGGATGCCCACGTCGGCGCTCAGCTTCTTGACGGCGGCAATCGTGGCATCGGCGGCCTCGACGTCGTTCATCTCATCAATGCCGGTCACGCCCATCGCCTTGCCGACGGCACGGTAACGCTCGCCGGCCACGGTCTTGTTGTACTCCAGACCGGTGGGCAGGATGATGGCACAGGCAACGCCGTGGGGGGTGTCATACAGGGCGGACAGGCCGTGGGCCATGCTGTGGACGATGCCCAGGCCGACGTTGGAGAAGCCCATACCGGCAATGTACTGGCCCAGAGCCATGCCCTCGCGGCCCTCCGGGGTGTTCTGCACGGCGCCGCGCAGGTTCTCGGAAATCAGCTTGATGGCCTCGAGATGGAACATATCGGAGATGGTGCAGTGACCCTTGGTGATGTAGCCCTCGATGGCGTGGGTCAGGGCGTCCATGCCGGTAGCGGCGGTCAGGCCCTTGGGCATGCTGGACATCATATCGGGATCGACAACGGCGATCTCGGGGATGTCGTTGGTGTCCACGCAGACGAACTTGCGCTTCTTCTCGACATCGGTGATGACGTAGTTGATCGTGACCTCGGCAGCGGTGCCGGCGGTGGTGGGCACCGCAATGGTGAACACGGCGTGCTTCTTGGTGGGGGCAACGCCCTCCAGGCTGCGGACGTCCGCGAACTCGGGGTTGTTGATGATGATGCCGATGGCCTTGGCGGTATCCATGGAGGAGCCGCCGCCGATGGTGACGATGCAGTCAGCCTCGGCGGCCTTAAAGGCGGCAACGCCGTCCTGAACGTTCTGGATGGTGGGGTTGGGCTTGATCTCGCTGTAAACGCTGTAGGCAAAGCCGGCGGCGTCCAGCAGGTCGGTGACCTTCTTGGTGACGCCGAACTTGATCAGATCGGGGTCAGAACAGACGAAAGCCTTCTTGTAGCCGCGGGCGGTCAGCTCGGGAACGATATTCTCGATTGCGCCGTGGCCGTGGTAGGAAATAGTGTTCAGTACAATACGACTTGCCATAGAAATTCTCTCCTTTTATTGTATCGGCTGTTTGCCGACGATTCCCATGTTCTACCTTTATTATACCGTTATTTTTTTGACAGCGCCATTTAGAAAAGTGGCGGAGTGTTTGGGAAAATTCCACAAACAAAAAAACTTCCCCCTCGGGGGAAGCTGTCATCGAAGGTGACTGATGCGGGCAAAGTCTGTCATTGCAGCCCTTAGGCAACACCGCACAATTCCCGCCTTACGGCTTAAGCACCGCTCCGGCGGCTGCGG
>ERZ1026903.281-NODE-281-length-25635-cov-60.346599_pt1 | contig 25635 bp, 9 predicted proteins | sample MGYA00380180_ERZ1026903 | MGnify/ENA primary metagenome ERZ1026903 (study PRJEB33269, sample SAMEA4719816) | human gut metagenome | biome: human-associated habitat; feature: organic feature; material: feces | place: Cameroon | collected 2013-10 ... | reverse complement strand
GTCTGTTTATGTAAAATCTTTCAAAGAACTCTTTCTTTATGTTTGCTAAGAGAAGTGATTTCTCAAAAGCGAGTGCAAAAGTACTAACTATTTTCGAATCCACCAAATTTTCAGAGAAGAAAGTTTCATTTTTGTTTCAAATTTAACAGTCCTAAACATTTTAACCCTTCATTCCCCTCCAAACTCCTTATAATATACATACACACGTTGGGCGCATGTGTGCACGCACACGTTTCTTTATATAGTTAAGAAAAACTAAAACACCAAAATTACCCCCCCCCGTTTTTTTGGCTGCTAACGGATTTTTTGCTACCTTTGTCGATGAAAAATGGAAGTTATAAAGACTTGAATGGAATATTCTGAGCAAAATCAGGTATATCCAACATGAACGACGATATATCCGCACAAAAAAACGGTATATCTAAGAACGATAAAGACAATTTAAACTATAAATAGAAAACCGACTATATGAATAGAATTAAAGGACTGCGCATGCTGCTACTCTTGATTTCTACTCTTACGATGAATTCCGCGCTGGCACAAGACTGGCGACTGAAGACAAACCTGGCATACTGGGCAACAACAACACCCAACATCGCTGCAGAAACCAGACTATCTAACCGATGGTCGATGGATCTATCATTAGGATGGAACACGTTTACGTATAGTGGGAACAAGAAACTGAAGCACATTGCGATACAACCGGAAATCAGATACTGGCTCGGATGCCCCTACATCGGACACTTCCTGGGAGCCAACATACTCTACTCGCATTACAATGCGGGCGGCGTACACTTCCCCTTCGGCTTTTTTCCAGAGCTAAAAAAGCATCGGTTCCAAGGCGACTTGGGTGCAGTAGGACTGGTGTATGGTTACGACTGGTCACTCGGAAAGAGCAACAGATGGAACCTGGAAACGGCACTGGGACTGGGAGTGGGCTTCACCCGCTATACCAAATACAACTGTTACGGGAAATGCGGTACGGCTATCGAGAAAAAAAACAAGACTTTCGTGATGCCAACCAAGTTAGCTGTTTCGCTGGTTTACAACATCGGTCCTACAGACCGCATGGACAACTGCCGCCAGAAGGAGCCGCAGGAGATTATTCTTCCTGAAGATAGCTGTACGCTCAACGAAATCCAGTTTATCCCTGCTCTTTCGTTCGTCAAGGACAACACGGGCAAGGCAGGCGAGTTACAGAAGAACAACCCTGTGCTTCAAGACATTAAGAACTATCGCCCTTACTCCAAGGACCTGGTATTAAGTCAGGAAGAGGGAGCACTCTACATCTTTTTCCCGAAGTCGAAGGCAAACATCACGCAGGAGTTCCGCAATAATAATAAGGTGCTCGACCAGATTATCGACATCACCAAAGCCATCATGAAGGATACCACTTCTTCGGTGAAGATTATCCAGATAGTGGGTCTCGCATCCATCGATGGTTCCGTGAAATTTAACGAACAGTTGGCTGGTAAGCGAGCAGAGGCATTGAAGGATTATATCCAGCAGCGCACCTTGCTCCCCGATTCGCTCTTCGAATGCAACAACGGCGGAGAGGCTTGGGCTGAGCTTCGCTATAGTATCAAGGAGAGCAATCTGAAATGCAGGGATGAACTGCTGAGGATTATCGATGAGGAGCCTGATGCCGACCACAGGGAGCGTCGCATCAAGAGCATCGACCAAGGCAGGGCATGGGCTGAACTTCGTGATAAGATTCTGGGCAACCAGCGCAATTCCGGTTTCCTCCGCATCTACTACGATTACGTACCTGACGAGGCGGCGACCACCATCAACCTAGCCACCCAGTTGCTCAAATCGGAGCGTTACCTGGAGGCGTTGAAGGAGTTGCAGAAGGTAAAGGCCGACAAGAGAGCCGCCAACGCCCTCGGCATAGCCTACTACATGACGGGCAACCGAGAAGCCGCCCGCCGTTACTGGCAGCAGGCGATGGAGGCAGGCGATGAGGAGGCGAAGAAGAACCTCATGCAATATGATAGAATTTTTAATTAACAAGTTTATTTACATACTAAAATCTGACTAAAGTTATGAAAAGATTTCAGCTATTTAGCTTGGCAAGTGCAATGCTTCTTGCAAGCGCAGCAGGATTCACTTCCTGCTCTTCAGATTCAGAAGATCCTCAGGCAGGAGGATCAGGTGTGGCAGGACAGGTGGTGAAGACACAGTTCGTCATTAATATTCCTTATGCAGGAAATGAGAGTGGTGGAAATGCTAGAGTTTCGACACGTATGACTGCGGAAAATACCCAAAACAGCAACAACTTCTTGGGATTGAAGGATATTGAGATGTTTGCATTCGACAAAGCTCCTGATGAGACGAACACAACTTCAACGAGAACTATTAATATCAGAACTGACGCACCAAATTCCAATAATGATTATCGTCGCATCTATAGCGATATTGCTATCCCTGTAGGAACAAAGCATATGATTTTGTATGCTAAAGCTACAAGAACCAAAACTGTAGCATCGGGACCTGCAAACAAGACTAATTTCGAAGCAGGTTCCTTGACAAATCCTTATGAAAATTTTACGGATGAAGCCAAGCCTAATTTAAAGGATCTCAACTTCAATTTGGAAGCTATCCGTAAGAATGCCGACTTAGACACATATGGCCAAGCCATATTGCAGACATTGAATGCTATAGCAAACACAACAGCTGAGGGAAAAAAGTGGTCTGATACAGGAACAGATGAGTCAGCAGATAACGATGACAAGATTTTAAATTCTCTCTACATCCAGTTTAAAAAATTGACTGCAGGTTCTACAAATTCAGTAAATAGCTTTATCAAGCACTTGAAGGGTGCTATTGAAAGTCAGGGGGTACAGACTGAAATGGCAAAAGCTATTATCGCAAAATGCACTCCGATTTCGGGAACCTTCCCTAGAGATTTGTCCTTGCCAGATGGTGTAGTCAGAGTAACGTTTGATGATGCAACAAACGGTTTTACGTTTGTAACAGCTACAGCAGGTACAACCCCGACAAGCAGCGATTTGATTGACTATAAGACTGTCACTTACCCTTCTGAATTGGCGTATTTCGTAAGTTCACCAATAAAGACATCAACAACCGATAAATCAAAAGTCAGTGATTTACCGGCTTATAAAGAATGGCTAGCAGGAACGGCGAATATTTGGAATGGATACGATGAGATGGTTAAAAACAACACTCTCTTCGTGGCATTACAAAACCCTGTGCAATATGGTGTAGCATGCTTGAAGTCAAGCATCAAATGCGCAAGTACTAAGCTAGAAGACAATGCTATAGCAATAATTGGTTCCAAATCAAATAACTTCATAACCATAAATGACAAGAGTTTTCCTGTAACAGGTATCTTGATAGGCGGTCAACCAGAAGGTGTAAAATGGGACTTTGAGCCTGCATCATCAATTCAGCCTAAGGATTTTAAATACACCATTTATGACAATGACATGAATGGCGGTAGCAACTTTACAGCAAAAGCTGTAGATACAGAAACGTTACCATACAACTATACATTAGTATTGGACAACAAGGATACATCATCTGAAGGTGCAAAACAAAGCAATGTCAATGTAGTAATTGAATTAGAAAATAAGGCTGGAGACTTCTATGGAGCTGATGGCTTGATACCAAAAGGCAGCAAATTCTATTTAGCTGGTACACTCGACTTAAGCAAAAATAATACAACTGAAGATGGCAAGGTGCTAAACCACGTATTCATAAAGGATCATACAACAGTTGCAAACTTCACCATCAAGGACTTGAAGAAGGCATATAACTGTATCCCTGATCTGCGTACATCAAAGATCAACGTAGGTCTTGCTGTAGATCTCAAGTGGGAATCTGGTATTACATTCAATGTAGACCTCTAAGCCAGATAGAATAAAACGATAGCTTATCCCCCACACGTTCTTAAAGGGCGTGCGGGGGAACTTTCTAGAAACACAAATGGGGCTTGACAGGCAAGCAACTGTGCTTTATCCCGTTTTGCGCCTCAGAAAGGCACGAAATTGCCCTAGCTGGGGCAACTTTCTGTCCTAACTACGGCAGTTAGCTGCCATGCCTAGGCACTTTGCGAAATGAGCGGAATTCCACTTCGCTATCGCCTACACTTGCCTTCGGAAACGGGCTTTCGAAATCAGCGTGTCGCAGCATACGCAGAAATCTCGAAAACTATTGCACACTACACTAAATCGCTGTATTTTGCTAATTATCAGCATCTTATAGCCGTGCAATGTGGGCATCGACACTACACTAACACTACACCACACTACACTCATCTCGCTCCGTGTAATGTAGTGTAGTATTCGTGTAGTGTCAACGGTCACACTACACTCACATAACAACCTCATACACAGCTATTTGCTGAACTTTCGTGTAGTGTGCAATAGAAATCGCAAATTATAATCATTTTTGTGGAGGAAGATTGTCGAACATTAAGAATGCAAAAAGTACAATGAAAAATCTATATAACACTTTACTGGCAGCCGTGATGACCATCAGCGTCATCGCATGTTTATCTTCATGCATTGATGAAGATATGAGCGACTGCGGCAAAGACTATAAGATACAATATAATCTGCAGCTCAACACGCAGATCAACACCGTGATTGACGTGGATCTGAATCTCATCGAAGAACAGGAGATTGCTGCCAGACTGAAACAGGCGCTCAGCAAGGTATTCACCGACCATGCCCACGACAACGACCTCTCCTTCTTCATAGGCGAAGAACTCTCCCACCACGAGGCAAACAAGATGGGTGCCAACTCGGTATCCTACACCATCTATCTGCCACGCAACAACTATCAGAACCTCTCTCTCGCCAACACCGGAAGCGCAGACAACGTAAAAATCATCAACGCAAACTCCTGTAAATCACTCGCTTTGCAGCAAGAGGCAAAAGATACCATCAACAGTCACAACATCGGACTATTCACTTCCCGACTCACCATCAACGAGAACGATTTCGAACACGATCTGCAAACCACGCTCTATATGGCAAACAGCTCGGCTGTGGTGGTTATCGACCAGAGCAAGGTGCAGCCCACCGAACTCTGGGGATTCGTAGAAGGCATGGCAACCCAATTCCAGGTGAACGACAGCACCTATTCTTCCAGCCTCAACACGATGGTCAGGGCGAAGAGAATCAACCAGGATTTCATCACCAACTCCATCCCAACCCACGATGCCCTCTACACAGTCAACTTCCCGAGCATCAAACCGGAATGGCGCTACCACGTCATCGCCAGGGTGAACGGCAAATACACCGAAACCATCTTCACCATGAACGAACCGCTGAAAGCCGGCAAGCTTAAGATTATCAAGACCCGACTGAAGGAAGACGGTTCGCTCTCTACCAGTAACACCGCCGTAGGCGTAAGCGTGAAACTCGACTGGAAACCGGGCGGAAGCCACAATGTGGAGATTTAATTAAGTGAAGAGTGAAGAACGAAGAATTCAACGGCTATAAAGATTTGATACATGAATCATATTACGAAATACATATTTGCGATACTATCGCTTATCATGCTGGCAGGATGCAGCGGAAGCGAGCAGAGCGAGGAGAGGCCAAAGGACACGTTGGCACCCATCTCGATCACCCTCTCCGTGCCTAACGACAAGTCAAGCACCCGCGTCGGAGACCCGGGAGAAGACACCCACGACATGGAGGACTGGGACCGGCTCACCATCATCGTTGCCTATAAGGAAAAGGCCCAAGGCGACGAAATACACGATGCAGCCCCCCAGAAAATGGTATATTACGATACCTATACCAAGGAAGAATTCGACAGAAAAGCCCTCGTCACCCATGCCACCTCAACCCTATCAGGACCTGATGCCAACGGCTTTCGCACCTATACGATGTATCTGCCGCTAGGCACCTGTTGCGTTTATGGGGTTACCTACAGTAACGGACAGGGGCTGAATCTGGAGGGAATGCTAGACGGCATCGCAAAAGACGGAAAAGACCATAACTCAGACATTTATGATTTACAGATTAGCAACGACTATGCCCATAAAAACGGAGCCATAGACGTAGCCAAGTTTATCAGCGTAGCCACGGGCTATGCACTCAAGCTGGACCCAGAGACGCAAATTCTCACCAATGACAGAGATATAAAAGTAGAAAAAAACATCATTACCGATATCAACACCAAACAATACTGGCGCATGGTACTGGGCAGATTGGCTGCCAAGATTGACATCCAATGGGATGCCAAGGGAGCCTACGAAAAAGACAAGGATGGAAATCTGAAATATACCAACGTGAAAGTAAGCCAGTTTACTTATCACGGTGAACCGGCAAAACAAGAATCAACCATTTCCGGCTCCGGGAATGGAAGACTCTTCCCTACCCTTTACAATCAGGAAGTAACTTCCAAGACTTCGGTAAGCGGCCACACAACCTTTGTGAACACCTCTGAAATCAGCAAGAGAAACGGAAGAGTATATCATTATACCTTCCCAGACGGAACCAATCCCCCTCGCCTCACCTTCCAGCTTGAAACAGAGAAAGAAGGAACGGCAGGGAACAAGATATACAACGTGACATTTGACATGAGCAATCTGAAAGATGGCTTTATCCCAGCCCGCTGGTACAAGATCAATGCAAGAATATCGGGCAGCAAACTCGGTGAGGAGCCAAATATCACAATCAGCAAATTCGACATATAAAACTCTTTTCAGCATGAGAATACAACATACAACATACAGAAAAATCATAGCACTCCTCATCCTCCTGAGCAGTGTCAGTTCTCTGTTCGCACAGAGCAAGACCTATCATGTAACGGCAGAGGCAACAGACGGCGGCGACGGCTTATCATGGGCTCAGGCTATCACCCTGGAAAGTGCGCTGCGCCTAGCCAAGGCTGGCGACGAAATCTGGGTGAAAGGCTACGAGGATATTACAGGTCACATCTACAAGGCACCGGAGGGAGGCTTCGTTCTCCCTTCGGGCGTTGCCATGTATGGAGGTTTTGCAGGAGACGAAACCATCAAGAACGATCTCCCTACGGGCAGGCACAAATATCAGATGAAGTATCAGACGGCTCTGGTGGGCGATATCGGCACCAACGACAAGGCGAGCCAGCAGCTGATTATCTATCCAGAGAACACCACCCGCACCGACAATGCCACCCATGTGCTGACCCTCCAGATGGGCGTAACACAGGACAACACCAACGACGGCAACAAGCCAACCATTGTTTCCGGTTTCCTCATCGCAGCAGGTAATGCCAGTGGAGAAAACACTTCTGCAAATGGCAGAGGCGGCGGCATCTACGTGGTGAACAACAGCAACGACGGCAATGCCCAGAGTCGCTTCTTCCGTATTTCGCAATGTAACTTTGCGAACAACTACGGCATGCGCGGCGGTGCCATCTATGTGGATATTTCCTGTACCAACCAGCAGTCAGCCATCAGCTACTGCAGCTTTTTTAATAATGTGGCAGGCAAGCGAGGCACCAGCGAAAACGAAGGTGGCGGTATGTGGATAGACGGAACAGCCACCGTCTACAACTGCAACATCAACAACAACACAAACGGCGGCATCCGACTTTCGGGCACATCGAAAATCGTCAACTGTTCTGTAATTGCCAACACCGTATCAGCCGCAGATCTGACCACAGACGGGGCTTCAAACAGCAATGGCGGCGGAGCGGTTTACAATACCGTGCTCTGGCATTCCACTACACTCAGCAAGCAAGACACCCGTCCTGCCTTCTATTCCTGTGCTTTTCCTGAAGTAAAAGTTACCAATCCCGATACCAATACCGACGCCAACGGGAACGTAAGGATCAGCAACGAGAACCACGGCATTGAGCCAGCCCCTTGGTTCAAGCAGAGTGCCGTAACCCAGGGTTACGACTTCTCGTTCAGCAGTAACCTGAAGCAATTATACAGCACCGCCTTCACATTCGAGGAAACCTCTGCCCTTTTGAACAAGGGAAAACTGGAATACTATACTAACTTAGTAGCAAACCTGGAAACAACCTCTACTGACATCATGGGTAGAACACGCTACCAGACAAGCACCATCGACATCGGAGCCTACGAGTATGCCCGAATGAAGGCAGGACGCATCAGATACGTAAAAGAAGGTGGAAACGGCAATGGTACATCCTGGAAAGAAGCTATGGGCGACATACAGAAAGCCATCAACGATTTAGCAGAAACGGCAACAACGCCAGGCGAGAAAGGAGAAGTTTGGGTAGCAGCCGGAATCTATGAAGTAAAAGACCGTATCCTTACCGATGATCACTCTTCCCCGGTATCCCTACTGATGAAGAATGGCATCAGCGTTTATGGTTCCTTCAAGGGAACAGAGCAAAGACGTTCCGAACGCATCGAGGAATCCGTGGATTTAAAGCCTTGGGGATGGAAACAGGAATCCATCATCAGAGGTTTAAAATTCAATGGAAGAGACGATGCCATCTGGAACAATAGTGATGAAGCTTGGAACATAAAGAACAGCGAGTCCTACCATGTGGTATGGTTTGCTCCCCTGCCTGGGGGAAATGCCTTTACCGACGAAGTATATTTGGAAGGTTTCACTATTGAGGGAGGTAAATTTAACGAAACGAACGCAGCCCAATACGCCCCAGACTGTGGCGCGGGCGTTTATATCAATGACCCATCAGCCCGAATGCGCTACTGCACCGTGAGATTCTGCAACCCTGGCATGAAGAGAACCGAGAATACCCAGCCACGTGGTGGCGGCATCTACTGCAAGAACGGACAGACGGAAGGTAACCTGGTATACGACTGTTCGGCTTACCAAGGCGGAGGTATCTATATAGACGAAGCTGGCTTCATCACCCGAAGCATGGTAACCAACTGCTCTGCCTATCAGGGAGCGGGTGTATATCTGAATGGTGACGCTAATAACTCGGAGAAAGCCTATTACCAGATTCTTGCCACCTCTGTAATCAGTAACAATACCAGCACCCGAAATGGTGCTGTGTATCTGGATGGTCACGGACTGGTGATTAACAACACCATCGTCAACAACTATACCAACAACACCTCGGATCCTGCTGACGAGCAGTCATCCAATACGGGTGGTGTGTATATCAAGAAAAAGGGTCTTCTTGCCAACAACGTCATCTGGAACAACTCGCTGCTCCAGCACAAATCAGGCACCAACAACTCTGCGTCCATGGCACAGATTTATGCAGCCAACCCATCAGAAGAGACCGTACAGTTCTACAACAACGCCATCTCGGATGTAAATGCAGCCAAATGGACCAGCACCTATCAGAGCGGAACCATCTCCATCAACACGTATTACTCTGGCAAGGGATTCGTGATGGGCAATGAAGCACCTTACAACACGGTGGAAGCCTTCAACGAGAAACGTGGCGTTCTTACAGACATGAAGACGGTGAACTATTACTGGGAAACATTGAAAGGTACCCGACTGCGCAACGTGGGCATCAGCTATGCCCTCCTGCCATCTTCCTACCTGTATCAGCCAAAAATAGACCTGAGCGGAAAAGCTATCAGTTCGGTTCCGTCAGCAGGAGCCTATATAGCTGACAACCAAGACCTTGTATTTGAAAAGAATGAGAACAGAAAACGCCTGCGCATCTACTTTGACCGTTCTCGAGAACTGGTGGACGGAACAGGACAATCGTGGGAAAAGAGCTATACCTCATCATCTGTAGATGAAATTCTCGGTTATCTTGCCGACATCAAGGATGAAGACAAGGTAAAGGTGGTTACTGCGGGCAATACTACACCAGAGGATTTCACTATTGAGAAGAACAGCGGATGGGAGTTTGAAATCTGCGGTCGTGAGGGTATCTTCGAACCGAAGATTGCCTACACGTTCGAGGAAACAGATGCCAGGTCATGCACCTTTAACATTCAACCTTGCGTACTTCCTGTAACCGTATATGGTGGTTATCCGGAGTATTCGGAGAACCCGAATCCGAAAGATGAAGACCGTGACCCTATCAAATACCGCACCGAGCTGAACGGAAACCTGAACGGTTCAGAACTCAACGAGGGTCTCTACCATCTGGTCCGCATCGAAGCAGGTGCCAACATCACCATCGACGGCTATGCCTTTACCCATGCATACGCTGCCGGTACTGCCTACATGCCTTATGGTGGCGGCGTACTGATAGGAAGCATGGACCAGAGCAGTGAACCAACCACCGTGAAGCTGAAGAATTGCATCTTTGAGAACAACACGGCGGCAGATGGCGGTGCTATCGCTACCATGCCGGATGCAGTGAACGTAACATTGGAGCTGGAGAACTGCATCATCAACAACAATACAAGCAAGGATCCGCATAATCCAAGTCCTTCGGCGCTGCCTTCCATCATCTATCTGAACAAAAGCCAAGGCAGCAAAAACTCTCTCACACTCAACCACGTGAGCATCATCAACAATGAGGGAGTAGCGCCAGATTACGACCTTGTGAAGAGAACCTCGTATGCTGTAGGAAACAAACTGAACATCAACGGCACATGGAATGGTTCGGAATGCAAGAACAGCATGGATATCAACACTCTGGGAAAAGACGGAGCCCTGAACTTCAGCAACCCAACCAATGAAGTGGGTGCCAGAATGAGCGGCAACGTTTATTACGGAGGCTATTCATCCTTCCGCCCGCTGACCAGTTCTGCAGAGGCTGGCCGCATCATCAACAGCGCCCAAGAAAGCAATGCAACCACAACAGCCAAGGACATCACCGGCGAAGACCGCAACCTAGGTGGTGTTCCCGACCTGGGTGCATACGAAGCTCTCCTGCCAAAAGCAGGAAAGATTATCTACGTGCGTTCGTACAACCAGAACTATGAAAGCATCAGCGACGCCAATAATGACGACCAGGACGGCAACCCAGACTTTAATCTTCTGAATGAATCAGATACCGAATATGACGGAAGCACATGGGACAAGGCTATCATCGGCAACGCTATGTGTGATAATACAAAGGGTAGAACGGGCAATGACTTCTATGTAACAGACAATGGAAGCTTGCTCAATACAACCATCGAAAACGAGGAGTATAGTCTGGCTAACGGCAAGTATCGTTCCAATACAGATTCTTACGGTAATTTCTGGACTAACTCAGGAAATCAGGAGAAGCAGTATCTCTCTGGCTGGGGATCATATAATAAAATCACCAACAACAGAGACGAACGATACATCAGCGGTCTACAATATGCTGTGGAAAAAGCAGCTGAGTTGAATAAAATAAAAAAAGACAGCGTTGTGGTGTGGGTAGGTGCAGGTATCTATACCGACTACAAAGGATTCGTTATCAGAGACAACGTGAAGGTTTATGGTGGTTTCCCATACGAAGGCTATCCTGGAGAAGACGACCGCCATCCGCTGCTGTCACAATACGTACCAGCACGTAAGGAATACGAAAAACTGGTCAAGACCAAGTATGAAACCATTCTACAAATCAGAAAGGAATCACCTGTATACTTCAAAAACAGAGATAAGGAAATGTGGTATCAGGAGAAAAATCCTACTGATGGCTCTAATTATGACTTTACAAAAACGTTGATAAACAGCGGGAAAACAGAGCGCCATTATGTACTGTATCAGCCAGACGTATGCCTTCCTACCTGGTCGCCATCGGGTGATGGAAACGCCACACGTACCGACGGTAATGCCGTACGCTATAAAGAACCTTTAAAAGACGATAAAAACTACGTGAATTACGAGCATGCCAAATGGGATGGCTTCTCTGTACGTCATGGTTATATCATCAACTATCCTGGTGCCAATCGTGACGGAGGTGCAGGTGTGCGTGTATTCCGAGGTGTAGAACTGGAAAATCTTATCATCGTCAACAACTTCAACCATGGCAGTCGCGTACGTGGTGGCGGTTTGTATATGGACGGCGAGAACAGTAAGATTTCGAATAGTTACCTGCTGAGAAACCTGAGTTATGCCAACAGCAGTGAAAGTTATGGAGGCGGAGCCTATATGATTCAAGGCACCGGCTACAACCTTGTCGTGGCAAACAACCGCTGTTATAACGGAACCTGTCGTGGCGGAGGTATCTTCCTGGAGAGTGCCAAGTTCTACAACAATACCATCGCCTACAATATGGCGACAAACGGAACCGGCATCTATCACTGGCAGGATGCCAAAACCGGAGTAGAATCGCAGCTTTCACTCTACAACTGTATCATCTATGATAATTATAACAACGGCAAGCAGATTACAGATCAGGTAAACTCAGCTGCATCGGGCAAGATGAATCCATCTCACAACTGCTACATGAACAGTAGTGACCTCAGCAGCAAATTCCTGGAAAGCGATGGAAATTTCACTGGCACAAATCTGCCTTTCCCATTTGAAGACCAGACCTACGAAAGTGGAGATAATTTCCGCTTCCGCAATGCCCGACTGAAGAACAACTTCCGTCTGTACGAGGCGGGTGGTTTAGCAGGTAACAAGTGTCTGAATGGTGGAACCACAAATGTAGGAAATGGAATCATCCTTCCGGAAACCGACATGGACTATACCAACCGAATCAAGGACTGCGCCATTGATATCGGTGCCTATGAGGCTGATAATACTACCAATATCGCACCACAGGAAAAGACAAACAGCGCAGGTATTGTAGATTACATTTATTATGTAACCCAAAACGGATGGGGAAACAGAAGTGGAGACAGTCCGGAAAACGCAGCCTGTGCAGACAAGTTGCAGGACGTGCTGACTGCTGCCGGAAAGAAATTTGAAACAGAGAACCGGGGCATCACTGATAACAGTCAAATGCATCAGGTATATGTAAAAGTAGCAGGCTATCAGGCTGATGAAACCGGAAAGCGCTTTACTTATCATGCCAACACACTGGCAGACCCTAACGATCCGCAGAGCTACACTTTCCTGATTCCTAACGGAGTATGCCTGATGGGTGGCTACTATGAGGGTGACCAGGAAGGAGGAAAGCCGAAAGCTGGAACCGCCAATTGGGATAATGACAAGCGCGACTGTATCAGCACTTACCAGACGGTATTAAGTGCGAAGACCGAAGTAAAAGAAGGTTCTGCCGTTAACCAGGAGGTGAACGGCTACCACACCGTGTGCTTCGGCAAATGGCCTACGGGCGACTATGACAACTACAACACCTCTGCCCTGACAAAGAATACCATCATAGATGGCTGTCGCCTGATAGACGGTAACGCAAGCGACAAGTCGGGCTTCAAGAGTATGGGTGGTGCAGCCATTGTGCCAAGAAAGGCACATGTACGCAACTGCGAGATTTCCGACTGCCAGGCAACTCAAGGCGGTGCTCTCATGCTGCTGAAGGGTAGCATCGTAAGCGGTAGTGTCATCGTAAGAAACAAGGCACAGAAAGGTGGTGCCATCTATGCACTTCGTTCCAACGATAAGAACGAAGACACCAAGAACTACCATGCCTACGTCATCTCATGCACCATCGCTAAAAACGAGGCGACCATTGGTGGCGGAATCTACCAGGAGGAGAACTCATTGATTGGCGGTAACTCCGTGATATGGGGAAATTCGGCACAGACCGACAACAACATCAGCGGTGATGTGAACTATCAGTCTCACGACTTTCTGCAGGGAATCGGAAAATATTCGGAAGAATTATTCTATCCATACAACTATTGTTTCGTAGAGAAGATGGCGTTGCCAGCCAACAGAATGAACACGGAAATGACCAGCGACCTGGACAGTTATTTCAACGACAACAAAATCTTCAAGCCTCGTGCCTATTCACCATTGATTAGCAACGGAGTTGAGAAAGAATACGTCAATGCATGGGAGAATTATGGCATCAGCAGCTACGACATTACCGGTAAGGAAAGAACCAGGACCAAGCAACAGACAGCCGGCGCATACACATCTGATCTGCCTGCGTTTGACGATACCAAGCTTCTGAAGCGCCTGTTCGTTTCTCAGACAGGTGGTGAGATTGTAACAGAAGAAGAGAAGGCAATGTATTATGGCCGCTCCTTCCTGACTCCTTTCAACAGTCTCGAAGCAGCCCTCGACTACATCAATGAGGCACGAGAAAAGAAAGTGGCTACAGAGGCTACCCACTTCGAGATTCTGATGACAGGCGGAACCTACAAGCCGAGCAAGATGCGACAGAACAAAGATCTTTCACAAGAGCAAAACACGATAGACCGCCGCTTACAGAGTTTCACCATCCCTGTGAACGTAGATATCTTCGGCAGTTTCTCGAAAGATGACCTGTATTCTTCTACTCCTGTTGTTCCTGGTACAGAAAATAAAATAACTGGAGATGAATTTACAAGCTTTGGAGGTAAGACTTTGACTCCAGATGGAGACATCAAAGACATCTTGGCAAACCGCAACAAGGACTACATGACCGACAACAATAAGAACGGATTGATAGAGCCATGGGAGTTCCAGAATCCTACGATTCTTTCCGGTGACATCAAGGCATCGGAAAAGGAGCGTAATGTATATCATGTAGTCTACAGCAATGCGGGCACCACAGGTACTTCGGCAACATTGAACAACGAAGTGGTATTAGACGGTATTACCATCATGAATGGCGAAACCATGACACAGTTGAAGACAGAAGAAGGAGGAACTGACGAAGTTGCCGAGATTGGTCGTGGAGGCGGTATCTACACCAACCGTGTGAACTATACATTGAACCGTTGCCGACTAATGAAGAACTCCGGTCTGCATGGCGGAGCTATCTATGTAAACAATGCAAGTCTAGACATCATCGGCAGTACAATCAGCGGTAACAGTAACGTATCAGAAAAGGCTAGTCAGGATGAAGTCACCGAACCTGGTAAGGGTGGAGCCATCTATCTCTATCTCACAAAATCGGTGAACGGAAACCTGCATATCGTCAACTCGCTCTTAGCCAACAATGATGTAACTTGTGGCAGATATACGGGCACACAAAATTCACAAGGCGGAGCCATCTATATCCGTAGAGCAAACGATGCTAGCAGTATGGCTGCGGGCTATCAGGATGCCTACATCGTAAACAGCCTCATCGTGAACAACAAGGCAAAGCAAGATGGAGCCATCCATGTGGAGAACGAGGTGACAAGCGGTACGATTACACCTATATTATATAATACCGCCATTTGGGGTAATGAATCTACAGATAATAGTGTGCTCCTCAGGAGAGAGCACATGCGCAACTGCGCCTGGGATGAATTACCTGCTTCTACAGTTTCTCCAGCAACGGACGGCAATATCAAGTTGAGCAAGGAGAATATCGCATCGGATGGACCACGTTTCACAGAGCCTACAACCACAAAGGGTTACGAAGGTTATAAACCGGATGCCAAATGGAATCCTCAGGCTATCTCTGTGCTTACAGATGCAGGAGATGGAAGCAAGGATAAAGACGATAAAAACGAGACTGGTAAATATCTGTATTGGTGGACTATGCACAATACTCGCCTTGAGAAATATGGTTATCCATCTGAGTACATCCGTCCTGCCAGCGGTACATACAACAGATACGTAGGTCCGAAAGACAAGAATGGTAAAGAAGCAGAAAAGCCTATCGATATCGGCATGTATGAATTCCAGTATGTATTCAAGTTTACAGACTTCGAAGAGGTTTATATCGGAATGGAAGAGAAAGGAAATGGCGATGGTAGCAGTTGGGATAACCAAAGCACTGACCTTCGTGGTGCCATCATTGCCATGGCTAACCCAACAGGTAGCACCACAACAGGTTCTACAACCAACAGCAAGAGAAAGGTGTTTGTACGTGGAGGCACTTATTATTCGCCAACCTACTCTAGCGGTGATGCCTTTTCTCTCATTGTGAATAATGATGCCGTGAAGGCTGGCTGGTTAGAGTCGATTGAACTTGTGGGTGGTTGTACGGGCTCGAAGAATGCTGACGGAACAGAGGTGCAAGACTTCAGCAAGCCTTCGGTACTCATTGAGAACCCTGCCAAAGCGGGCAAAACCTCAAACTTGCTCAATATCGTAACGAATGGTAAGCCGGTAACTATTTCAGGTTTCACTTTCCTGAACCAGAGTGGTGTGGGAGTAAAGGCGAAGGTTAACAATGATCAAGCAGGAAAGGGAGAAAAAATGAGGCTCCATCATTGTGCCTTTAGAAAGAATAACGGAACCGGAATGAAGGTAGACAACACCCTGGGAGATGGCATACACATGTGGAATGTACTGTTTGCAGATGGTATCGGAGATGGTCTTACTATTGATGGTTCACAACCTGCAGACATAACAAATGCTACATTTGTCAACAATACAGGCACTGCGGTTAATGTAACAGACAACGTGTATAATTCTGTCGCATGGGAAAATGGTTCTCAAGATCTGAATAAAGACAACAAAAATGTCGTGATAGATAAATCTGTCAAGAATGATGATGTGCTAAATGGTCCGAACTTCGTTGATCCAAATAACGGCGACTATAGAATTCGACCTAGCCTCAAGTTACTTGATCAAGGAAGCAACGAGAAATATCAGCAAAATGCTAATATAAACTCCGAAAAGGACTTGGGCAACACAGCCCGTCTGATTGGAGTCAACATCGATATCGGTGCATACGAGTGCGACACGAAGTTGCGGGATATTATCTATGTAAAAGAAGGTTCTGCTGTTGCAGGTACAGGTGAAAGCTGGGATAACCCAACCAACGACCTGCAAGGCGCCATCAACCTGGCTGAGCTTTATGCCAACAAGAATGCAGGTAAATATGGCTACGTCTTCGTAGATAGGAATCTGAAGGCTGATAACGTGAACATCAGCATGCCAGGCGTCAAGATGTTTGGTTCGATGCGCGAAGAAAAAAGTTCTGAAACAGGGACAGAAGCTATCGTAAAGGAGCTCCTTACTCAGAGAAAAGGAATCATTGAGTCTGCCAGTCAGTCTACCATCAATGGGCTGACACTCAACAGCGGAACTACAGATACCCAAATGTGTATTGTAGATGGTTTCAAGGTTTCGGGCGACGTCAGTCTCCAAGGCAACAGCATGCTCTCCACCTCTATCCTCGATGCAAATGTATCTGGCGATGCAAGTAGTTTGCTCTACAACAGTCTGGCATTAGGAACCGTGAAAGACGTGAAGTCTGTCAATGTAACTGCTTCCGGCGAATTACCATCACCAGATGGTAGTGCAGCCAACAGAGCATCTGTAACCACCTATAATAAATATGTGAAAGATGATTATTGGAAGTACCAGCTTGACGAGACAGACAATGCCAACATCAACGCCAACGCAGATGTAAGCAAAACCAAAGGATACATCGACATGGTGATGCACAACCATGACCTTGCCGGCAACCAACGCATCAGAGACAACGTAGACAACGGATGTTTCGAGACTTGGTATCTGACAGAAGATGCTGAAGCAAAGAAGGCAGATTATCCTCATGGTAAATCCGTGGTCTATGTCATGACAGAAGACCAGGAGCTGAAGCTCAACAACACATTCTATACAGAGACGAATCCGTTCAGCCCAGGCTTCCTGCTCTTGAAGCACCACGCTGGTTTAAGAGGCAACAATAGTTATGTTAACCTCACCAACTTTGCCGTGGAAAGAAACTTGAAGGCAGGAACCAACTTCTTCTCCATGCCATTCAAGGCTACCAATATGGAGGTATCGGGAACTGATAAACCTGCTGATGGTAGTGTAATAGCCTACTACTATAATGCAGCTACTCGTGCCAAGTACGACTATAAGTTTGACCAAAACGAGAGTGAAGCATGGGTAAGAGGTGTGGATAACCAACGAAACTTTACCGCAGGTTTCAGAATGGATGCAAAAGATGTCAAGACCGTCCGTTTCTATGGAATCAGTTACACAGAGAACGGTAGTCAGTTAGGACAGATTATCTTGACGCAGAACAACAACCAGCAACCATGGTCGAGCAGCAATGGTGGCGGCTTGAAGTTCACCCACAAGGAGAACATGGGCTGGAACCTCTTTGGTTCTCCTTATCTCTGCGCCATGAACTATGACGATATGGAATATGGCAGAATCATCTACCAATGCGAAGAAAACGGCATCTACAAGGCTATCAATACCTATGATTTAACCACGGGTGTTTCAACGGATGGCTACATCCCGGCAATGGATGCCGTGTTTACGCAGACAGCCACTCTGGATAATTCAGAAAGCGTGATAGTAAGACATTCGGAAGCAAGGGCAACAACAGCCTATCAAGCAACCCGAGCCCTCGACATCGCTATCACCCAGAACAGCAGAACAAGCAGAGCCGGCAACGGCACTCCTGCAGATGACCAGCTCCAGTTGAACGCAATTCCTGCACAGGAGGCGAAATCAGACTTCGACCTGGGAAGCGACGGTGTGAAATGGATGACCAGCAAGAATGCTCAGATCTATGCTACCCGCAACGGCGGACGCTACTCGCTCCTCTCTGCCATCAGCATTGAAGCAGAACAGAGCATTGGCATCAGTCTGCCAGAAACGGGTGAATACTCCATCAGCATCCCTGAGGATTGCGATGCCAGCGAATACGAAACCGTATGGCTGAAGGACAAGGAAACCGGAAAGGCTATCGACCTGAAGGAAGGCGATTACCGATTCCATGCAAGCCAGGCAGGCGAACAGAACCATCGCTTCACCATCAGTTTCAACCGCATGGCAACCGACATGAAGTCAGACATCAGCATCCAGGCTATCGGATTCAGAACCATCGTCCTCAAGGGACTCCAGCCGAACGACCTCATCAGCGTGTATGCTGCCGATGGCGTTCTCGCCCTTCAGAAGAAGGCAAAGGCTGAGAAGGAACAGGTTCGCACAGCCATCCAGGGCAACGTAATCGTAGAAGTGACACGAGGCGGCAAACAGGTGGCAGTAAGAAAGATTGCCCTGAAATAAGGGATGAGGACACGAACGAAGACTGAAAAGAATGAGATAAAAACCAGTCAAAACAGTCGGAAAGCCGTAAAAGAACGGAATAAATGTTAATAAAGCGCAGAGATAATCGCTAGTTTCAATAATTGGCATTATCTTTGCGCTTTGTATTTGCACAACAATTAGAAAATAAAACTATGACAGAAAAGGAAATGTACAATCTGATTAATAATCAGAATGAACAGCAAAGCAACGGCTTTGCTATCAATGAGAAGGAGCGTGGATTGAGCGGCGTGTTCTCCGCACTGATGCGCAAGGTTTATACATGGATGACCCTGGCTCTCGTTATTACGGGTGTTACTGCATACGGCGTGGCTGCCAGCCCTACCCTGATGATGACGCTGATGACTAGCCGAGGACTGCTCTTCGGATTGGTAATCGCTGAGCTCGCCCTGGTATTCATTATCACAGGTGCCCTGAACCGCCTGTCGCTAAGTACGGCTACCCTGCTCTTCATCGTCTACTCGGTATTGAACGGAGCAATGCTTTCTTCCATCTTCGTGGTCTATACGATGACCAGCATTGCCAAGGTGTTCTTCATCACAGCAGGTACCTTCGGAGCCATGGCAGTATATGGTTACACCACCAAGAAGGACCTGACCTCAATGGGTAAGATTCTCTTCATGGCTTTGATTGGATTGATTATCGCCACCGTAGTAAACATGTTCCTGAAGAGTTCGGGATTTGATTACATCCTGAGCTACGTGGGTGTTGCTATCTTCACCGGTCTTACAGCATGGGATAGCCAGAAGATTAAGCACATGCTCCAGACACAGTATGACATGAGTGAAGGTGCTCAGAAGTTGGCACTCATCGGAGCCTTGACATTGTACCTCGACTTCATCAACCTGTTCCTCTATCTGCTTCGCATCTTCGGAAGCAACAAGGAATAAGATTTCAGTTATCTGATTTCTGAAGTAAAAATCAGAATATCGGAATCAGCAGTTTTTCTTAGTATATAAAAAGCAGAGGTTGGCTTGCCCTCAACGGGTTAGCCAACCTCTTTATGTGTTCTATCAAAAGCAAATGATAAGTAAACCTAATCTAGAAAATTCTGATGCAAAGATAAGCTTTTTCTCCGAAAGTCAGGCTTCATTTGGTAAAAAAAAGACTTCATTTAAACAAAAAGTGTCTTTTTTATTGTCCGTTACAAAAACTCATTTCGTAAAAATCAAGCACTCATTGCGTAAATTCAGCTGGTTTACAAACATTTACAGAGCATTTCTAAATTCATTAGGCGAACAGCCGTAAGCAGAAGAAAAGACTCTTCTAAAGGTGGAAAGAGAATTAAAGCCCGACTTTTCCGAAATCTCCAGAATAGAAGAATCAGAGTTTCGAAGCAGATATTCAGCATGGCGGAGGCGGTAATTGTTCACGAAATCATAGAACGTGCTTCCATTCTCCTGGTTGAAATACCTGCTGAGATAAGTACGGTTGGTACCCACCATGTGTGCCACATCCGAGAGCTTGAGTCGCGGATTGAGATAGATCTTCTCCACTTCAAAGAGACGCTGCACCTCGGTGGCGAGACCTTGCGTTTCTTCCTCACTCTCTTCCGGAGCAGCTTCTGCATGCGCTGCCTCCACATCCTTCAGCTCATCAATCACGGACTCATGGCGATTCACAAAGTAACAGATGAACATCCAGATAGCCAGGGAGCAGACCATATAAAGATTGTCGAAGCCTCCGTCAATGACAAAGCAGCTCAAGGTCCAGATAATCAGGATGAGGAAGAAACTGCCCAGGATGGCAAGGAGCCAGGAAAGGTTGATGTTCTCCTGATAGGAGAAACGCTCCTTGAGCTGGCGATGATACCTGCGGATGAGGAAGAAGAGTACAACGAAGGTGGTGACGCCATAAACGGCACCCCATACCGAGAGAATATAAAAATAGATGTTGGCACCCGAAATGAGAAACAAGAGCGGAAGCAGCACAAAAGGCAACTCCAGCATCACCGCCTTGGTCCAGGTGGTCCATCCCGGTTTTACCAGTTCCATCAGCACAAAGCTATAGAACGGAATGATAAACATATCGACAGCGGAGGTGAAATACCATCCCTCCGTACTGCCGAAACCCTTGTAGTAGAAGAGCACGAGGTCTTTCAGGCACTGTGCATCCGCTATCAACATCAAAAGCATGATGAGGCGGAAGAGCCGTTCACTGCCCTTACGCCAAAACATCCATGCCATCATGGAAAAGAACATCATGCTCATTCCATAAATAAAACTCGTTACAGCATCCATATACTTATCTGTTAATTGATCTAGTTGCCAGGCTTACGCCTACAGTATTAATTTCTATGATTCTATTATTTCAATTCAAAAAGCAGTTGTCCTCCACTCACTATCTGCTGGTGAGAGAGGCGGTAACCATTCAGTGGTTTTCCGTTAAGAGAGGTAGACTGGATGAGGTAGCTGCCTGCATCCTTTCTTCGGGCTGACAAGATGAACTTCTTTCCGTTTTCCAGATTCAGCGTCACCTTGTCGAAACCTGGCGTACCTATATAATAATAAGGTGTGCCAGGACAAACCGGGTAGAAACCCAGGGAGGAGAATACATACCATGCCGACATCTGACCCGCATCATCATTGCCCGACAAACCGCCCGGGGTATCATTATACTCCGTCTGCAGGATGTGGTGCACCCATTGCTGGGTCTTCTCCGGAGCTCCGGCAGCATCATAAAGATAGGCTATCTGATGGCAAGGTTCGTTGCCATGCCAGTACCATCCCTTGTCGAACATCCTGTCCAGGCGGTAGATGACCTTGTCTTCTGCCTTTTTCTCCTTCTTATCCATCGGTTTGCTATGGCGGATTACATCAAACAATCCTTCCGGATTCTGGGGCACATACCAGGTATAATGACAGGCAGCACCCTCGGTGATGAAGCTCTGGCGGTGAACCAGGTCTTTATTGTTCAGCCATTTTCCATTCTCATATCTGCCATCCGCCCAACCCGAGGCTGGATTGATGACATTGCGCCAATTCTCGGAACGGCGCATCAGTTCGTTGTAATCTTCCTGATATCTCTGTCGCTGCGAAGCATCCCTGCAGGAATCCATCAGCGCCTTCGCCATCTGCGCCACGGCAAAATCATCGTAGGCATACTCCAGGGTGCGGGAAGTCTGCTCGTTGGTATGATAAGCTTCCTCCACCATATCCTCCAGAGGAATGTAGCCATTATTGATATACGACTGGATGGCGCGGCGTCCCTTTCCTTCCTGATACTCCTTATATATATAAGGTGTAGAGAAAGCATTCATCCGCATTCCCTCGTAAGCCTTCTGCGCATCGAAGTTGCGGATGCCCTTGACGTAGGCATCGGCAAGGGCGGCACTGGCATGATCGCCTATCATCGCAGCCGTATAACTGTTCCAGCACGGGAAGGCAGGCAGCCAGCCACGGTTCTGATACATCTTCACCAGCGACTGCATCATCTCGCCCGAACGCTTCGGGGTGATGAGCGTGTAGAGCGGCAATTCGGCACGATAGATGTCCCACATGGAGAAATCATCATATCTGATTTCTTCCCCCACATCACTCACTTCGTGAGGGAGGAAGGAACAGCGATACAGGGCACCATAAAACTGGTTGACCTTTGCCTGGTCGTGATGCTCCACATCGATGGTATGCAGACGGTCGCACCACAAATCGGCAGCAAACTGCATCATGCTGTAGAAATCCAAGCCGCCATAGTTGTAGTTCTCGGCATTGAGATTTGCCAGGGCTTTCTCACGAGAGGTGAAGGAAGAGCCCGACATCCACTCCATCGCCTTGCCTGCCTTTCCACGGAAAGTGAGCCAGGCGCCGATGCGTGGCTTATCCTGCATCTTCAAGCCCTTGCTAATCCGGTTGTCACCTTCGAACACGCCGTAATCCACCAGGTCTCTGGCATCGTAAGCCATTACAAAATGACCGCTGAAACCAGCCGATTCGCCCCATCCCTGGTAAATGCGATGCACCGGATTATAGCCATACACCACATGGTTGAGGGTATCTATCTCGATGTAGCCCTGCCCTTCATCACTATTCGGATTGATGACCAGATGCACCAGCTGGTCCTTTTCGGGAGTGACACGGAGGATGGAGGTATGGCTCAATGCCGTCATCTCAGCCTTGAGATGTTCTTCCTTCAGATTCACCGCATAGTAATGAGGATGCGAAACCTCATCGGCATGACTGAAAGGAGTGGCGCGCTGCCCGGGCTGGAGCCTCAGCTCATCGCCCAGGGCGGCAACGGTGAAGGAACCGTAATCCTGCATGCAGCCACCCACTATCCAATGGCTGCAGCGGAAACCCTGCAAGAGGGAGTCCTTATAATAATAAGGTGCGATGCACTTCTGTTCGGTATCCTGGGTCTGCGGAGTCCAGAAGTTCTGACCATTCGGAACGAGTACGGCAGGCAGGGTCTGTCCATGCTCCTCGCTGCCCTTGCCAAACAGGCCGGCACTCTGGGTGTTGGCCTGCGCCGTGCCCACCATCGTGTTGATGGCATTCAGCTGGCGGATGTGCTCCAGGTCGTGGATGCGTTCGTGCATCTGCTTCTTCCACTGGTTCCAGGGATAGTAGCACGTGCCATACTCCACCTGCGAAAGGATATTGATCTTGATGTCCTGCTCATTGAGCATGAACTTCACCAAGACGGAATCCTGGGCGTTCTTATAGAAAATCATCTGCAGATTCGCTGCCATCGGAATCACCCTATCCATCTTGTCCACATCGTCGCCCAAGACTACCTGTTCCTCATCATCCTTGGCACTTGGAGGAAGGTGGGCGGTATTGAAGAGGAGCGAAAGCAGGCGATAGAGTGCCGTATCGTGACCGAAGCGGAGGGTTGCCGACGACTGGCGAGCACGCAGGGCAGCATCAGCCTCAGCCTCGATGTTCTGCCAGAGCGGAATGGCACAACGTGCCGGAATCGATTCGTTGGTAGGTTCGTTGCCATTGACGATGGTCATACGATGGTTGTTTGCCTCATAGATGGCTTGGAACTCCTCATCCGTGAAGAGGGCATTCAAGGCTTCTTCTATGTCGATAGGATAAACCGGGAAATTCAAGCCCACATCCTGGATGGATGAAGTGATGGCATGCATCTCAATCATCAGTTTCATAGGGTCATCTATCTTCGAGATGTTTCTGAAGAGTTGACGGAGAAATCTGTCGGGAGAAATCAGAGGTTCCACCTTGGTTCTGCTTGCCAACGCCTTGATTTCGGGAGATACATGGGCTATCCATGCCATATCAGCAGAATCGGTCTTCACATCCAGGTTCAACTGGGGCTGGAGGAGCTGTAGTTCCGAAGTAAAGGCTTGCATACTCCTGGCGCAACGGTCGGAGATGCTGGAACGCGCCTTCACCTGATTGCCGGCAGCAAAGATTTGCGGAAAGTGGGCAAACATGCGTCGGGCGATGCCCTGATGCTGAAGTGCCCCGAGACGGGTGAGCTTTCCACCATTCCCCCTGGCATTCTCCCACATTCTTGTCAGCATTCCCTTCACCTGCAGTCCGAGCGGAGTAAGATTACTCACATCCTCGAAATGCCTGCATATCCATACATAACGGTCATCATGCGCCATCCATCGGGAACCGTGGCGACCGTAATGACTGACATAAAAAGGAGTAAATCCGGCAGGAATAAGACCCGACGAAGGAATCAGGGAATCCTTGAAAGCATGCTTCTGGGAATCTGGCAAAGCGCCTTTCAAGGAATCAAGCACGCAGCAGGAGTCTGTCCCGAAAGTTCCAGTCTGCGCTGACGGACCTCCGGGATAGGCGAAATAAATGCCCCCCATCTGATGACGGGTTTGTGCTTGCATGGAAAGGATGCAACCTAACCATATATATAATAATGTAACTATTCTGTTCATTGCAGTTTACTTACTCATTGCATCAATGAGGAATACTTTGCAAATATAAGCAAAAAAATCAATATCTGCAATTTTTCTACAAAGAAAATACACTTTGAAGACGAAATTTCTACACTTTTCTTTCATTATCCGGAAGAATGAGGAAGAAGAAGACAGAGTGCAAACACGCCGTATGCATAATTATACTGCATAAAACATGCATAAAACAAAACTTTTAAAACATTTTATCGCTAAAAATGCATTTTTTCTATTATTTATTTGGCAGTTTCGCATATTTTATGTAATTTTGCAACCGCAAACGAATAAAAATACAACGTATGAAGGTAAAGAATAGCAGATTGGAAACATTGAAGATGCTCATCTCTAGTCAAGAGTTGAGTTCGCAGGATCAACTCTTGCAAGCGCTCGCCCAGGAAGGATTTGAGATTACGCAAGCCACATTGAGCCGCGACCTCAAGCTACTGAAGGTAGCCAAGGCAGCTTCATCCAGCGGTAAATACACATACGTACTTCCGAACGATGCACTCTACAAGCGGGTATCCAACCATATCCCGATCAACAACATGGCAATGGGAACCGGATTCCTCTCCATTAACTTCTCGGGCAACATGGTGGTTATCAGAACCCGACCGGGATACGCCAGCAGCATCGCTTACAACATTGACAACAGCGACATCACCCAGATTCTGGGAACCATCGCAGGAGATGACACCATCTTCCTCGTCAAGAAAAAGGGAATTACAGAAGAGGAAATCATCAATGCACTTTCGGTGGTTATCCCTGAAATCAGTCAGCTCGACTGATTCAACCCATCAATAAGAAATAGAAACAAGAACATTATTAAAATATTCAAGAGAAAATGGAAGAAGTTAAAGTAATGGTGGCTGACGAAAGTCACATCAAATA
>ERZ1026903.278-NODE-278-length-25771-cov-7.908734_pt1 | contig 25771 bp, 13 predicted proteins | sample MGYA00380180_ERZ1026903 | MGnify/ENA primary metagenome ERZ1026903 (study PRJEB33269, sample SAMEA4719816) | human gut metagenome | biome: human-associated habitat; feature: organic feature; material: feces | place: Cameroon | collected 2013-10 ... | reverse complement strand
AACCGAAAGGACGTCAGTTCTTTCGGTTGTTGCAGATGCGTAAACTGCGTTCCCACAACCAATGGCAGGTATAAGCGGCACACCTTGTGAAATCTATTATTTTTCTGTATAATCAATCTCATCTATTTATTTCACTTATAAAGGCACAGGAGACACAATATGTTTCATTATTATATGTTCAACAAACCCTTTGGCTGCGTCACTGCCCGCCGTGATAGCCTTTACCCAACCGTTATGGACTATTTTTCAGAGTTAAACAATGATAATTTAAATCCGGTTGGGCGATTAGACCGAGAAACCACAGGACTCCTCCTCATTACAGATGACGGAGTTTTCAACCAGAAACTTACGCACCCTTCTTATCATAAAGAGAAAACCTATCATTTTACAGTTCTAGGTGATTTAACCGAGGATCGGTGCCAACAATTAGAAAAAGGAATCCTCTTAAAAGGATCCCCCGTTCTTACTTCTCCGGCAAAGCTTAAAGTCTTTCGCCAGGATATTCTTTCTAATATAATAGACACGCTGCATCCGGAAGTACAGAGTGCTGTGTGTAATAATCTTCCTACTCATCCAGTCACTTACGGAGAGATTACGATCAGCGAAGGACGCAAACGCCAGATTCGCCGCATGATGAAAGCCGTTCACTGCTGCGTGATCGAATTGAAACGCATTTCTATAGAAGATATCATTCTCGATGAGACACTTTCTCCTGGGGAATGGAAAGAGATTTTTCCACTATAATAGGAAAAATCTCTTTTATCTTCGGATATATTTTAAATCCAGTTAAAGTCTCCACCCGTAATTGCTAGGCTCAGAAGTGCATCCATCTTCTCAACTTCCTCTTCTCCTGTAATCTTCTCTACCAGCACTGCTGTATCCTCTGCCGCCTCTAAAGTTTCATCTGGTCCAATTTCATAGTCAATATCCATCCCGCAATCCGGACAGGGAATTGTATTCATTGTCTGTAAAGATAAAAATCGACTTCCACATTTTTTACATTCATAATATCCGCACTCTTTTGTGCCATCTGGTACATAATACATATTTTTCTACCTCACTCTCTTTACAAGTATTTTTATCTTATCACTCAAAAAAGAGGACCGCAAGTAACTTATTTCATTACCCATTCCTTGACTTTATCATTCCTAATATCTGTAATCAAAAATCAATTCATTTTTCTTGACAAACCCATCTCTTTTATGCTATATCTACTATAACTCTTTGCACTGCATATAAATCTACAGTACAAACTGAGCAGACCGTGATATCATATCATGGAGTCGGGTCGCAGATGCGACAGTGGAATCTTTCATCCGCGGGACAGTAGTTGCTAATACTGATTCGTGGGTGTTTTTTATTTTAAAACAATTCTTTCATTTTCCCACATATATTTAGTGCCATAGAGCTATCTTTCACTTGTTCTATTAAATTGGAGGTAACACATATGGAAAACAGCACAATGAAAACCGGAAATCCCATCGCAAACGAAGAAGATTTCCAAAAAGTAGCCAACAAAGTCTCTACTATTACGATTATCGGAAACATCGCACTATCTCTGCTCAAACTTTTTGCCGGAATTGTTGCGCATTCCAATGCGATGATCAGCGATGCTATTCATTCCGCATCAGATGTATTCAGTACATTTGTAGTTATTATCGGAATCAGACTCGCATCAAAAAAACCGGACAAAGAACATCCCTATGGACATGAACGCCTAGAGTGTGTAGCTGCAATTGTCCTTGCAATCGTTCTTCTTATCACAGGCCTTGGAATCGGAATCGAAGCATTCAAAACGATATTGCAGGGAAATTCTGACAACATACAAACACCAGGTATCTTAGCACTGATTGCCGCCATAATTTCAATTGCAAGTAAAGAGGCAATGTACTGGTACACCAGATATCATGCCAAGAGAATCGATTCCAGTGCACTAATGGCAGATGCCTGGCACCATCGTTCCGATGCATTTTCTTCCATCGGCGCATTGGTCGGAATCGCCGGTTCAAGACTTGGATTTCCAATCATGGACTCCATTGCCAGCTTAGTGATTTTTGTATTTATCGTAAAGGCTGCTTCCGATATTTTCAAAGATGCAATCGACAAAATGGTTGACCACTCCTGTGACGAAGAAATGGAGACTCAACTTCGCAACTGCGTAATGCGCAATCCAAATGTTCATAAGATTGACGTACTTCGAACTCGAATTTTTGGAAATAAAATCTATGTTGATGTTGAAATTGCTCTGGATGGCTCCATCACACTTCAGGATGCACATGATGTGGCCGAAAAAGTGCATAACGATATCGAAAAGACTTTTCCTAAAGTAAAACATATCATGGTTCATGTAAATCCTGCAAAATTATAAGTAACAAGCTTTCTCTTTCCATGAAGGAATCCTCGTCAATGACGAGGATTCCTTCAACGACTGGCAGTTCCTGCCTAAAATTCATTTAATCATGTTCTTTAATATATTGAAATACCTTTTTGTCACTCTTTGATTTTTTATACCATCCAATACATACCATTATAATTCCAACAATAATAACCGTAGTTCTTACCGATGAATTCGGTGAAAATAAGCAGGATACAATAATTCCGGTTCCAGCACCTGTAAAAAAATCTACAACAGATTTTTCGTGCTTTATTGTTCCCATCGCTCTTTCTTTATCTATAGATTGTACCATTTTTGAAACTTTTTATGTCATAAATTCATCTAATAAGTATCAATCGGTTGAGATGAAGCTTGAAAACAATTGAAAGAAGGTGGCGTATAAATGAAATCTCTTGTAAAGCGGGCGCAAAGGGGAGATGATCAGGCGTTCGTGGAATTGATAGAAGAAAATAAGCAGGCCATGTATAAAATAGCGGTCGGTATTTTAAAAAACGATTTTGATGCAGCTGATGCAATTCAGGAAAGCATCCTTACTTGCTATGAAAAGCTGAGAGAATTAAAAAAAGCACAGTATTTTAAGACATGGCTGCTCAGAATATTAATCAATAATTGTAATCAGATGCTTAGGGAACAGAAAAAAGTAGTCGGAATTGAGGACTATTATGGGGCAGAAGATATAAAAGGAAAGAAAGCAGAAGAAAAGATTGCAGCACCACCGGGAGCAGCAACAATCAACGAAGACTTTCTAGAGCTGTTAGACCAGATGGAACAGCAATATCGGGTTGTATTGATTTTATATTATGTAGAAGAGATGAGCATCCGAGAAATCAGTCAAATACTGCAGATGAATGAAAATACAGTGAAGACAAGACTTTCCAGAGGTCGAGGAGTATATAAAAAACTCTATCTGAAAGAACACCCGGAATTTCAGTTTGAGTAAAGCAAAAATTCAGACAAAGATAGAAAATGTGAGCAGAAAAGGAGGGCTTGAGAATGTCATTTGAAGAGAAAATGAAACAGGATTTGAAAAAAGATTTAGAAATTCCAGAGATTGTAGAGCAAAAGATTCAAGATGCATATAAAGAAATCGGACAAGGAAAGCTTAGAATGAAGAAGCCAGATAACAGGAATCAGAAGAGAAAGAAAGTGTGGACAACAGCGGCGGCAGCTGTGGCGGTGATCGCTGTATCAGGAACGGTTCTTTATTCCAATCCGGTACTGGCGAAGAATATCCCGGTGATCGGAGATGTCTTTGCAAAAATGCAGGAAAACAGGGCGAAGGATCCGTATGCAGGGAAAGATAAGACCGCCTATGAAAAGATTGAAGATTATTCTGCAAATGTGCAGACTCCGGGATCAGAAGCAGAAGATAACGGCGTGACAGTAACGGTATCCGATGCATACTGTGATGGATATGAAATGTATTTTACGATGACAGCTACTACAGACAATGAGCAGATCAATCAGAAGAAATATCTGCTGCCGGAGAAAAGTCAGAGAGTGCAGGTTAACGGAGAGGAATGCGGTGCAGAACTTTGTCTGGAAAAAGCGGAGGACGGAAGCTTTGTAGGTCTTGGACATATCAGTGCAGATTTTCTGAAGAAAAAGGAATTTTCAGATCAGTCAACGGTAAACATACAGTTTACCCAGCTCTATGGAAAGGGAGAAAATGAGCTGAGCACAACCAAGTATGTGGAGGGCGAGAATCTGATCAGCGGAGAGTGGAATCTCAAATTCACAGTGAATACGGATGCCAGCAACAACCAGACATATGAAGTAAATGCGGAGAATAATGGATTCAAAGTAAGTAAGGTTGTAAAAGTGCCAGCATCCACCTACCTTTATCTTGAGGTGCCGGAAACATATGAAAATGTACAGATGATTATTACGGATGCAGATGGAAATGCCCTCGAGAAATTCGGAGGTACTTTTACAGATCCGGAACATGGAGTGTACCAGATCAAGCTGCAGTTTGAGCAGACGGATACAGATCAGATTCATGTGCAGGTTGTAGATATGGATCAGAGCACGAACGATAATCTGGTCATGGTTGCAGAAATGACAGCCGATCTGAATTAAAAAATAGTCATTCTCCGTAATAACATGATGTCTTTTCGGGGAATGACAGGATGGTCACAACAGAGTTAGTTCGGTTGTGACCTCTTAATGTGGGCATAATAAAGAATGTGCCTCGGCACATTCTTGCGCCTGCGGCGGTCGCTTGCGACATCTACCTTGTACGCCGCAGTGCGCATCCTAAGCGGAGCGTTTTTTATATATTAGAAAAGGACTTTCCTAATATATAAAAAAATCACCGTCCCCACAGCTCCTATGTCTGTAAAAACAGTGATTGTTAGTGCGCGATCAGTGGTTCGAACCCCGTATTTACACTCAGAAGCGCCTGGAAATGGAGGTTTTTGCACAGCGTCTAGGCGAGTGTAACACGAGGTGTAACACCTATTTTTTCTATTTATTACATTACAAATTACACACTGTATATAATGATATATTAAGATATCTTCACCGGATTCTCCGAGAAATTTCCGTATATGTGATCACTTATCCTCCGACATTTCGAAAGTCTTACTCTTCCAAAATACTATAGATTAAGGATAAATAATATCTATTTTTCTAGAAGATGTTGTATTTTCCTTGGACCTCTGAAAAGCTGATTGCAAAATAGAAACTAAACATGTTTGATCTATAATTTTACTTTTTTCGGTTCTTTAAATTATCTTTTTTATTCTCCCTTCTTCTGTCTTTGCTTTTCATCTATTAAAATAGACAGGCAAATACCAGAGATAAGTAACAATAAAAAATATCCCATAATAGTATTGTCATCACCTGTCTTCACACGATCACTTTTACTTGAGACAGATGAATGTGACAAGTCTTCTTTCTCTTTTCCGATATAGCTATTTTCAAATGTTATGCGTTCTACTTTTTCACCTTTATCATTTTTAACAACTGTAGCCACCTTTAACTGATCTTCTTGATCATAAAAAGCCTCAACGATCACAACATAGCTATTCTGATCATATAAGTAATTATCTTTTTTCTCTGATGTCTGATAAATCTTGTACTGATATCGACCAACTTTCCTTACCTTCATTACAATTTCAGCACCTACATTATTTTTCATTGTCCAAAAATATTGCAAATTCCTACTTCCTTCTGGCATAGGAGCCTCATTTTGATTCGTTGTCATAACATAGGAAAATTCATCTGAAACTTTCTCAGCTTCACTGGAAAAAATCTGCTGCACCGGAATTTTTACGTTGGTATAATCAACAGCTGCCAGCACTGGTCTCTGATAACTCAAAAAAACAATCATAACCAATAGTATAATCTTTACTTTCTTTAAATCAGTTAGTTTCATGTTTCTTTTTCCCCTTTTCCTCATTTTCCTGTCTGTTGTTCATAACAATACTAAAGACACACTAAAGTTTTTGTTATAAAAGGGAATACAACGGAGTCTCGCCGCACGTATTCCCCTTTTCTTGTCTTTTATTCAAGCTAAAAATCTAGATTATCTATCATCTCCGCATTGCCTTGTTTTTGTTCTTTCTCCAAAAGATCAGACCTACAGCAATACTTATAACTAATAATATACATACCTGTTGATTTTTTGCTAAATGGATTCCTGTTGCTGGTATTGATTCTGTGTTTTTATTAGTGATCTTTAATTCAATCACATCTCCTCGTGCAGCCTCAATCTGCTGTTTCATTACAGCTGTATTTCCATTCGATGTTGCCTGCACTGGATTTGAATACTTATCATTCTCTTCTTTTTTAGAAATCGAAACAGCGTATTTTGATGTATCAACAGTTTCTGTTATTATGATATCCGAAGATATATCTACATTTTTTAATGTAACTTTATCTCCATGTTTCAAAGAAGTTCTAATTGTCTTGCTACGCAGCTTTTGACCATCTTCCCAATAGAGAATTTCCATATCAAATGGCTTCTTGCGGTTTCCAAGTGGACCAGTGACTTCCTTTGTAATCTCAACCGTCACCCCGCCTTTTTGCGGATGATTGACGATATGTCTGTCCGAAACAGCTCTCCAGGTATTTGTCATCGGTGATTTCTCATATAGGAATAAAATATCGGATTCTACATCGACCATATATAAATTAAAGTTATCCTGATACTGTGTTTTGGTTTTATCTGCTTTGTCCTTTTTGTTTGGAGTAACAGATTCTACCATCCAGTATCGTCCGTTCTCAAAGTCCTCCGGTAATTGAAGCATTCCATTTTCATCTGTTTCTAAGGAACGATACGTCGTACACGTTTTTCCATCCTTTTTCAGAACGATATCGTCCTTGCTCTGTGTGTTGTCATAATCTACTGTATATCCTGTATCATCCGCATATTTTTTCGTAACATCATCATACGGTACTTTGTAGAACAGAAAACCTGCACCAGCAAGTCGGTTTCTTGGAAGATCATCCGTCTTTAAGAAACTTCGTTCAGCAAGATTGAAATGCAGATTCTGCACTTCCAGTTCCATCTTGGAAACATCCTTGAACTCATTCTCATCCTTCGGGAATATTGGTTGTCCATTTGAATCGAAATACTGAATCTCTGGATAAATAACTTCATAATATAGGAAACCATCCCCGTATTCCGAAGAATAATGTGTCTTTCCTATCTCAATTTCTTCCACCTTATATTCCACCGGATTTCTGTCCTGGAATAGTGGAACATTGTCGACTGTGTGTTCCCATCCGTTCTCTTCATTCAGCAGGAATTCCTGTCCTGTAGAAATTCCATTCTGATACAATCTGATTTTCACCTGTTTTTCCATCAGTGCATCATTTGGATTTCCCCATGTCTTTTTGATATGCAGAGTGCCTGTTTTAGCAAAATTTCGGATATTAAGGCTGGTATCTCCTCGCTGAAGCAGAACGGATTTTCCGTTTATCTTACCATCAACTGGTGCTGTAACAGCCTCCTGATTTTTGTCAGCCGCTCTGTCCACCAATTTTGCATCAATGATTTTGAATGTTCCATTGGCAATCTCAACGGTGATCTGTATATCTCCTGTGTCTACATATCCCGTCGGTAAGTTTGTCTCTCGCAACAAATACGTCTCAGTTGCTGTTCGATTTTGTTTATTTTCATCTTGTAATGGAATGTGAAGTTGTGCGATTCCGTATTTATCAGTTGTTATCGCTTCCTCCTCAACACCGTTCTTACTGACAGCAAAATTAATCTTCTCCATTCCCTGTCCGGTAGACTCATCAAATTTATTCAGTGTGAGTATTCCCTCTTTCTGATAACGGTTCTCCAATTCAATAGTAAGAGTTTCACCACCGCGTCCAATTCCACGTCCTGTGAATTTAATTCCGCTTTCTGGATATGCTTCCCATGAATTTACATTATCTCCTTGTTCATGAGAATTGCGAACATTGTACCAACCCGAAAATTTCACATCTGTACTTTTCGGCTTATAATTGTACTCTTTTAATGTATATTTCCAGAATGAGTCTGCCTTAACAGTCCATGTACAACTTGTATGCGTTTCGTCATTCCATGTACCCACAACTTCTATCGGAGCATCCTCTGCTTGCGGAGCTTCTGCATCCGGTTTCTGGCTATCTTCTGAAGGAAGCACAAGTTTCATATGCTCATGAAATGCAGGTGGCTGAGGTTTTCCATCTAAAAGCTTTTCATCCATATCTACCTGGATATAATAATCTTTCTTGACTTCCTCTATTGCTTCCGGCATTCCGACAAAATCTTTCTTTACTGTCAGGTAACCATTTTTTGCTACAATACGTCCGTCAATATGCCACCCATCGGACATTTCACTTTTGAAAGAATACCAATAAATGGTGAAGAATTCGGTATCTAATTTCGATGGCGGAATCTCCCTGTCTCCGATACGAATCATACGTCCACTTTCACGAATTGTCTGGAATACCTCTTCATCGGAAGGAATTCTGTCTATCTTGTAAATATAGTCCTCATCTCCAATGGATCCTTTATCCGACTTTGTTCCTTGCAAAAGTTCTCGTACTCTTTTATCTCCTTCTGCATAATGCTCCCACGTAGTCGGATCTTTATTTCCAAGAACCGCAACATCATGCAATTGACTTGCTTTCACATTACAGTTTGCAACTGCAACCGCACTGGTATAATCATCCGTGTTCACACTTGGTAATGCTACAGAACCATCTTCCGGCATCGCTGACTTACAGATATAAAACTGTACCTGTTTTCGATTTAGGTTACTCACCTTACGCCACGCTGCATAGAGGGTGATTGGCTGTCTTGCATTATTATTTATAAGATCAGAAATAGAATCCCCTGCACCGCATTCCTGCCACTTTCCGTCTTTGTTTCTGTAATCCCAATGATCGAATTCATACTGTTCCAACTCTTTGCTGTCATTATCTTCATGATCATAAACCAGAGGATATGGTGACTTAACGTTATGTTTTCCAGCTTCTAATTCATTCTCATAATCATCTGTATGTCTTGTCTTATTCTCAACCTGAGGGGTCAGCTTAGATTCTTTTGGAAGCTTCTTCATATAACGAGTTGTATTATAGATAACCCTGACTGCCCCAGACTCCAGCGGTTTGTCTGCGATCACCTCATAAGATGAGTTAACATTCGGAATTTCAAATTTTACCTTATCATCTCCGGACGGTTCCGGAAGAACCTCATTTTCTTCCCTGTCATTAGATGTACAACTCCAGACAATCTCCTTGCCATAATACTCACCTTCTAAACTTGCCCTCTTTGGTACTTCCACAGTATATGCTTCCCCATGGCCTACATACTGTCTCTTAATCGCCTCTCTTTTTGTCAGGTTCAGTGGATCCAACACTTCAATCAGATGAAAACTTCCCTCTACACTGAAATGTCTTCCTGCCAGCCCAACTTGAGAAGAAAGTCCTGTCAAGCGGTCAAAATAATTTTCGATTCTGTCAGGATTCAGTGGGTTTGGCTGTGAGAAATAATAGACAGATACATCTTTCCCATTTTTCAGGACAGGAATATACCATGTACCATCGTTGTCCTTATAAGGGTGCTGTACAAACACACGGCTGTCTGTCGCATAACCAAACAGAATTTTCTCTTTCTGATCTGCGCCGGGCTCCAGCTTGCTCGGAGTGAAACCAAACTCACTGTATATTTTAGAAATCGTATCATCTGGTGTAGCTCGTAAATAATAACGACTGGCTCGTCCACTGTTCGCTTTGATTATGTAATGCTGCTCAGCATTAATATTTTTTATCAGCTTATAATGTCCATCGATAAATACATAAAAACTGATATTTGCTTCTTTTGTTGCTGCCGGTTTTTCTGTATTCTCAGGAACAATCACATATGGACGTACTGCATCATCTGGCTGAATAGTAAAGCTCATGGTATGCTCTGCTTCATTTTTACTCCATGTAACCGCTGAAAGAGTACCATCTTCCTTTCTGCATTCCCAGTTTATATCCTGCGTCTGTTCTTCTACACGCGGCTTTGTACTAACTGTTCTTGTAAGTGTTGACTTTCTTGCAACAAAATCCCTTGCCGGAAGATCACGCAAAGCTGTTTGGCTGTAAACCTGTCCATCGTCATCCTGTACTGTCACACTGTAAAAACCGTTATATCTATCATCGTCGTGTTCTAGTAAGGTCTTTGCACTCATTATGTCAATGTTCTGTCCGTCTGGCAGGTAATACACATCCATCGGCTCTCCGGACTTTCCTATATAAATACATTCATGACCTTCTATCGTGTATTTCCCTGCATTATGGATTGTATCGTAATCTCTCTTGGAATAATAAAAACGCTCTTTTGCTCCATTTTGAATAGAACCATCGTAATGAAATTTTTCAAAATGCTTTTTTAACTCATCATTAGAAATATAATAATAAACTGTTCCCGGCTTTGTTGTAGTATCTTTTATAACAGGAATTTCTTCGTTTAGAACATTATATCTCTCATTATTTACAAAAGTATAGAATTTAATATTCAAGGTTGCTGGTGCAAAAGTGTTGCATGCAACCGTATATGGTTGCTCTATCTTCCCAATAGAAAAGGTTAGTTTATCGCCCTGTTTCACCGGAGAAATTGTTTTATTTTCATCCTCACTGGCACAAAGCCAGTCGCTTTCCTTCGTATCTCCTGGATCAACGGAAATTGTGACAGCAGAATCTTTCTTATAGTAACTCACCGTTCGATTTCCATCCGGATTGATCACTGTAACCGAATAGAAACTGTTCTTATTCTGCTTCATCTGGTCTGAATAATTATCCGGAATTTTTTCGCCATCAGATACACCTTTTGGCATATAATAAACGTCTGTTGGTACAGTTGCTTCCTGCTTGTCCAGGTTATAAGATACATATTGCTGTCCTTTATAAGTTACCACTGTCGCCTGTGCTAATGTCTTCTCACCACGGACTGTATATGGAAAATAAGTTCCATTCTGTGTTACTGTTTGATCCATACCAAACTCTTTATAAATCTCGGCCAGGTCACTAACAGAAACATAGGATTTCCCCTGTCGATTCCACTTATATACCTTTTTTAATGATTCTGATGGTAATTTGCGGACTTCGTTATCTACATATACGTAAAACTGAAGATCAAACATGGTCTGATCCGCTCTCTGGATTGCATAAGGTTGACTGATATTTGTGATATTAAAACTTGTCTGATCTTCGGCTTCTCGTACCCCGTCTACCACCTTATCATCGGCCCCGATACATGTCCATTCGATTCGATCTGTTTTCTCCGGCAGCTTCTGATTAAAATCAGATACTGTTTCCGCCACCTTAGTTCCCGTCAAAACATAATGGATACGATCCTGCCCTTCTCCCTTTACCTCTACGGAATAAAACGAGTTGTCCTTTTTTACAGAATCTTTTAAATTTAATGCAACGCCTTTTCCATTTGGAAGGTAGTAAACATCTATCGCTTCCCCTTGTTTATTCTGTCCATAATTGTAAGAAACATATGTCTTTCCGGATTCTGTGTCTGTATAAACTTTTCCGTATTCTATCCCACTTTTTCCTCTGTAGGCAGACACAAACTTCTCATCTGCAACAGGATTCTGCCCATCACTTCCTTTTACAAATCCGAACTCTTCATACACTAAGATCAGATCATCAAGGGAGACTCCGTGATATGTCGTTCTTTTTTCCTTCCATGTTTTAATACCAGTAATGTTATTATGCTGAAGCTTTACTTTTTCTCCATTGATGATGACATAAAAATCAATATCATATCCCTCTGCAACTTCCTGAGTATTCGGAGACGCTTCTCTTGTTTCCTGTTGTTCTGAAGTTGTTTTGTCTTCTGTGGTATTACTTTCTTCCGAAACATTTTCCTCTTCTTGCGATTCTTCTTCCGAAGCACCTTCTTCATTCTGAAGCTCTGCTTCTGTAGTACTTTTCTCTTCTAAAAGCTCTGCCTCTGAAGTGTATCCTTCCTCCTGAATCTCGGATGCTAAAGCTATTGATCCCACGTTGTTTATACATAGAATCACCAGAAGTGTTAAGGCTATCCACCTCAGCCACACTTTTGTCTTTTTCATACTTTTTCCCTCCCATATGATTCGTTTTCGTCTTAACAGACTGATTTTCTTTTGTTATTATTTTTCCTCTAAATTCCTTCACAACTCACCGAACTCAACCTATGAAGGGATTAGTTTGGCTTAAAAAAATATTCTATTTGTTCTATCTCAAATTATAGTCACACCATTTTTCTTATAATGATATTTCATTATACATCTACTTTCGTTTTTATATAATGTGCAAAATTTGAAATCTTTTAACTCTTTCCTTGACAAAAGTGTTCCATTCCATTAGAAAAAGCTTCTTCTATCTCTCCATCCCTCCGACAGATGGATAATGAAACTTTATCTATCCACTAAGATACGTAGAATAAATCAATAAAAAAAGAGCGAATTCCCATTCATTTAATGAGTTTTCGCTCTTTTCCTGTTTCTAAAATGCTTTGTACATCCCTCTTCTTATTCTTTATTTCTTTTCCTGGAAATCACAATCATGATTCCTAACCCCGCACACGCTACACAGATCCAAGTAATAAACGTTGTTTCATCTCCTGTCTTCACCTTATCAATCATATCCCGAATTGGATTCGGTGAAACTGGTTCATTTTTACCCGGTGTCTTTTCTGGAGTATTTCCCGGTTTATTTGGCACAACCGGAGGTTCTTTTTTTGACACCCACTCTGCCTTTGGTTCTGTATCAACATTATATTCAAACCGTCCGCTGATTTCAGATGGAACATCAATCAGAAATGGAGCTGACTCAAACTGTTCTGTTCCACTATCTACAGTTCCAATCTGTGCAAGAAGATAAATACCCTCATCTAAATTTTGAAAACTTGTATAGCCTGCTGTATTTGTCTCCTGTGTAGTTCCAGTAATGTTATTTTTCTTTGCATAGTCAAATAACTTTTTCGCCTGCTTTTCTCTTGCCCCAGCGCTTGTATCTTTTAATGAGATGCCCGCTGATGCAAATTCCTCGTTCCAGACTAACTCTCCGTTTTCTGCAGATTGAATCTGGAATAAAGTAAATGTCGCTCCGGAAAGATCCACCTCTCCCTGGGAATCTGTTCTTCCTTTGTAATGGATCTCGATACTTCCCTTTTTAGTAGCTGCAGAAACCTGTAGTGTTGAAACAGATAAAATACAGCTCATAAGAAAAAGGGTATAGAGGAAAATAATTCTGCTATTTCTTATTCTTTTAATCATTTTCTCTTCCTCCTCTTTTTCTTCTTTGTATTTCTTTTATTATAAATAATCATCGCAATAAGTCCGATTAAAATAACTACAATTGTTATAATCAATACTTTTGCTGTAAAGGACAACTCTGGTTTTATATTCTGATCCGGTACTTCTTTTATCGCCTCTTCATATGGAATACGTTCTCCACGTACCAAGAGACGGTGCGTATTGATTGCATAAGGAGTACATGTAACAAGTGTCGCATAATCCTGCCCCGGCTCGATGGATAACGCATCTGTCTCTTCCGGTAATACAGTTAAGATCTGGTCAATCTGATATGCCAGTGTTTCTCCTAACACCTTAATGTAGAAAATGTCTCCTACTTCCAATTTATCCATATTTGTGAAAAGTGTTTTTGTCGGCAGTCCTCTGTGTCCGGTTAACACTGTATGCGTACTCTCACCGCCCACCGGCAATGAAGTCCCCCAGAAATGTCCGACTCCTGCCTGCAGAACTGTTTCACTTGTTCCATGATAAATCGGAAGTTCTACTTTGATCTTCGGAATACGGATGTATCCCATCATTCCCGATCCATCTACATTTAAAAGACTCTGATACCGCTCATCGATTTCCGTATTTGTCTGTGAAAATGGATCGATCAGATCTATATTTCCGAGCATTTCCTGATTGTAGGCTCTTGCATCTGCCAGCATCTGTTCTTTTTCAGCATTGCTTAGTTTCACACTTTCTGCATCATAGTTTGATACGACCTTTGAACTATTCTTCTCATTTAGATAACTACTAAATGTCGGATATAACAATACGGAGAATGCAACCAAAAGCACGATTAAACGAATGATATCTTTTATTGTAAATTTCTTCTTTTCCTTACTCTTCATTCCATTCTCCCTGTTGTTATACTTGGAATTGCGGCTATCTTCCTGAAAAGATAACCGCAATTCCTGTTATTTTACTTCTTGTGTTTCTAATTCATCTGCCAATTAAGCATTTTTTCTCTTGTCACGGATAAAGCTTACTGCTACACCAAGTACAAGAATTGCAGCGATTACAGCAAATGCGATTGTTCCCATACCACCTGTGGATGGAAGAAGGGAACCTGTGCTGTTTACAACTTTGACAATTTTGCCATCTACTGTTCCGTTTTCTACTGCAAGAGTCCACTCACTCTCATCCTTTGTAGTGCTCTTTGTGATGGTTACTTTAATAGCCTTTGTCAGCTTATTGTAACCCTCTGGAGCCTTTGTCTCTTTCAGATAATATGTTCCTGCTGCAAGACCGTTAATATGTAAGTTGTATCCCTGTCCATCAATTTTACTTTCAACTGTTACCATATCATCTGTAGCATCCGCTGCGTTCTGATCAGCTGCATAAGAATATTTACCATCAGCATCTTTTGTTACTTTAATAGGTTTGCTTTCATCAATGTCACCTGCTGTAGTTGAAGCGTACAAAGTAAAATGCGCATCTGCTAAGATTACTTCTGGATCACTATCTTTTTTAACCTTTAAGATGTCTAACGGATATGTCGGTGTTTTTGCTTCACTTGGTGTTGTAGTTGTTGTTTCACCTGGTTTATTACTGTACTCTAACTGAGCTTTATTCTTTTCTGTTACAACTGCGTTTGCATTTACTTTTGCATAATATGTTACAGTAAATTCTTTTCCTTTGTTTGTCTGGTTAGCTCTTACCCATTCAGACAGATCAAGAGACATTTTTTTCTTGTTTGTTGAATCAAGTGTTGCTGTTGTAGGTGCTGTTCCTCCTACTGTAAGAGTATTATCTGTAAATGCTACTGTTACATTAACTGTTGTAGCGCCTTCTCCAAGAGCTGTTCCATTTTCATCATTTACAAAATCAAGACCTGTTGATAATTCATCGTGGATTTTATATACATACTGATTATATCCTGTTGTATCCGGAATAGAACCTTTTACAGTATATTTTACAACATCACCGATATTTACTGTTGTTTTATCAGCTGTTTTCTCAATGCTTGGTGCTTCTGTTTTTAAGTCTACTGTAGTTGTATCAGCATCTACTGTAACCAAAGAAGACTGAATCTCTTTTCCACCTGTTACATAAACTAAGTAGTAACCTGCATCTAATCCTGTAAAATCATAAGATATTTTGCTCTCTGTGATTTTATTAGAAGTTGTTGTAGCTGATAAATTATCAGTTAAAGCTTTTGCTGTAAAATCATTTGCAAACTTCTGTACTTCAGTACTATTATCAACTCCAAGTTTAGTAACTGCCTCTGCAAACTCTTCATCTTTAGAAGTTTCAGCGATGTTTAATACACTTGCCAGTGTAGCCTTATACTGTGTATTTACAGTATACGCATAGTTCTTGTTCTGGCCTTCTCCTGACTCTGTCACATCAAACAATTTGTACAGATTAATTGTCTGACCATTCAGATTCTGTCCGTCTTTTACATTAACTGTAAGTGTGTTTCCTGTAGTCGCTGCTACTGTTTCTGCAGCAAATGCTGTCACTGCCATCGCCATTGTCATAATCGCTGCTAACAGCACTGCCATGATTTTTTTCATTCGTTTCATAACATTTGTCTCCTTTTCTTTGAGAATTTTTCTTTTTTATAGTTTTCTGCTCTTTTGGTTTCCTTAATTTTTTTATATCTCATAATGAAATATATAAGGAAAAGCAGAATAGCTATCAGGTAAATAAAGTTTCTTCCCTGTCCTCCGGTATCCGGAAGTCCTGGAAAATGTTTGTTGGTTATCGTAAACGTAAATCCATCATCTGATTTTTCTACCGTTGTCGTATAACCATCTATTTCTTTTTCTGTAACGGAATATGTATAATAATGAATTTCTTTATTTTCATCCGTCATATATGCTGGAAGTCCTTTGATGACCTTCTGCCAGGTAGATTTATCACTAGAACCACTTATAGTATAATCCCCATATCCTGAAACAGTTTCTGTCTGTTCTTTTCCTGCTGCATCTGTCCAGGTACGAGATATCGTTACCGTAATGTTATTCGGACGTTTTTTATTATTTAGATCCTTCCAGACTTTATTGATTGTCAGCTTGATCAACTTATCACATGGATCCTGTGACTCGGATGGCTCCGGAGTATCACTTTCTCCTGTGTTCAATGTTGTTTTAGTATCTGCCATCAATACCGCTTTTGCTGATGATTCATATGCTTTAAGCTCTGCTGTCGTAGATGAAGTATTATCTGTCAGCTTTGCATTTTGCAAAGTCTCATAGCTTTTTATCGATTTCATATGACCCAGCGTGTAAATATCCCATCCACTGGAAGTATCTTTTTTATAGCTTAGATTCAGTTTGTCTGAACCCTTTTTGATTTGATCCAGCGACACATCCAGCTTTCTGTAAATACGGTAATTGTTATTCTCGCCTTCCACCTTCTCCTGTGTGTTAGCTTCATATACAGAATCCAACTTACTCTTTCCGCTAAATGGACCGACAAGATCTTTTGTTCCACGAACCACATCACAGTAATACATGTTGTTGTTCTTTAAGAGCCCTTCATCATTGAATCCTACAAAGCCGCCGCTTTGTCCAGCAACATCTGCAGAACCATCTTTGTCGTTTCCAGCTCCACCTGCATAGACATCGTATCCGTAGCTTACACCGTAAACGTTACTGTCTGTAATCTTCGTTCGGTTGGCCTTAATCAGGTTTACACTGATATTGGATTTGGTATCTTTATCCTTCAAGAGGCCATTCTCGTCACATGGAAGACTGATGGATGAATCTCCTATTGTAATGATTGCAAGATCTGTCGATTGCTGATTATCTTTTGACTTCTTTGACAATCCCACAGAAACGTCCAATCCGAGCAGATTTACATGAATCAAGTTTCCTTCGTAAAGAGCCTCCACTTTAATAATTCCAAGATTAATTTTCAGAAGATCTAAAGCCTGAGCTTTATCCAAATATAATGCTTTTACAAGACGATTTATTACTACGAGCAATACATTGACTGCTCCAGAATCCACTTTCAGATCTGCAAGGTAAGCAAAGCTTGTTCGTCCGGCAAATCCTCCAGCTGTTCCTTCAGATGCCACTTGTTTTAATCCAATTTTCTGATTGTTCGCATCACCTGCTGTACACTTCGACATTCTAGCAAGATTCGCATATCCGATAAATCCACCGGCAATCTGCTCATCTCCACCAGTGCTTTGTACTGTGTAACCATCATCGGTTCCTGTAACTGTACAGTCATCAATGTGAGAACCAAAGATATCCAGAACTCCAAGTGCTCCACCGAGCAACTGTCCTTTATTATCTCCAAGAACATCGATCTTATCTGCCTTAACCACTCCGCTCTTTCCAGAATAGCCTACAAATCCTCCGACACTATTTAAACCTCTTACATTACTTAAGTTCGTTACTTTACTGTTTTTCACAGAACCATTTAACAGTGAACCACCAAAACCTCCGGCCGTTCCGCTATATGTAACTTCATTGTTCTGTCCGGATTGTATCGCTGTATTTGCGCTGACACTTAAACCGGCATCCTTACTTCCGTTTACAGTTCCGTAATATACGTAACTTCTAAACGCATCCAACACATCGGTTCTACCAAGCTGCAAAAGTTTATCCAAAAGAGATGTTTCACCTCCTGCACTGATATTGGCAACTCCGGCTACATCTGCGATTCCGAAGCATCCTCCGGCATATTCGCCTGCGATTACGGAACGGATATTCTGAGCAGAAATTCCTGCGTCTTCCTTATTCTTCTCTCCAAGTACTGTTCCTTCCAGCATTCCGGCAAAACCTCCGGCGGCCTTTGCATAGGATGTATTGGCTTCTCCGTTTGAATACGCTCCGTTTATGATGATTCCCCAGTTATCCCAGGATTCCACATCTGCATAACGGATAGTTGCGATTGTAGCATTTAATACTTTTATTAAATCTGCTGGTTTACTTAGCAGTTTATTCAGAAGCTGACTAAGTAATCCTTCTCCTGCAGTAGGATTCAGAGTTGCCACACTTCCTGGTCTTGAGCTTCCGACAAATCCACCGACATAGCTTCTTCCATCAACTCGTCTTAGCTTTGTAACCTTACAGCGTGCACCTTTTTCATCCCCAATCTGTCCACCAATCAGTTTTCCTACATAACCTCCGGCATAACCGCAAGCCTCATTTTTAGAAGTACCATTTGACTGAACTCTAAGTCCACTCTGATAACCATCCACAGAAGACTGCTTGATTACTGGAACAAATACATTAAGAACCTTGATCATTTGTCCTAATTGCAGATCAAGGCCAAGTATATTAACACCTCCAAGATCAGCAGCTCCACCATTTACCATTTCTCCGGCAAAACCTCCGGCACATCGAAGCCCTTTAATCGTCTTCGCCTGATAAGCCTGTCCATTTGTAATGGTTCCGGTCTGCATTGAACCAACATAGCCACCGGCTGCTCCGCCATTTGCCAGTTTTATCTCATCCCGGTAATTTTCTCTTCCTGCGACAACATTGTATCCGTAAGCATACTTTTCAATGATTGCATCCAATTCATCCTGATTAGTTACTGTTCCATGCTCAGCAAGATCACTTCCGTAACCACCTTTTTTTCCTACAAACTCTACCCATTTGTTCCAGGTTGCATAATCCATCAAGGCAAGTGGTCCGTAAACTGCCGTATTTTCTTCTGTCGGATAGACAACGCTGAGTGCTCCAAGGATGTTATCTACTTTTACCAGTCCCAATAATAAGGACAGGTTTCCAGTCTCTGCTGTATCGGCTGACTCCATAAGTCCTGTGAAGCCACCTGCAATTTCTTCTCCGTATACTGATCGGATTCGAACTGCTTTGCAGATACTTGTTGGTTCGTTATATTCTTTACCTTTCCAATTCTTTGTATTGTTTCCCCAGATGTGGCCGCCTTCATTATGTCCTGCATAACCTCCGGCCATACCTCGTTGTACCTGCTTTGTGGAGGCCGCATCTGAACGAACTGCACCACCACAAGGAATACATGTTGTGGAACTGTTTCTGATCGTTGGTACAAAATCCTCAGCAACAGATGCTAATGCACTTTCTACATCCACAAGTCCTTTTAAAATACTTGCGTCTCCAAGAACATTTGCAACATTTCCTGGCTGTAAGTCTCCCACATAACCACCGGCTGTAATCTGTCCGATGATATAGGAGAAGTTATTTGCGTTGGAATCCTGAATGTGCCCACCAGAAATCTTTCCGGCAAATCCTCCTGCATCTCCAAGAACATCATTTTCTGACGCATCGGATGCAGTATTTTTCCAAGAAGCTTTTACTGCAAATCCTCCAACATTTCCTGTAACATTGGAATGCTCAATTGTAGAAACGACCACATTCAATGCATCCAGCACATTCTTAATTCCTATCGATGCACCAAGAATACTTAAACCTTGTCCAATGGAAGCTGCGGAACCGATATCCATATAGCCGATATAGCCACCAGCATATCTTGCACCGGTTACTGCATACTTGCTTTGCTCATCATTAAAATAGTTTGAGCCATCTGTGTCTTCCAAACCTTTCTCAGGTTCTGTTACACTTGTATGTTTCAGACTCGTAACATCACAGTAACTTACCTGAACACCGCTTCCATATCCGATAAATCCTCCGGCACTTCCTGAATGGCTGTCCTCTGATTTTGTCTTGTTGGCCGTAACGGTAAATCCGTTGTCTGACTTAATTCCTGCATACTGTACTTCTGGTATATAGACATTAATCAGATCCAGTAATCCTCCTACGTTAATATCTAATCCTTTTATACCTCCAAGAATGCTGATTCCTTTTCCGGCGCCTGCTAATGCTCCGGAGTAAACATTTCCTCCGAATCCTCCGGCATAAGACTGTCCATTAACATACGCTAGATTAAATACGGAATAGTAATTACCTTCACCGGCGTCCTGATTGTTTACTTTTCCACTTTGGAAGTTTCCAGCAAATCCTCCTGCTGTGTCCGCAGAAACACCTCCAGCTTCATTAACATATGTAACCGTACACTTTGTATAAGAAGGAATCAGATATTTTACTGCAGTCAACAATCCATTGATGCTCAACACACCTGCATTATCTCTCAATGCGTCTAAGCTTTCATCTGATGCAACATCTGCAAGTCCGCCTGTCTGCGAAGAACCAACAAACCCTCCAGCAAAACCATCTGTGTCATTTGCTGACACTTCTTTCAGATTTATCACATCCGACTGATTGATTTCACAGCTGTGACTCTTTCCAATGAAACCACCAGCTACATAATCTGTAGTTCCACCGTCTGAATTAGTTCCTGTTGCTACTACAGTTAAACCATCTATCGTATTATCTGTACGTTTCGTCGAACAACCAATCACATGAGCATCTGTTATCTTGACACGGATACCCTCCACTGCCTTTAACAAATTATTTACTTTCAGTAAATTATTTAGACCTAAAAGATTAAGTGTGAGTCCACCTGTTCCTGCTAGATCTCCCGGACCTGCACAACCAACAAAACCACCGACTCGATTTTTCGCCGTGACTGATTCCACTGGATTCAAAGTCACCGTATCTATATCACCACCAACGGCTTCTCCAATTGCTCCACCTGCATAATTTCCGCCGGCTTCCACTGTATATCCAGTATCCTTACTATTTACGGCTACGTGGCGTACAGTAAATCCAAGATAGTTACCAATACCAAGTGTACCATTCAAAAGTCCAGTAACACTCGCTGAAGTTACACTTCCGGCAACTCCACCTGCTCGGTTTTCTCCTGCCTTTACCATTTGTAATCCAGTAATCACATTATCTCTTTGTGCCACGCTTTGTGTTTCTAATGCCTTGTATTTCCAATAGGAAAGCTTTTTTAGATAGTCAGCACTGGATTCTGCAAGATAAACCCCATCACCACCACCTAAAATACCACCGGCATAACTTTTTCCAGCTTCTATTGAGATTGCTGAGCAATTCATATTACATCCAAGGATTGCGGATGGTGCGATACCGGTAAGGGAAAGCAGCATTCCTGCTTTTTCTGGATCACTGGACAAAAGACCCGTAAGCAGTTTTCCTACTGTCTTTAAGAGACTTGGATCAGATACTTCATCTTTTCCAAGATTTGTAACCCAACCAACGGTTGCTGTTCCAGCAACTCCACCTGCATAGCTGCCTGTTGCTTTAACCGAAACACTTCCACTTGCAGCACCGCAATTGATCGCATAACTGTTTGTCAGCGCACCTGTAATGCCGCCTTGATAATTCTCACCTACGACAGTAATATTACAGTTTGTAAGGTTACATCCCATAAGCAGACTTTGCGGCTGCATTACACGAATTAATTCAATACCTACATCTGTTAAAGTTCCTTTGATATCGGCATCTCTGCCAATTCCGGAAAAGCCTCCGCCATATTCCTTGGTATTGACCGTGTAAGTACTGTTTTTTACCGAGCAGTCGAATACTTTGGTTCCAACCAATTGTCCGGCAAAGCCTCCGGCAAAATTCTTATCTGTTTTTCCGATCGTTCCAGTCAGACCGTCTATATGACAGTTTTGGATGGTGACATTTTTATATCCCGTTGGAATTAAACTACTAACATCTAGCGCATTTTTCAAAAGAATCGTGATTAAATCACCAAGCCCAAGTCCCGGAATTGCATTTAATAATGAAGTTAATACATTTACCGTTAACCCCAACGTTTTAGATAATCCGTCATACTGCGTCACACCTTCGGCATATCCTATAAATCCGCCTGTCCATCCATTGATGTTTGAAACAGAAATGTTTCCTGTTACATCGCAGTTCTCAACAACGACATCACCAACTAATCTTCCCGCAAAAGCTCCTGTCGCATAGATGGTTGGATCCGATGCTCTAGCATTTAAAAGTTCTGATAAAACATCTCTCAATTTCAGTTTTACATTTCCCATGGTTAAAAGGCCCAGAAGTAGATCTAATGTTCCTCCTACCAGCCATCCAAGTCCGGATGTCAACCCACTAAGCAGCGTCTGTGTGTTTTTATGTTTATTCGTATTGTTTTTAACATCTACATTTTTTAATTCGATATTGGATACTTTTACCGTTCCTGCACTGATACCAACATTATTAACGTTAATTTCATTTGTTATGGTTCCAAAAAAACCAACACCTACATATTTGGTGCTATCCATCTCGCTTGTCTGATTAACTTTAATATTGGAGATCTGCGGACGATTCACCTTATCTGAAATCTCAGTAGCTTTGCTGTAATCTGTAATGCTTGGATCATTATTCCATAATGTGGACTGTCCATCTGCTTTTGCACCAATCATAGTTCCTGAAAACATCAGTGGTGTCCAATTTGCACTGCTTACATCAATATCTCTAAAAATAATATAATTTGCGTTCGCTGTATATTTCTGTCCTGTTGCTTTATCTATATCTAAATCAGGATCAATTTTACCTGTATTTTGATTTACACCACATCTACCTCTAGTGTGTATTCCTTCAGCGCTAAGCTTACTATCTTTCTCTAAAATTGTGCCAAATGTGAAATCTTGTTTCCCATTTTGATTCTTTTTTAAATCTGCATCCCCTCCATAAAGCATGATAGAGTTGCCTTTTCCATCTGTATCTATTTTCCAAGACACACCCTTATAAACTGCTTGATAGACTGCACCATAAACGGTTTTTCCACTGCCAATTGCACGTAATTGATCTTCATTTCCAATTAAGATATATGTTTTATCACCAATTGTTTTTACAACCTGCCCCTTAAAGTCACGTCCTTCAGTATCTGTTGTATCAGGATCTATGCTCAATTGATCCGCAACTAATTCAGGCTTATCTGAACTGAAGTTCTTTGAAATGACATAATTATGATCTTTACTGTAAGTTAAATAATCCTGATCTTCACCATCCGGATAAATCATCTGCCCCATACCAAACTGTGGTGCATCATAATCTAATGACATAACAGGTTCCGTCTCAGATTCTTCCTGCGCAAGCACCATTAACTGATATGGATTGTAAATGTAGATGGTGTCTGTATCCTTGTCGTACAGAGTTGGAGTTTCATTTTCTTCTATCTGTGTCCCTGTAATTGTTCCGGTAAAGGAATCCGGCACTGTCCAGATCTGTTCAGAATTCATCTGGATATCATTCATCAAAATGTATTGGGCATCTGCACCGTATTTCAGTTCTGTGCCTTCACTCTTTACTACATCTCCAGAACCAATCTTTCCGTCCTTATCACCCGTGTAAACATAAGCATCTGAACCAATCTGTTTTAACTGTTCATAATTATAAATGCAGATTTTACTATCCTTATAATAAGCATCTATATTATCTGTTGATTCTGCTTTAACATCCTCGCCGGAAGTTTCCGCTTCGTCATTCTTTGAATCTTCTCCTGTTTTCTCGGAAACCGAGGGGGCAGATTCCGTGGTGCCACTTGTTTCATTTGAATCTAAAGAGTCATTTATAACTTTTTCTTCACCACTGCCCGCATTAGCATCGCTAGGAGCTGTCACTTGATTCGTATTGCCGGCCGATGGATTCAAATTTTCTGCATCCGCGATATTCACCTGTGAAAATAAAATAGCTATACATAGTATTACCGAAATAATTCTATTCGCCAGCCTTCTGTTTTTCTTCATATCTGGTCCTCTACTCTTTTATCTTTTACATTTATTTTTCAACTAAACCTTTCAAGGTTTTAGTTTGTTTTAAAAAAATATCCGCTGTTTATACCTTCAATATTTTTTCCAAACATCTTTCTCACTAGTTTCATCATTATACATTTTTTAAATAATTAATATAATGTGCAGCCAAAGAAATTTTTTTCTGTTTTTTTTGTTCAAAGTGTACCAGTTATGAGCAATATATAAAAAAGCGAACCACACAAAGCCATGTGATTCGCTTTTTTTTACAATTGCTCCAGTATTTTTAATATTATAATTCCATTCCGAACAGCTAACATTTCTGCTACATTATCAAAGTTCATTCCTGTCAACTTTACTATTTTTTGCAACCGATACGAAACCGTTCGAGAATGTACATTCATTAACTCAGACGTTTTCCGAATGCTTTGTTTTTGATTCAGATAACATTCCAGTGTATTTATCAGTTCTCCATTTTTCTGAAGATCATATTGACAAATCTCATTTACTGTATCAGGTATATACATTCTCAACTGTTTTTCATCCTTAATGTCCGTAAAGATATGAAAAAAACCTAATTTTGAACAGTCTACCACTGATTTATGTGCATCTCCAACTAATTCTCTAATAACATCAATGTATTCAATCGCCATTTTAGAATCTTCAAAAGAATCTTTTAAATTATGATAACCCTTAACACTCTTTCCTATACCGATCAGTAATTCAAATCGTGCTTTTCTTTCAATTAGTTGATCTTGCATTTCTTTTTGGAATTTTTCAAGTTTCACCCGAAACTCCAGTTTCTCTTCCTTCTTGTTTTCCTTGTGAATATATATGACTCGATTCGTGTTGCAGTAAATATACTCTTTCGGTACAACATTTAAAATTGTTTTTTCTACAATCTCAGTTTCTCTTCTTTGATCGGCACTAAAATTACCTTTGCAAATCTCTGGTTTCAAATAAAACGTGATCACCTGATAATTGTCCGTTGCATTAAGCTTAAGCAGATTTGCAACCTCATCTTCTTCTGCTTCAGACAACGAACCATTTAACATTCGATATTCCAAATCTCTATGATATTTTCTTTCAATATTTTTTGCTGTCACAACTTGAGTTAAAATATATAGCAACTTGATAATCACGTCCTCTAATGTTATAAAATCTAGTTCTATTAATGGTTCGTTCACTTCGGAGATCACCAAATAAAACTTACACTGATCAAGAATATTGATTTTTTTAATATATTCAATATTTTCTCTTTTTTGCCTGATATATTCATATTGTGTAAAAATGTTTGGAACGAATTTTTCATTATCCTCTGCAATGATTAATTCACTTTTTTCTGATGCACTTGGATATATGCTGTGATAATCTTCATCATACAAAGCGATAGAATTTCCAAGTATCTTCTCAACCCTGTCAAACATTTTCTCTAACAATGCACCATGATCTGTTTTCTCGGAAAAGAGACGGTTAAGCTCATCACGCGTCATTTTAGAATAGACAGCTTTCGCAATTTCTATATTAAATATCTGTGGCAACAAATACCTAATAATCGACCAGTAACTGCTATCCTGCGGAATTTCTAAAACTGGAATACTGTGTTCATCACAAAAATGTACTAGGATTTCAAACAGTTTATTCAGGTGCGGTGTATTTTGCCTTCTTTTCACAACAAATCCACTTACCTGCTTTTTATTTAATTCTTCCAAGTGACTTAATACTATACGCTCATTAAGCTGGTTTTCGTAAACAACCAAAGAAGTAAGAAGGAGTTCTCCTCCCCCCAGAAATTTTTCCATATTTGGAGCTGCGAGAATTTGTACTCCTCTTATTACTCTATGTATTCCGGAATTATCACTAATCAATTGCATCTTTGGGAATTTGTTTGACTCTATAAATTCTTTTATCGTGTAGTTCATTAGTGGTTTATACCTCCATGCTTCACAGTATTTTATTATTGATAGATTTTACCATATCTTTCTAAAATTTTTCAAATAGTTCCTGTTTTTTTAATGTTATTTTTATGTTAAAAAACCACTACAC
>ERZ1026903.277-NODE-277-length-25808-cov-112.771405_pt1 | contig 25808 bp, 29 predicted proteins | sample MGYA00380180_ERZ1026903 | MGnify/ENA primary metagenome ERZ1026903 (study PRJEB33269, sample SAMEA4719816) | human gut metagenome | biome: human-associated habitat; feature: organic feature; material: feces | place: Cameroon | collected 2013-10 ... | reverse complement strand
AGATTCCGGATGATGGATTCTCTGATAGGGTGATGCAGGCATTGCCGGGTCTTGATCCGGAAAAGACCGTGCTGACTCTTGATCAGGATCAGGCTTTGGCTAAGCGTCTTCGATTGGAACATCTGTGGACGGCAGTCTGTGTGGCTGTCGGCGTAGTGGCTGCTGTGGTTTGCCAGGGATGGGAGCAGATACAGGGCTGGCTCTTCTCTATGAAGATAGATTTCCTCCTTACCGGTTCCCGTGCCCTTACCCATGTGCTTGATACAATCATGCAGACGCAGAATCTCCTGATGATGCTCGCTGGCATTTTCGTTCTCATCATGGTTTGGGGATATAATGAGCTGGCGGATGCCAGATGATAGGAATATAGGTATAAAACATATCCGATAACTCTTTTGCTAAACAATATGTGTTAAATTTGGGGAGTGGCATACAGAAAATGATAAAATCTGACACGTAATCCAACTATTTTTCGTACTTTTGCAAAAAGTTATATCTATACGATTAAGATTATGCACAACAAGAACCTATCGACTTGGCTTCCACAACCATCATGTATGGTTGTTGCTGAGGACATAAAGTAGAACAGGATTTATGAAACCGGATGGTACGAGTTCTTTTTCTACAGCCGACGAGAAACTTGTTTCTCTAGAGGGCAACCACGTTACAGAGCCAGACGTAAAGACTGGTTCTGCGATAAAGAAGTATCGTCACTCGGATGGAACAACCTGGTCTTACATCTTCGTTCACAACAGTAAAGTGAAGAAGTTGGAAATGCTGTTGGAGGAGGACGGAAGAACCTATTTCGTGCATAAGACAGTCCGCTATTTCAGAAAACAAGGCAAACATAAGGTACGGCATCAGGAAGTGCCGACCGTCAGCGGTCTGGTCTTCTTCCAGGGTTATCCTAAAGAGATACAAGCCTATCTCGACCAGTACTTTCCAAACGTTCGCCTATGCAAAAATTGTAGCACAGGCAAGGTGGCAGAGATCCCCGATGCGCAGATGCAACCCTTCATGCGTGTCGCAGAGACATCACCTGATCGCATCCGTTTCCTGCTCCATCCTTACCATTATTATGCTCGCAACCGCATCCTCCTCCGTATCACCACAGGTGAGTTGGCAGGACTGGAAGGTTACATCATCCGTATCGACCGTGACCGCCGCCTGGTGATGGATGTCGGTGGACTGAGCGTAGCCATCAGCGGTGTTCATGCCGAACATTTTGAGGAAGTGGAGCCAGACAAGACACGACTAGCCAACGAGGAAATCTTCTACCAGCGCAACCTGCAGGAACGGCAAGTGCTGATAGACCGCTATTTCCATCCAGTGAAAGACGACAAGGAAGTGGCGTTGCAGGCAGAAAACATCGACTATCTGAGAAAGTACGCCTTGGATGAGTTGTCAAACACCCGAATCACCCACAATGACGCATGGAACATCTATTCCTTCATCATAGAGGAGATAGGTTACTATTATTCCCCATTCGTAGAACAGTTCAAGGAACATCTCAACCCCATCATGCGTGAAGGGAGCAAGGTACTCCAGGAAATGGAACAGATCATCTCAAGTCCTCATATCACACCAAACAACAAGCCGAGATATGAGAGTGATTATCAAAGACTCCTTTCGCAATATGAATATCTGTTCTAATCGAAAAAACACCCCAAAAATTTGGTAGTTTCACCGAAAACCCTTATATTTGCAGGCGTAATTGAAATAAAAATAAAGAATTATGGGAAAGATCATTGATAAGACGATAACAAAGATAGTTACAGAAGAGGGTATCTCTCTCTTTCGCCGTGTAACTAAGGTTTTGATGCCAAATGGCAAGTATCGTTATCCTGTAGATTATTTCGATGCAACTCCCGGAGTTGTTAAGGTTTCGAAAGAAGAAATGGATAAGGTAGCAATACCTGTTTATAAAAAGTTAATCTAATGGAAATCCCATCATGCCTATATCGTAAGAGTTGAATGTTATAAGAAACACGCTTATTGTGTGAAGTTCTTCGATAAGGCAAACATCAACAGTAAAAATAAGTTTAGTCTTCGTTCCAATACTTTCGAGGCGAGAACGATACTCTATACGATGTTTCATATAATGTTAGATGTATTGAAGCGAGATGAAAAAGCTTCTTTCTTTTTTATTGGAGCGGAAGACGAAAAAGATCAGGATGGAATGGTATCCCGTCGTTTCCGTCTTTATCGTCGTTTCGTGCTTTCAACGGTTTCTGATGACAAGTTCGAACATTTTAGAAGAAATGATTTATCACTTTATATTCTAGTAAATAAGGAATATGTATCAGATACATCCTCTTATGCTGATGAACTAGCAAATATTGTGCAACAATATTTGTAAGATAGTATTCCTCATTCGAGTGGCGACAAGTGCAGAGCGATACTGCAATGAGGAACAATAATGTAAAATTATGGCTTCAGAAAAGATGAAATACATTCTTCGTAGGGCTGAGCAGTCAGCCTTACGAACCGATATAGAGTTATCTCCTTTGAAAAGAGAGATAGAATCAATCTTCGATCCTCGTAATATAGACATGAATTGTAATATGATATCTAGTCTCCTCTGTTCATACGAGAAAATGATTAAGGAAGATATGTCGAAAGGCCACCATCGTAAAGCCTTCGAGACATTCTTGGAAATCTTAGAATCCCTTTCTTATCACTTCGTGAAAGATGAGCACTTCTGTTATTTCGATGACATGTATTGTCCCGACTATATCTGCTCTGACATTTTGAAGTCCATCATTGCAGAAATCAAGTCAGGCATAGTTGCTATCGAAGATGTAGCTTACTTCGATGCTGGCATGTCAAAGATAGCCCAGATGGAGTCCTACGAAGATTACGGCAGCCCCTTCTGTGTGATGGATTGGGAAAGATATAAAGGATAATAAGGTAGGTAGTCCTTCAGTCTAAAAAGATGTTATACTAAAATAATAAAAGAACATGAATACATCAAAAGAAATACTTGAGTCTATAGAGTTGAGTAATTTGCTTAATAAAATTGAATTGCAAATTAAAAACATAGAAATTGGCGATACTCATACGGAGATTAGTAATCTGATGAATTTCCCTTATAAATCCAATATTTCCAATTCTAACTTGCGGGAAGAGGCAATGAAAGAACTTCATGAAATGCTTTATAATGCTTTTGTCTTGATTTGCAGAATCTCACTTGCGACTAGCGATGAAAATTTGCTTTCTGTCGTGGATAAGTCATGTTCACGAATAATTGCTTTATTATCATCAAGTCAATTAAAAATACAGAAGGTGCCTAAAGTAAAACCTTTGGCTGATTTGTATAATAAGGCTATGCTGTACTTGCAACAAAATAGTAAAGGTAGTATGTCCTCTAATATTGAGAATCTTTCTACTGCACTTTTTATAGAAATTCTATAAGGATTTTCTCAAAGAGAAAATCTAAGTTTCGATGTTGAATAAAACGAAGAGTTGGATAATTAGCATAGTATCCATCACCCAATAAACGATACAAAACTATGACTTCTGAACAACTTAAGCATTTGGATTATATTCAGTCAACAATCAATCGAATGGCTGATAATTCCTTTAAAGTCAAAGGATGGATGGTAACATTAATCTCGGCTTTGATGGCTTTGTATGTAAATACAGAAAAAATAAGTTTCTTGCTTGTGGCATTTATTCCGATGTTTGTTTTCTGGTTTCTTGATGCTTACTATCTTCAGCAGGAGCGAAAGTTTAGAGGATTATATGATGATGCCGTTGCTGGCAATGTACATTGCTTTTCAATGACAACTTCACAGTATGACACATCTAAGTATTCCTTTACCAGTTCTTTCTGGTCAAAAACAATATTTCCTTTATATGGAACTATGGTATTGTTGAACTTCATATTGTTATTGATATTGTTGTTTAAAGAATATTATTGTTGCTGTAATTAATGGTGAAATGAGCAATCCAAAAGAAAATCATATGTTCGTTAGTCACTATCATGAGGATGAAGAACATATAAAAGGAATGAAAGAGCTTTTAGGTGATTCATATAAGTTCAAGAATAGTTCGGTAACATCGGACAAGTTTAATAGAGCCAATAATCCTGATTATATCAAATCGTTGCTTCGCTCTCGAATATCTTGGGCAAAGACTGTAGTGTGTTTGATAGGTCCAAAAACTCATGATAGTGAGTGGGTAGATTATGAAGTAAGAAATGCCGCAAAGCAAGGTAAGCGAATAGTTGGAGTATTTGTAAGAGGCGCAAAAGATTCTGATGTTCCTCCTGCATTGGATGAGCTGGCTGATGCTATAGTTGGATGGAACAAAGATAGTATCATTGGTGCTATAAATGGAGCCTCTACATTTAGTAAGGCCGATGGAAGTCCAAGAGAATATAGAGGAGGAAGTCGTACTAATTGTTAATATCATTATTATGGCAAAAGGATATAGTTATGTTGTTGCTCGCGATTTTGGCTTTGCACCTAATCCTTTTAATGGATTCTTGACATTAGCTACTTGTAAGCCGAAAATTCGAAAATGGGCTCAAGTTGGTGATTTTATTATAGGTAATGCTAATAAACAACTCAATAATAAGCTTATCTATATGATGAAAGTCACTAAGAAAATAACATTTGACGAATACTGGCAAGGGGCAGAGTATCTATGTAAACGACCAGTTATGAATGGCTCTGTTAAAACTATGTACGGTGATAATATTTATCATCATGATGAAAGTGGTGCATGGATTCAGGAAGATTCACATCATAGCCTTCCTAAAGGCAAGCTTAACATATACAATTTAAATAGAGATACCGGAGAGACTGATGCAGTTCTCATATCTACAGAGTTTTTCTATTTTGGTAGGAATATGGTAGATGTTCCTTTGAGGTTTCGTCGAAGCTTGCATCGATATATCGGTCAAAAGAAGGTTTCTTATGAAGACTGTATGGCACTATGGAAATATTTAGAGGATAATTATCCCAAGAACGAATTGATAGCTCTTCCTCGACAATTCAATACATTTAAGCGATATGACGGAAAAAGCTAGTCCTGTTATCCCTAACGATGAAGTCTTTCGCTATTACTTCTATTTCATTCAAGAACGAATGAATATCTTTTGGCGAAGATGTGAGGGGAGGCGGGTTCTGACAAAAGATCCAATCCTTCGGGAATACAAATTCACCAATGTGTATCGGGCTTGTGACAGGGTGAGCCAATATCTTCTTCACCATATTATATATAATAATGTGGAAAGATATAGCCCGGAAGATATGCTTCTTCGCATACTTGTCTTCAAGATCTTCAACAAGATTGAGACCTGGGAGTATCTTGAACAAACTTATGGTGAGATAACCATACAGCACTTTGATGTCAAGAGAATAAGTGCTTTGTTGAGTGAAAGGCAGAGATATGCACCGATATTCAATAATGCCTATATGATGACAGGCTCCCATAAGCGTTATGACTATCTGCCAACGAAGCATGAGAAATGGCTGACGATGGTGAAGGAAGAGGTTATCGGAGAAGGTATCATAGATAAAGTATTGAAAGCACATTCTCTTGAAGAGATTTATCTGCTGCTGAGGGGATGTTCTTTCTTGGGAGACTTCCTGGCTTATCAATATACGATAGACTTCAACTATTCTCCATATATCAATTTTGATGAAAACACTTTTGTTGTAGCAGGAATCGGAGCTATACGTGGTATCGAGAAGTGCTTTATATCCCATGGACATAGTTACGAAGATGCCATTAGATATACAAAAGAGCATTTCACGGAATTGCAAAAGAAATATGGTTATATAGAGTTCAGACCCTTGAAAGGTCATGAACCGACACTCTTGGATTTGCAGAATTGCTTTTGCGAAACCGATAAGTTTTTAAGGGCTAAGATGCCCAGCCTCTTAGTAGGCAATAAGAGAATTAAGCAGAAATATAAATCGCAAGGCGATTCTATATATTATATGTTTCCACCTAAATGGCACGTGAATTCCTTTCATGAACATTTACAGGTGAGTGAACCCACATTATTCTAAAAAATCAACTATGTTGAGTGAAATATCTATTGAGATCTTACAAAGATGCCCTAATCGTTGCATCTATTGCTCTTCTCATTCCAATCCGCAGGCTACACATCTCATTCCTTTTGAAATCATCAAGAACATAATAGATGATGCCAAGAGTCTCGGTTGTAAGACTGTTTGTCTTTCTGGTGGAGAACCATTCCTTCATCCGCAAATATTGGATATTATCAGCTATATAGCTAAACAGCAGTTAACTTGCTATGTTTATACCAGCGGCATATATATGAAAGATGAAGTTTACTCTTCATTGCCAAATGAATATATTGAAGCAATAAGAGGTATGGTAGATAAGGTTATCTTCAATGTGGAAGCAGATTCATCAGCCCTGTATGACCAGATTATGGGAACGGATGTCGGTGGATTTGATATGATGAAGAAATCGATTAATGATTGTGTGTCGAGTGGCTTGGTTGTTGAAACACATGTTGTTCCGATGCAAGTCAACTTTAAGCATTTGAAGTCTATATTCGAGATGTGCTATCAGTTGGGAGTTTCTAAGGTTAGTATTTTGCGCTTGGTATTGCAAGGAAGAGCTTTGGAAAATTTGTCACTAGTAAAATTGTCAGGTAAAGACAATCGGGAAGTAACAAAACTGATTAAGGCTTTGAACGAATCATATAAAGGAAAAGTAAGAATAGGTTTGCCTTATTCTGACAGTAACTGTCGTATCTATTGCAAGGCAGCGTCCGATAAGATAAATGTTCGGTATGATGGTAATGTATATCCTTGTGAAGTATTCAAGGATGATCTTTTGAATGCCAAACTTGGTTGTGAACCAGATAATGTATGGAAAGATAGTTTCTATGATTTATATCAAAATTCTCCTTATTTGAATGTGGTGAGAAAAAGTATTGAAGTATTTAAAAAGGAAGATGGCGATGAAACATGTTATGGACAATTTAAAATGAAGTGATTATGCAAAGTGATGATAAACGATATTTAGGACAGATGTTAGCAACGCTTGATACTTATCGTACAAGTGTGAGTATGCCAACATGTGCAAATCCTATAGACGATGAAGTTTTCAAGTTGTTAGCAGATATCGAAGGTAAATTAACGGAAGATGCATTTGATATTTTTCGATTTAAGAAACCTCTACTTCAATTGTGGAAGAAGTTGATTGAAAAGTCTATAGTTTGCTTACGTTATTTTGATACTAGGGAGCCTTTTGGAAAACCTGATGTTAAAAAAGCCCCTTATGCATATGGTGTTCAGAATCTTTATGAGTATTTTGAAAAATATAATGAGTTTGAGAATTTGTTATATGGTGGAAGTGAATATTATAGAGACCACGTAATACATGTGATTCGTGTTTGGATAATAGGTACAGATATCCTTCTTCGGGACAAAGCGAAATTTATTCGTGCAATAGAGATAGTAAGGGGCTTTAAATTTTCTGATTTAGAGAAACTATCTATATGGACTATTATAGCAATGTCTCACGATTTGGGATATCCTCTAGAAAAGTCCATGAAAATAATGGATAAGACAAAGGATATGATGAAGTGTTTTATCCAGAATCCTATTTTGTCTATGGATTTCTCATTTAGTGGGGTTCAGAACTTGATGAATGATTTTGTTATTCGTTTCATGAGTTCAAAAATGTGGAGAGTAAGAGATCGTGGTACAATCGCTATAGAATCAGAACCTGGCGCAGATGAAAAAGATAAAGAATATTTTGTCGCTCGATTACAGCCAAAATTCTATTTTAAATTCCAAAAATCTTTGGAGCAGAATAATCATGGAATATTAAGTTCTCTTTTGATTTATAAGATGTTGCTATATTTCTTGGAGTCTGATTATAGCACAAATGAAGATTATGTTTTCGATGAGGAAGATACTCGCCAATTTTATATGCGTCGAGAGATATTAAGATCTATATCTTCTCATACATGCCAAGACATTTATCAGTTACATCTGTATAGTTTCTCTTTGCTTCTGATAATAGCTGACGATGCTCAAGAATGGGGAAGAAAACAAATATCAGAGTTATATGTTCAGAAAGATACGGGTTATGAGTTTAAGGGTATAGACATTGTGGATGCAGAGTCTAGTGAAGGAAATACATGTATTATGACTGAGCAGTATACAATCAGTAACAGGAAACAGTTTAAACATATATTAGCGCAATTTCGTCGAATATCTCTAGGTTATAATGCTTGGTTTAGGGATGGACAAGATACTGATAAGCGAGATTTCAATTTTATAAAAATAACGAAGGTTGTTGTTAAAATGGGAGGCTCTGATAAAGATGTGGAGCTCTCATTACATATTAATAAACGTGAGGCTTCATATTTTGATATAAAATTCGATACGGCTCGTTGTAAAGAATGTGGATTGGAGGAAATTGTTTCGCAGTTGTTTGGAGAACCAAAAGATGCAAAGAGCGGCTCGTATATTTATAATGTTGTCGATGTGGAGCAATTTGTAGAAGAATGCAAAGAGAAGAAAGATAATTAGTCTTGCCTATGGATTCAGCTAAGCGTGCATGCCTTGCCTTTATAATAGGTAGGGCTGTAAATCAAGACTATCGATCTGTTTATGATTTTGGAGCTGGTAGGCTTTGTATGTTTACAAGTTCAGGTAGCGTTGATAATATTTATGTGTTTGATGCCCAACGTAACAGTGTAGTCACAGGCTCTTTGTCAAACTTGTACGATATGGGTACAAATTCATTTACTACTGTTAATATGAGTGGAAGTTCATTCAGTGGTTTTGATTATGGTACAACCTCTTTCTTTACAGGTAGTATAAACAGCAATATCGTAATGATATATGATGGTCAAAATTCATCTTATAATACGTATTCATTAATGTAGGTTATGAAGAAAATTATATTGTGGTTTATCCTGCCATCGCTACTTTTGGGTACTGTTATTGGACTTTGCATTCCATATTGCCTGGTTTCAGGCAGTTGCCCAACTCCATTACTGCAAGTTTGTCAACATTGCTTTTGGGACTGGTTCTTACGAATAGTGCAAGTGGTAGGTTCAATAGCTGTTGTCATTGTAGCATTGTTTAAGGAAGACTGGATGGCCTATAGGTACACACCATCTTTGAAACTTGAAACATCATATGATGATTTGACAGAGAATCTAGTGCACGATGGTAATTCGGATATTGTTGATTCCTATCGAGTCAAGTTAAGACTGGCTAATGAAGGAAAATCACCAGCTAACAATTTACGGGTTTATGTAGATAAAATTGTTTTCCGAGAGTCTTCTAAGAGTTTGACATCAGAAGATATACTGAAAGAGCCTTTTGCTATATTTCTAGACAAGGGTAATGATACGGTTTGTTTGCCTAAATATGGTGAGCTATCAACAGAATGGCTCTCTATGATGATGGTTACGCCAAAATTTCCTGTTGATGGGGCTGAACTTCCTCCTCAATTATCTATGTTTATTGGTAGGAGTTTTGAAGTTGATGCAGAACATCAATCAGGCTTATTAGATATAACTTTTAAAATAGTATGTGATGGAATGAAACCACAAACTAAAACATTACGTGTTGAATGGAATGGAAAGTGGCGTTCTAGAAAAAGTGATTTGGTAAGCGTTTTAGGTTATGAATGGATTGATTTCATTAATAAAAAATAGGAAGCATTATGACAGCAAAAGAATATTGTATAGCCTTTTGTGAAGGCTACTTCTACGCCCAATTAGGCGAGAGACTTACCAATGGCAAAGTGACAGAACATACACTGGACTTAGCTAAGGAAACGGCTCAGACATGTATGGAGCAACAGATAGCCTATTCTGCTTTTGATGAAAAGCAAAAGCAGGAGATGAAAGAAAACCTTCATGAATGGGCAGATACTGTGATGCAGGGTTTCAAGAAACGTTTGCGTGAGAGCGGCAGATTGATAGAATCTTGATGATGCGCTAGCCGACAAACAATCGCAACTCTGTTGCGTAGGCACTCATCGGCAGCCCTTTAGGGCACAGGCTTCGCTGCCGATACCAAAACTCTGGCGGCGCTATAGCAGAGCCAGCTACATCCTTTCCCTTAATGGTTAAGGGAAAGGCTTGGTTTAGGATTAAGGACCCTCCCGCTGGGGAGGGACAGGTGGGGCTAATATAGCACTAAGGGCGGTTACATCCTCTCGTTCCTGAGGAAAGAGAGGCTTGGTGAGAAAGGTGGAACTCCCTTTGGCTAAAGGGAGACGGAGGGATTCGAAAAGATGACTTCTTTAATGGTAAAGAAGGACGGGATGATTTTAGAAAAAAGAAAAATTAAAAACACAATATCATTATGAATGATTTTAAGAATATAAAAGTAGCAGTAGCCGGAACAGGCTACGTAGGTCTGAGTATAGCAACCCTGTTATCTCTGCACCATCATGTAACAGCAGTAGATGTAATCCCAGAGAAGGTGGAGAAACTCAATAATAAGATTTCTCCAATCCAGGATGATTACATCGAAAAGTATTTGGCTGAAAAGCCATTGAACTTAACTGCAACTCTCGATGGCAAGTCAGCCTATACGGATGCAGACTTCGTAGTGATTGCAGCACCAACCAACTATGACCCAGTGAAGAACTACTTCGATACAACCCATGTAGAAGAAGTCATCGACCTGGTATTGGAAGTTAACCCAGATGCAGTGATGGTTATCAAGAGTACCATCCCTGTAGGTTATACCCGCAACCTCTACTTGAAGTATGCCAAGATGGGAGTGAAGAAGTTCAACCTTCTCTTCTCTCCAGAATTCCTTCGTGAGAGCAAGGCTCTCTATGATAACCTTTACCCAAGCCGTATTATCGTAGGCTATCCAAAGGTAATCGATCGTCCTGAGTTTGCAGAAGAGAACGAGGCTATCAACGCTGTGACAGATGTCGATATGTTGAAAGAAGCTGCCAAGACTTTTGCTGCACTCTTGCAGGAAGGTGCCATCAAGGAGAATATTGATACCCTCTTTATGGGTATGAAGGAAGCTGAGGCGGTGAAGCTCTTTGCCAATACCTATCTGGCTTTGCGAGTAAGCTACTTCAACGAGCTTGATACCTATGCCGAGGTCAAAGGTCTTGATACCAAGGCAATCATTGAAGGTGTAGGCCTTGACCCACGTATTGGCACTCATTACAATAATCCAAGTTTTGGCTATGGTGGCTATTGCTTGCCAAAAGATACCAAGCAGCTCTTGGCAAATTATGCCGATGTTCCAGAGAACTTGATTGAGGCAATCGTAGAGAGCAACCGTACTCGTAAGGACTATATTGCAGATGCAGTTCTTCAGAAGGCAGGCTACTATAGCTATGCTGATGATAATAGCTATGATGCCAGCAAAGAGCACAACTGCGTGATAGGTGTCTATCGTTTGACCATGAAGTCAAACAGTGATAACTTCCGCCAGTCTGCCATCCAGGGAATCATGAAGCGTATCAAGGCAAAGGGTGCTGAGGTCATCATCTATGAACCAACTTTGGAAGAGGGCAGCACCTTTTTCGGTAGTAGAGTAGAGAACAACCTCGAAGCCTTCAAGGCTCAGAGCCATGCCATCATTGCTAACCGCTACGATGTTTGTCTGGATGATGTTAAGGATAAGGTCTATACACGAGATATCTTCCGTAGAGATTAAATGCCTAGTTAGTTGAAAGTTTCGATATAACTTGATCTGTACACTTGAAATATGGGATACATAGTTGTGCTTGTCATTGAAATTATGGCAAGCATAGCAGTGTGTCAAGATTCCTGTTTATTCGAAGACATCTCGTACTTAGAAAGTATAAAAACAACTTTGTGTGTTTAGAATTATTGATAATAATTGAAAAAACATTTGATAAGAAGTGTCGCAAAACATAAATAATAAAAAACGTGTAGCAAAGAATACACTCTTTCTTTACATGCGAATGCTCTTGCAACTCTTTGTCTCATTGTTGACTGCAAGAGTCATGCTTGAAGCTTTAGGTGTTGAGGATTATGGATTAAATAATGTTATAGCAGGTATAGTTACCTTCTTCACCTTTCTTAATAATTCATTGACATCAGCCTCGTCTCGATACCTGACATTTGAATTGGGTCGGGGAGATTTGTCAAGTTTAAGAATTGTGTTTAGAAATTCATTTTCTATACATTTGATATTGGCTGTGATTGTTGTAATTTTGGGTGAATCTATTGGTGTTTATATGATTAATCATATACTACATATACCAGAGAATCGACTTTTTGCATGTCATATAGCTTACCAATTTGTTATTATAGGAGCTTTCATATCTCTTATACAAACACCTTTTAGTGCTATTGTTGTATCATATGAGAAGATGGGACTTTATGCCTACTTGGGAATCTTTGATGTTGTGTCTAAACTCTTAATATGCTATATTGTAAAGTGGGTGTCTTTCGACAAATTGATAACTCTGTCCATTTTACAAGGATTGGTTACATTTTTGGTATTTATCATTTATTATGTATATTGTAAGAGAAAATTTGGCGAGGCTTGTTGCGTGAAAGTAAAAATGGAAAAGAAACTTACGCAATCCATGTTGAAGTTCACAATATGGAGCCTTATTGGTTCTGTGGCAAATATCTTAAAAAATCAAGGTGTCAATGTTCTTATCAATATTTTCTTTGGTGCAGCAGTAAATGCGGCAAATGCCATAGCATATAGAATAAATGCGGCCATAATGGGGTTCACAGGAAACTTTACTACAGCACTTAATCCACAAATCACAAAGAATTATGCTGCTAAGAAATATGGGGAAATGAATGACCTTATCTTTATGGGAGGAAAGTATTCATTTTTCTTATTGATGCTCTTGGGATTTCCTATCATGTTCGAAATCGATTTCATTTTGAAGCTATGGTTAGGAAATAATAATGTGCCAGAATATACGTCTATCATGACTATTTTAGTAATAATACTGTCCATGGTGGAAACGTTTACTTATACCATTGGTTGTGCTGTGCAAGCAACAGGAAACATCAAGTACTATCAATTGATCATCAGCGGCATAACTTTGATGAATTTTCCTATCGCCTATGTTTTCTATAAGTTAGGATGTCCGCCTTATACCGCATTGGCCGTGTCCATAGGCATCAGTGCCATAACTTTGGTTAGTCGATTATATTTCATGAAGAAATTGTTGTATATGCAGCCAATGGAATATGTAAAGAAAGTCTTTGGTCATACATTTCCGATTGCACTTATTTCGTCCACTGTTCCTATCTTGATATGTTTGAATATGAGTGATGGTATAGTGAGATTTTTTATAGTTGTCTTCATGTCGACCATAATGAATGTTATTTGTATATGGTTCTTGGGTATGAATGTCAAAGAGAGAACATTTGCTAAAGGGGTAGTTATGAATTATATAAACAAGAAGAAAGATGCCAAACTTGCCAGATAAAACTAAGTGTTGTGGGTGTGCAGCCTGTGTTGATACATGTAAGCATGATGCCTTGTCGCTTGTTGAAGATTGCAATGGATTTTACAACATAAAGATAGATACATCAAAATGTGTAGATTGTAAACTCTGTGAGAAGAGATGCCATGTGTTGCGACAAGACAAAGTTAAACGTCATAATCCGAAGAATGCAGCAACCTTTGCAGGGTGGAGTACGGATGAGAAATTAATTAGGAAGAGTGCTACTGGTGGTATTTTTGCACAGGTGGCATGTTGTATGCTTTCTGGTGGAAACACAACAGTTTATGGCGCAGCTTTGATGGATGACTCTTCTGTTAAGCATATAGGTATAACAAGTATAGATGATTTGTATAAATTGCAAAATTCAAAATACCAGCAAAGTTATACAGTGGGTGTTTATAGAAATGTCTTACATGATTTGAAGAATGGAAGAAGGGTATTATTTTCTGGAGTACCATGCCAGATAGCAGCTCTTTATGCTTTTCTGAATTATAAGGAAGAACTATTGCAGAATCTCTTTACAATAGAGGTGCTATGCCATGGTGTTCCAACTAATGTACTTCATCGATTGGCTATCCATAAGAACCATGCTCTTGGTATCAAGGCTTATCGAAATAAAGAAGAGGGAAAAGGATGGCTGTATGGTAAAAACAATAGACTTTCCTATGAAATGTCAGATGGAAAGATTAAAATGATGCAGAACAGAAGAGAAGACTTCTTGTTTAGATCATATTTGACTTTCTCTTTTACTCGTTTAAGTTGTTATCAATGTCTATATTCTGATATAAGAAGAGTGAGTGACATGACCATTGGTGATTTTTGGCATTTTCAAGACAGCCCCAATAAAGGCAAGTATGAAAACTTAATGGGTAGTTCTATCATCATTGCTAACTCAGAAAAAGGAAAGAATATGGTAGCTGCTTGCCAAAACTTGAATATAGTGCCTGTGGAATGGAAAGAATTTCTTCCTTATAATCAAAATCTTTTTATGCCGACCAACAAATATCTTTTCAAGGGTGCAGCGTATGTGCATCTGATCAGAAAAATACCAGTGTCCCTACAGACCGTCATATATCAAAATGGGTTTACTAATGCTTTCTTGGATAGATTGTTCCAAAAGTTCATCAGGAAAATACTGAAGAAAAGATTTATAGGAAAAGAAAACGAATTGAAGAAGATGATAGATAAGACATTAAAATATTTGGAATTATGAAAACTGCAGGAATATTAACGACATATTTCGCATCCAATTTTGGTGCAATGCTACAGCCTTTTGCATTGAAACGTACATTGGAGCAAATGGGATTGGAGGTTGAAATTCTTAGATACAAGCAACCTGCCATTTGGATGCATTACAATCCTTTTACTTGGAGGCGTTTTGCGAGTTGTAAAAGTAAGAATCCTTTGAAATTCATATCAAACTTGTTGTATGTTTATCCTTTGATGTGCATAAAGGAACTGAAGTTTCGTTCGTTCTCAAAGAAATTTTTAAACCGACAAGGTGGCTTTGACACAAAATGGCCAAAGGATAAGGATTATTATTTCATAGGTTCTGATCAATTGTGGCGTCCGCAGAATACAGGCGGTAAATTTGATGATGTTTATTTTGGCTATTTCGAAAGCAAGCATCATGCGAGAAAGATTTCTTATGCGGTCAGTGGTGAAGCCATAGAATACACGGAGGAAAATATAGACTATCTTAGAAATGCCTTGAAAAACTTTGATAGTATATCTGTACGTGAGGACAAGTTAGCATCGGACCTAAAGCAGGTGACAGGGGTGACAAATATAGAGGTTGTTGCCGATCCGACGCTGTTGTGTAATCCTTCTGTTTTCGAAGAACTTCCTTCCAAGCATCCATGCCCAGGTAAAAAGTTTGTCCTTTTTTATCAAATTCGTGGAAGTCATGCCTTTCTTGACAAAATATATGAATATTCAAGGAAACAAGGTGCGGAACTGGTGATATTGTCCTCTTATGTAGAGTGGAATTTTTTTACTTTTGCGTTAAGTCATAAACATGTTCATTATTATCCAAGTGCATGTGAAGATATATTTCTAGGAGCGATGAAAAATGCCGAGACTGTGTTTACTCCATCCTTTCATGGTAACGTCTTCGCTTTATTGAATCATAGAAGTATTTTTGATATTATTTTGGATGACGGACATGACACCAGAGCAAAGGAACTACTATTCTCATTAGGTATTGAAGGACGATTTTTGCGCATAGGAGACCCTATCGTTGAAACACCAATTACTTGGAGTAAGGTCGAGGAAAGAATGGAATACAAACGAAAGATAGCAATGAACTTTATAAAACATGCTTTGGCAGAATAAAAATAGAGAGATGGAACAAAAAAATAGAATCTTGTGGATAGACATTTTAAATGTCATAGCGTGTATGGGAGTTTTGCTTCTTCATAGCACCAATGCTGAATTACATCATTTTGGAGGGGAAATATCCTTTAATTGGTGTTTAGGATTATTGACGCATAGTTTCTTTTTGTGGCCTGTAGACGTATTCTTTATGTTGTCAGGTTACACCTTGATACGTAGGACTATACTCAATTCGGGGGGGGTAAAAAACTTCTTTGAAAGAAGGCTGAGAAGGCTGCTAATACCCGTGATGACGTGGAACGTCATTTATATGGCATATTCTTTTGTTTATGTGTGGAAAAATGGAGAGAATTTTGAGGATCCTCTTGTTATCTTGAGCAAATTTATCTCTTTTGAATATAACCCAAATATGTGGTTCTTTGTTCCACTGATATGTGTCTATGTAAGTATTCCGTTTGTAACAATATTTGTGTTGAATGCAAGGAGAGAAACATTAAAACTATATTTGAGCATATCATTGGCATTATCAGTGTTAGCTCCAATTGAGGCAGATTTTAGCGTTAGAACAAGTTTACAAGACATATTTCTTTTTGGAACAAGATTTTTGGTATATGCTATCGCTGGTTACTATTTTGGAAATTATGAAATCAGTTCTCGAACAAGGCGTAAAATATATGTCTGTTCTTTTTTGTGTATTGGCATAATGATAGTAGGTACAGTAGTTCTATCGTTGAATATCCCTTCACATTACAAATATTTTATACAATACACTAATGTTCCATGTTCAGTAGTTGCGTATTCTGTGTTTCTTTACTTTAGATACACAGATTGGTATACAGCTTTGGATAAGATAAAAATAAAACCTAAGCACATAACATTGCTCAGTTCGCTTTCATTAGGAATTTATTTGGTACAAAAATTAGGATTTAACTTGTTAGGGCATATTTCTTTCTTAAAGGATAATATGATAACAACATTTCTACTAATGTATGTAGGATGCATTTGCTGTGTTTGGGCTTTAAAACAAATACCATTTATTCGAAAAATTGTATAATATGAATAAACAATATGACTATTTAATCATTGGCTCCGGCCTTTTCGGAGCCACATTCGCCCATTTTGCCCACAAGCAGGGCAAGAAGTGCTTGGTCATCGACAAGCGAGTTCATTTAGGTGGCAACATCTATTGTGAGAACATCGAGGGCATCAACGTGCATAAGTATGGCGCGCATATCTTCCATACCTCCAACAAGAAGGTATGGGACTTCGTCAACTCCATAGTGGAGTTCAATCGCTATACCAATTCACCAGTGGCTAACTACAAGGGTAAACTCTACAACCTGCCTTTCAATATGAACACCTTCTACCAGATGTGGGGCGTAACTACTCCTGAGGTGGCGCAGGCGAAAATTGATGAGCAGAAGCAAGAGGCGGTGGCTCGCATGAAGGCTGATGGCGTAACGGAGCCTCGCAACTTGGAGGAACAAGCCCAAGTGTTGATAGGAAAGGACATCTACGAACGACTCATCAAGGGCTATACCGAGAAGCAGTGGGGCAGAAAGTGTACCGAGCTGCCAGCCTTCATCATCAAGCGTCTTCCAGTTCGCCTCGTCTTCGACAACAACTATTTCAACGACAAGTACCAGGGCATCCCTGTTGGCGGATATAACAAGTTGATAGATGGTTTACTGGAAGGTATAGAGACCAAGACTGATGTCGATTTCTTCACCGATAGCATCGAGACAGTTTCGGGCGATAGCATCCAGTTGAAGGAGGATTGGCAGAAAATTGCCGACAAACTTGTCTTCACAGGCAAGATTGATGAGTTCTACAACTATCGGTTTGGCAAACTCAACTATCGTACCGTCCGCTTCGAGCAGAAAATCATTGACCATCCGAATTACCAGGGTAATGCGGTGGTGAACTATACCGAGCGTGAGATCCCTTACACGAGAGTGATAGAGCACAAGCATTTCGAGATGTTTGGGCAGGAGGTATATGCCTGTCCTAAGACCGTTATCTCTAAGGAGTATTCTACGGAGTGGAAGGACGGTATGGAGCCTTACTATCCTGTGAACGATAAGCAGAACTCCGAGCTGTATGCCCAGTATAAGGCGTTGGCTGATAAGGAGGAGCAAGTTCTTTTCGGTGGTCGATTGGCGGAGTACAAATACTACGATATGGCGCCAATTATAGAACAAGTATTAAACTTAGAAAATAAAATTTGAAATGAATAAAAAAATAGGAATTGTAGTTGTAACATACAATAGACTTACTCTACTAAAGGAAGTGATTGATGCTTTAAGAAAGCAGACTTACCAGGATTATCAGATAATAGTTATTAATAATGGTTCGACTGACGCAACTCCAGAATGGTTGTCTGAACAGGGTGATATAATCACTATCACACAAGACAACCTAGGAGGTGCTGGTGGCTTTTTTACAGGAATGAAGTATGTTGCAGAGAATGATTTTAAATATTGCTGGATTATGGATGATGATGTCATCTGTGATAAGGACGCTTTGAAAGAGTTGATAATAGCAATTAATGCAAAGGAAAATATTGGCTTTGTATGCAGTAAAGTATTGGGCACAGATGGTTCTCCAATGAATACTCCAATAGTTGATGTGGATAGTCGATCTCCAATTACGGGTTATGAGGATTATTTCGATTTGTCGGATTATAATATGGTAAAGGTTAAAAGAGCGACTTTTGTTTCTGTGCTTTTTACCTCTGAGATGATTCGCAAGAATGGTTTGCCTTACAAGGAATATTTCATATGGGGTGATGATTCTGAATATACTATAAGATTGTCAAGCAAATATCCTTGCTATGTTGCATTAAAAAGTAAGGTTGTTCATAAAAGAAATATTCAGAAAGTTATTCTTTTTGAGAATGAAAAGGATAAAAAGCGCTTAGCTTTCTATGTGTATAAATATCGTAATGAGGCATTTTCTTTGATTTCTAGAAAGGAAAGAACAAGATGTTCTTTAGTTAGGCATTATGTAATAAGTTCTATAAAACTATTTATTAAAGGTAAATTTATTCATTCACACATAATGTACCAAGCTGCAAAACAACTTGTATCATTCAATCCTCAACGTTATTTTGTTTAATCCTTAGTAAAACTTTCAATATGGATTTAGTTAGTGTAATTATTCCGACGTACAAAAGATCTGATTCTTTATGTAGATGTATTGATAGTGTTTTAAACCAAACTTATCCTAACATCGAAATCATTGTTGTAGATGATAATGGAGAAGGTACAGACTATCAAAAAGAAACAGAAAAAAATATAAAAAAGTATATTGATTCTGGCAAGATTCTATATTTAAAGCATAATGTTAATAAGAATGGATCTGCGGCTCGTAATACGGGTTTCAGAGCATCTAGTGGTGAATTCGTGAACTTTCTTGATGATGATGATTATTTGGAGGCGGAAAAGATAGAAAGACAAGTCGAACATTTAAAAGCAATATCGTCGGATTATGGTGCTGTATATTGCAAAAGTAAGTTTCAATGTATTACTAAATTTTTAAAAAAGAACAAAGTATGGTATTCTAATTATACAGGTAAAGGTAATATAGTTAGAGACTATCTTTTGGGTATTGCAGAATTTAACACTTCTACGCTGCTTTTCCGTAGAAGTGTTATTAAGGCTCTTCATGGCTTTGATGAGACCTATATTCGCCATCAAGATTATGAATTGATGGTACGTTTTTTTAGAAAATATATGGTTGATTGTGTTCCTGGAAAATATTTGATGGTATATGATTTGTCAATTGATAGAGGAAATGTCCCAAGTTTAGTTCGTTTTCGAGATGTAAGAATAAAGTTTTTAACCCAGTTTAAAAATGATTTGCTGAAATGGGGATTCTATCAAGAATTGGCTCATAAATGGTGGTTGCAAAATTTACAATTGGCTATTGAAACAAGAAAATATTGTATGATACCGGAATTCTATAAATTAACAGTAAAATATGGAAGAATATCTATAAAAGAATGGGGGGCAATTATAAAAACATTTTTTCGATCCCTTTTGTGTTTCTAAATTAATATTATGAGCTTACTTTAATTGGGAAGAGCAGCATAAAAGAAATAGCTTAGAAGCTGCTATGATCTAATGCTGTTTTCAAACACATAATGTCATAACCCGATTAGGATCTTGTGCAATAATCGTATGTATGCATATAGCAGTTGTATGTGTATGTGCGTACAAAAGAATGGTAATATTTCAGATTTCATATATCAAAAGATTAATATTTGTTATTTTGGGGGGCTATCTGAGAAACGTACAGTTCTTTCTGTTGAAAATCTCGAAAGGTATTCACCTACAGAACTGATTGTTAAGTTTCACACACTGAATGAATATACTGGCTAGACAGAATTCAATATATGTCCTTTAAAGTGTGCTCAGTTTTTAAGTATGTAATAGTTTATATGTTTAATTTTGATTTTATTTATGACTCTATTAATTTACTCCTTATTTGGATTATGTATTATATGGGGAGTTATATTAGTAAAGGTAAGAATTACTGGGAATGTTGTTTACTAGTTATTATAACATTTACATTAATTGAAGGTTTTCGCTATGGAAGAGGTGTTGACTATATGCATTATGTGGATGTATATAATCATGACTTGGAAAATAAGCAAGTGTTATTTACATCATTAAACCAGTTCTTGAAATCTTTGGGAGTATCTCCTGATTATGCTTTTATGGTATATGCATTACCATTTATTACTGGTGCTGTCGTAATGATGAAGCCGTTGAAAGAGTATGCGGCTTATCTGTTTCCTTTATTTTTGATGAGTATAATATCTATTCATGAAGCGTTTATTCGACAAGCTTTAGCAATGTCTTTTGTCTTTATTTATATTAGTATGTTGAATAGTGAGCTTGATGCTATATTAAATAAAAAAATAAAGGTCTCTAATCTCTTGTGGCTTATAGTTTTTGCTTTAATAGCATGTTCCATACACTCAATCTCTATTATAGCGATATTTGTTGTAACCGCATTAATGATATTTGTAAAGAAACCATTGCCGTGGATATACACAGTACCATTGTTGGTGTTGGGGAAATTTGTCATAAGCAAGAGCTTTGATTTTAGCTATTTGAATTCGTTATTGACGTTTTTGGACTCTTCAAGTGATAAGTTTGCTAGTTATACTGAAAATGCAGATGTTTGGTTCTCTGCAGAGGCAATGAACGATGCTTATACACGTAATATTATGATAGAGCTTCTAGAAACTTTTGGATGTTGTGCTCTTTTATATTTAGGTAGTAAAACACTAAGTTGTTTCCAAAATACGTCTTATGTAGATGATGAAAATTCTATTTCTACTGTTATGGATGGTAGCTTTCGTTTGATATTAACATTGTTTAATGCGTTCGTCGTTGGAATAATCATTCTTGAAACATTTTATAACCTTGAAATTGTACGTCGAGTGGCTTATAGTTGGAGTATCTTTTGGTTTGTTCCAATGTCGCTTATCCTCTATTATAGGAAAACCCAATTATTCAATACTATTGATAAGTTCTTGATGTTAGGATTTACATATTGGTTATGGGAATATATACGTTTCTTATTTGTGTGGAATGAGACTCCAATGTTTATATGGGATAAATAAATTATAGAACAAATAAAATGAGTTTGATAGGTGAAGTTATAAATAAATTAAAGAGCATTTACTACAGAAGCAGTAGTGATCGTTTATTGTCTTTTTACAGATCTGGGGGGGTAAAGATTGGTGAAGGTACAGTCATATTTGAGCCTAGGAAAATCTTGATAGATATTTCTCGTCCAGAATTGTTAGAAATAGGTAAATATGTATTTCTTCATGGTGGTACGACTATCTTAACACACGATTGGGCATCCTGGTGCTTTGTTAATTCTGATGCGGAATTTTATCCTTCTCATGGTAAAGTTAAAATTGGAAACAATGTATGGCTTGGTCGTGATGTGACGATTTGCAAAGGAGTTTCAATTGGTGATAACTGCATTATTGGTACAAAATCAGTAGTCACCAAATCCATACCTTCTAACTCCATTGCAGTTGGCATTCCTGCCAAGGTTATAGGTAGTTATGAGGACTATATGAGCAAGCGCTCAAAGCAATATGTGGAAGAAGCTGTTGAGTATGCGCAAAGTATCATAGATTCAGGAAGAGAACCTGGCATAAATGATTTCAAAGATGACTATCCATGTTTTGTAGATGGATCAAATTACCAAGATTATGATTACCCATATTCTGTTATCTTTAATCAAGTACAATTTGAACAATGGAAAATGTGTCATAAAAAAGTTTTCGATGGTTTTGATGATTTCATTAAATATGTAAAAAATAGAAATAATGAAAGAGATAAAGGTTAGTATAATACTCCCAATCTACAATGTCGAGAAATACCTCGACCGTTGTATGGATTCTTTGCTTAATCAGACTTTGAAGGATATAGAGATTATTATGGTGGATGATGGCTCACCTGATAATTGTCCTCAAATGTGTGATGAATATGCAAAGAAAGATAGTAGAGTGAAAGTTGTGCATAAGAAGAATGGCGGTCTTGGCTTTGCACGTAATTCTGGACTAGACATTGCTAATGGTGAATATGTTGCATTTGTTGACTCTGATGACTATGTTGGTCTTGATATGTACAAAACGCTGTACTATAGGGCAGAAGCTGATAAGTGTGATGCTGTATTTTGTGGCTTTCGTTCGGAGGTGAGAGAAAACAAATGGATGTATAGTGATGAGGTAGATGCTGACAAATTGTGGAAAGGTAAAGAAGTACAGCAATTCATGTTGAATATGATTGCGTCTGGGGCTGGGATAAAGGCCGAAAGATTATATCAGATGTCCGTTTGGCATTCTATTTATAAACGTTCGCTTATTGAAGAAAAGCATATTCGCTTTGTTTCAGAAAGAGAAGTCGCTTCCGAAGACATTCCTTTTCAGGTTGATTTTTTATCAAAAGCTAATATTGTTGCTTATGTCTCTAATACGTATTATTCATATTGTCTAAATGGAACTTCTCTGACTGCAACGTTGAAACCTGAAAAATATGCAAGATATAAGCAGCTTAGAGCCTGCCTGTTGTCAAAGTCCTCAGATGCAGAATATGTTAGCCGGGTAAACCGGTTGTTCATTGGATATACACGATCTCATTTATATGATATTATGAACTCTGCTTGGAAGCACAAGGTAGCTATAATTAATGAGATACAGAGTGATGATATATGGGAGGAGGTTAGGCGTAGTTATTCTCCAGCTAACTTGCCTTTGGTATCAAAGAGTATTTATAAATTTATGCTATCATCTTCAGCTTGGTTGCTATATTTTTGGATGTGTTTGATGAATGCTGCTCGTAAGAGACGTGGGGGGTAGATTTTTTGTCTTATAGATTGACTGAAGATCTCAAACGTTTTGACAATCATCCCCCTACTTTAAAAGACCGAATTCTTCATAACGAAGTATGGTATATTTTTCATTATATTCGCCATTTGAGATATGTAGAATACTATCAAGATAAAAACAAATTGAAATTCTTGTGGCATTTCTTTTGGTATAAACGTTTGGGTTTTAAGCTGAGAATGACCATCTATCCCAATACCATAGGTCCTGGCTTTAGAATTTATCATGCTGGTGACTTTGTCCATGTAGGACCAAATGTTATAATCGGACGTAATTGTACACTGTTGCCCGGTGTTGTTTTTGGAAACAAAAGTGAAACTCCGGATAACGCTCCTGTAGTTGTAGGGGATAATTGTTACTTCGGACTAGGTGCTAAAATTTTGGGTGGGGTAAAAATAGGCAATAATGTGATAGTTGGTGCTAATGCTGTTGTAACGAAAGATATTCCTGACAATGCAGTTGTTGGGGGAATACCAGCTAAAATAATAAAAATAATAAAATGAATTGTAAAATGTTATTTCGGGGGGGGGCAAAAACTGACCCTTATTCCTTCTTATCTTTATGATAAGTTTCTTGCTGTTTTTTATAGAGGAGCAATGAAGTACTGTGGCAAACATGTATATCTTCGTCCGTCAAGTTCTGACTTCAAAGGACTTTGGAACATGAGTGTTGGGGATTATACAAGTATTCCTAAAGGAAGTGTTTTCTACTGTACTGAGGCATCATTGACTATCGGTAAGAAAGTGATATTTGGTCCTCATCCAACGATTATTACTGGTGATCATCGAATCGATGCCGTAGGCAAATACATCATGGATTCCAATGACAAATTGCCAGAGAACGATGCCGCTGTTGTTATAGAAGACGACGTTTGGACAGGTGCTAATGTTACTATATTAAAAGGCGTAACGATAGGAAGAGGTTCTGTTGTTGCTGCAGGGGCTGTGGTTACTAAATCATGTCCTCCATATTCAATCATTGGCGGTGTTCCTGCAAAAGTGTTGAAAATGAGATTTACCCCTACAGAAATAGAGAAACATGAAAAAAGACTAAATAATACCCAAAAATAGATTAGTTTATTGATGATAATTTAATGGTATGCAAAAAGTTATTATAACATCACCTTCTCTTAATCCTACAGAGAATGTGAGTGGTGTATCAAGTGTTGTTAGGTTTATTATAGATAATAATCCTAATTGTAAATATCTTCATTTCGAATTAGGAAAAAAGGATAAAGAAAAAGGTGGTTGGCATCGAATTACAAAATTGATAGGATCATTTTTTAAATGGACAAAATTTATTAATACATATTCTGATGCGCTTATACACTATAATTTTCCACTTGATGCAAAATCAATCATACGTGATGTGCCATTTATGTATTATGCTTTGCATAAAAAACATAAGATGGTAGTCCATATTCATGGAGGATTGTTCTTGACATCTCCTAAGATACCTGCTCTTTTAAAGGGCATTTTATTAAAGGTATTTTCATGGAATATTCCTTTTATTGTCTTGAGTGATAGTGAGGTGAAAATTTTGAAAGAACGTTTTCATACTAAAAATGTTTATAGTCTTCCTAACTGTGTAGATTTAAAAGATGCTGAGCTTTATGCCAAAGAGCAAAACTTAAAATCAGAAAGGGCATTGAACTTAGGTTATCTTGGTCGTATAGAGCCTAATAAAGGAATGGCGGAACTGTTGGATGGTTGCATGAAATTAAAAGAAGCAGGAATCCCATTTAAGTTAATTCTTGCAGGAAAAGAACAAACAGAAGGAGAGTTCTTGCCTAGATTTATACAATCTTTAGGTGATAATTTTTCTTATGTAGGTTTAGTTTCCGGAAAAAGTAAGTGCGATTTTTTGCGAAGCCTTGATGTTTTGGTAATGCCTACTTATTTTGAAGGTTTGCCGATGGCATTACTTGAATGTATGAGTTATGGTGTTGTGCCAGTAATAACACCAGTAGGATCTATTCCGGAAGTTGTTGTTGATGGTAATAATGGATTATTTATCAAAGTTAAGGATACAGATAGTATTGTGGATGCTATCAGTAAAATTAATTCTGATAGAAACGTCTTGAATAAATTGAGCGTCAATGCACGAGAAACAATCTTTAGTAAGTTTTCACCTCAGCAATATATCAGCCAGTTGAATCGTATTTATCAGGAGGGGTAATGATGTTTGTCCTTTTAAAGAAAAGGTGCATATGTCCGTTTAATCCTACCTGAATTTTAGCGATGTTAAATTATTGTAGAATAAATTTATTCTAAAACTGATACGTTTAACTCACTGATATATAGTGGGGATGTTGTATTGGTTGTTTACCATAGAAATTATGAATATTAACCATGTGGACATCTTTTTAAAAGGGGCAAAAGATAAAGCAACACCAAAGGAATTCTCGCTTTCTGTGATTCATATTCTACCCAATTGTTCTCCTAATTTGAAAAAGGGGCTGCGTGATGAGTTCTATAAACTCAATGGGCGTTGCGAGATTAATCGCAACAAGGTTGAGCTCAGAGAGGAGAATCCATTGCAAGGATTCTATGGCAGTCGCATCAATGTGGAGGCTATCGTGGGGGTGAATGGTAGCGGTAAGTCTTCCTTGTTCGAAATC